>Ga0265301_10003618_pt1 | contig 16212 bp, 12 predicted proteins | sample AusTroGonzalo_MG_2_FD_193488 | JGI IMG/M metagenome (GOLD analysis project Ga0265301, IMG submission 193488) | Bovine rumen microbial communities from tropical cattle in Woodstock, Queensland, Australia - Gonzalo_04 | ecosystem: Host-associated > Mammals > Digestive system > Stomach > Rumen ...
TTCATACATGCTGAAGATGGTTGTGTCCGTCAGGTAATCCAATGGCGGAATGATCGTCATGGAAGGGTCACTCGGGGTAAAGGTCTTTTCTAATTCATAGTCCACCCACGAGTTGGCACCACCACTGGATGCATACAGATATACCTGAATCGGTTTGTCCGCCGTTACATAGTATGCCATTCTCTCCGGATTGGGACTTATCTCCGGCTGCAGCATCATACGGGAATAATGCTCGGTCGCATGCTGTATGATGGTGTCTTCCAATACGGTTCCGTTACGCCGGATGACAATATGGGTGTTGTCTTGCATGGTGACGGCGCGGAACAGGTTCTGCTTGGTCTTGCATGCCGTCATCGGGACGATGAACTCCTTGCCCCATTTGTTGAGCGGTAGTAACTGGTCATAGGCATGGTCGTTTCCCATACCGTCCTGGTTAGGAATGATCGCCACCTGGTTTCCGCTCCATACGGCTACAGGTTGGTCCGCACAGATACTCGAACCCGACAGGTCTATGAAATCAAACTGGTCTTCGGGGTTGTGGGCTCTCGAGCGAACGATATAGATCTGCTTGGGACCGGAGAAGGTTACGTTCAGCTGCTGCATGTTCTGACGGCGGCTTTCCACCTTCAGGTTCATGGTCACGTTGGTCACTCCCGGCATGGTGGACATGACGACAAACTCAGTAGCGGTGAAGTCACCTTCCGCGGTATGAACGATATATTCCGTTCCCAAAGCTTCTACCGGCAGGATATGCGCACCGTCATAACTGTACGAACCCGGGGCACCGATCTGGTTGGTGGAGTATAGCGTAAACACCTCATCGTCAGAGCTGTACACACGAAGACCCTTGCTGAGCACAATCTCTTCCTCTGCACTCGACGGATCCCAATAAACCTGTTGCGGAGTGATGGTGATGACGGTCGTGGCGCCGGCGGTCACAGTGTATGTGTTCGTAAAGCCGTTGGCATCCTCGACAACGATAGTGTTGTCCTTGCGGGAACTGGCTAACAACTGGAGACTCAAGTCCGTGGAAGTAGGGTCGCTACCGCCGTTCGGCAACCATGCCACGTAGAACTCACGGCCTTCGGTACTCGTTACATCGGGTAGCTGTTTGGCCTGCGTCTGGGCCCATGCGAAACCATACCAGCAGAACGCCAGTACGAACGCAAATAATATCGCATGTATTCGCTTCAACGCTTCGTTAGTTCCAAATCGGCCGCAAAGATACAACTTTTTTTTGATATACGCAAGCGCGCATGCAATTTTATATGGATTTTTTAATGACAAGGATATAAAATAGCAACAAAAGGCCGTAATAAATTCCGATCATCAGTCCGTCTATCTGTGCGGAGACCATGCTTCCCGGCAAACTCTCAATCCATCCGACGGCATGATTCATCAGCCATGCCAGACCGTTTGTCACCTTGCTCACCAGCACGCCCGCTCCGCTGCCGCCTAACACGATACTGAGCATGCCGAACGGAACCAGCAAGCTCGCCAGCGGAAGTACAATCAGGTTGGTCAGGAGAAAATATGTGCTCACTTGTCCGAACGTGTACATCGTAATCGGCAGGGTGCCTATCTGCGCGGCCAGACTGACGATAAGGATTCCGGAGATGTAACGGAGAAGCTTGTTCCTTCTCGATAACCTGATGCCTGAATCCCGTAGGGATGATACGGTGAGTACAATGGCTGTTGTCGCTGCAAAACTCAACTGGAAACTGACGCTCCATAAATCCAGCGGCCGGACTAACAGAATCAATACGGCGGCTGCGGCAATCGTGTTGACGGAAACAGTCTGGCGGTACACCATACGACCCGCTTCAACTATCGTGACCATCAGTACCGCGCGCACCACCGAAGGTGTCATTCCGGTCAACCATGCGTAGAACCACATCGCGCTGATAATCAGCAGACTGATGCAGCATCTTCCTATGGCGTTTTCGTGTCTCGGCTTGATTCGTCCGCCTATGGTGAACAATCCGATAAGCAGTCCGTAGAGGATGGCTGTATGCAGTCCGCTGACGGCCAGTATATGGGCCGCACCGGATGCTTGAAAACGATGTCTGATTGCCGGATCCAGGTCTTCTTTGTAACCCAACGTCAACGCACCTACCGTGGCCAGCTCATCCCCTTCCAGTCCGGCTGCGGCCAAGCGGTTGTAAAGCCGTTTTTGTAAGGAAGGCCGAGGGGTGACAACGGATGGCGGACAGCTGATGGCCGAATACCTGCTGACGTACGCTGTGCCGATGATGCCTTGCCGTCGAAGATAGGAGCCGTAATCGAAATTCCCGATGGAGTCACCACGATGGATGCGTGTGCGGCTGATAAGCGTGTCGCCGTTTCGCGGCATGATACTGTCCCGGCGTACGTACAGCAGTACCTTGCCTTGGGCTTCCGTCCATGCATGCTGGGCCGTGTCCCACCGTGCTATCAGGTGTGCGTCGAATCGTTCGCATTTCGCCGTCGGCTTGGGGTCCCCTTTCAATACGAACGCATAGGAATACAGGCTGTCCAGGCTCTCGCATTCGCTGTCTTTCAGCAGGTTCACCGGCCAGCATGTGTAATAACAAAGCAATATTGCTGCCACCAGAGGTAACAGCAATATAACCATCGGATATGCACGCAGGTGCTCCTTCATCTTTTCACTTTTCACCTTTCATCTTCCTGATTGCTTCTTCCGGGTCTTTAGCGCCGAACACCGCACTGCCTGCCACTAATACGTCAGCGCCGGCGGCAAACAGCTCCGCCGCATTGTCTGTGTTCACGCCGCCGTCAATCTCAATCAGCGTCTTCAGTCCCCGTTTGTCAATCTCTTCGCGGATGAAACGGATCTTGTCCATCGTCTCGGGGATGAATTTCTGTCCGCCGAAGCCTGCAAAAACCGACATCAGCAACACCATATCCACCTTGTCCAGATAGGGCACCAAACGCTTCACGTCAATATCCGGATTGATGGTCAGACAGGTACGCACGCCTTTAGCCTTGATCAGTTCCAGTATCGGCATCGGGTCTTCTACCGCCTCCAGATGGAAACCCACAGACCAGGCCCCGGCGTCGCAGAAACGCTCCACGTACTTCTCCGGATGAACAATCATCAGGTGCACATCCAGAGGTTTGGTGCAGTATTGCTTGAAAGGCACCATCAGCGGGAAACCGAATGAGATGTTGGGCACAAACGTACCGTCCATCACATCGATATGCAGCCAGTCGGCTTCGCTGCGGTTAATCATCTCTAAATCATCTGCCAGATGTCCGAAATCCGCGGACAACACACTTGGAGCAATCAGTTTCATATCAAATCTCAAATATCAAATGTCCAATCTCAACTCTCGTTCTTAACGAGCTTGTATCCCTTGTACCGGACGGCGATGATGGAGTAGTCCGCCGCCTTTAGGAAATTGCGTAAATGATTGATATACACGCCTAACGAACGGGCGGTAAACGCATTGTCTTCCTTCCAGAGCGCGCTTAATATCCGGTGCTTGTCCACGACATTCCCTTCCTGCCGGCAGAGCATCAGCAGCAGGTCGCTCTCCCGCGAGGACATATGCTGCCCGTCGAAGGTCTGGTGTGTGGCGTCGAATATGCGGCCGTTCAGTTCGAACACACGCTGTTTGCTCTCCTCAAACGCCCGTACTCTCCGCAGGATGGCTTCGATGCGGCATATCAGAATATCCATCGAGAACGGCTTGGTCTGATAGTCGTCGCAACCCAACTGGAAGGCACGCATCTGGCTCTCCCGGTCATTGCGGGTCGTCAGTACGATAAGGGGGATATTCGGCAGCCGGTGACGGATATTCTTCAGTAATTCAAACCCGTTCATCTCCACGTCCTGCAGCTCCATCAGCACCAGGTCCCAATGGGCGTCCGACAAGGCATCCAAACCGGCTTTGCCGTTGCCTACCGTCTGCGCCTTGTATCCGCGACTGGACAGATAGTCGCTCAGCACGGTCGAAAGACTGATGTCTCCGTCTATAATGAGTATTTTCGCGGCCATATTTTGCAAAAATCGCTGCAAAGTTACAAAAATATTTTGATATGTGCAAAAAAATGTGTAACTTTGCAGCGCAAAATTGTGGAAACGATGAATAAAGTACTGTTGATTTCTACCGGTGGTACGATTACCATGGTCCGTGACAAGACGTCTGATGCCCTCGTTCCGGCTGACATAGAGACTTTTAAGGCCTTTATGCCGGAGCTCTTTGCCGGTGATGTTCAGGTGGATATAGAGGCCTTCACGCCTCTTTTGGACTCTTCGGATGTGAACCCCGATTGCTGGGTGCGCATGGCGCAGATGGTCTATGATCACTATGAGGACTACGACGGATTTGTGATTCTCCATGGTACGGATACGATGTCTTATTCCGCTTCGGCGCTCTCGTTCATGCTGGAGAATCTCGGCAAACCTGTGGTTTTTACCGGTTCCCAGTTGCCGGTCGGTGTGCTCCGCTCGGATGCGAAGGAGAACCTGCTGACCGCTATCGAGATTGCCGCGGCGAAGGATGAGGAAGGTAATGCCATCGTGCCGGAAGTGACCATCTATTTCGAGGACCGCCTCTTCCGGGCGAACCGGACGACAAAGCGCAATGCGGAGCACTTCAGCGCCTTCAACAGTTATAACTATCCCGCTCTGGCAAAAGCCGGTGTGCATATCACCTATCAACCTCATTTAGTGCATTATAGCGATTCGAAAGCGCCGCTGATCCTGCATACTTCGTTTGACTGCAACGTGGCGGTGCTCAAGCTCTTCCCCGGTATCCAGCAGCCTGTCGTACGCGCCCTGTTGCGTACGCGCGGATTAAAAGGTGTCGTGCTCGAGACCTTCGGTGCCGGCAACGCGCCGACCGACAAATGGCTCTACCGCGAACTCAAATCGGCGGTGGAGAAAGGCATCCTCATCGTCAACAAGACCCAGTGCAATACCGGTTCGGTGGAAATGGGTCTGTATGCCGTGTCGCTGAATCTGATGAAAGCCGGTGTGTTATCCGGCTATGACATCACCACGGAAGCGCTGCTCACCAAGATGATGCTTCTTCTGGGAGAGCAACCCGAACATGCCCGCGAACTCTTGGGAAAAGATATCTGCGGAGAAATGACAATCGATTGACGACTGGACGATTGACGAGGTACGATTGATGGACGAATTATTTAATTTACGATTGATATGAAAAACTTAGAGCCAAAAGGCCTGTGGAACAGTTTCTACAGCCTTACCCAAATTCCGCGTCCGAGTGGTAAACGCAAAGAGATTGCAGAGTTCCTAGTGAATTACGGCAAGAGTCTCGGTCTGGAGACCTTGCAGGATGAGATAGGAAACGTCCTCATTCGCAAGCCTGCTTCCGCCGGAATGGAGAATCATCCGGGTGTGATCCTGCAGGGACACATGGATATGGTGCCGCAGAAGAACAGCGACATACAGTTCGACTTTGAGAAAGACCCGATTCAGGCGTACATCGAGGAGAACGGCGAGTGGGTTACGGCGAACGGTACCACCCTGGGTGCCGACAACGGTATCGGTGTGGCAACGGCGATGGCCATACTCGCTGATAAGAATGTCGTTCATCCGCCGCTGGAGGCGCTCTTCACGATCGATGAGGAGACCGGCATGTACGGCGCCAACGACCTCAAAGCCGGTTGGCTCCAAGGCAAATATCTGCTCAATCTGGATAGTGAAACAGAAGGCGAGTTGTATGTCGGCTGTGCCGGAGGTATCGACGCCGAGGCTACGTTCTCGTATCAGCCGGTAGAGACCGAAGAAGGCGATATCGCGCTGAAGGTTGAGGTGAAGGGCTGCAAGGGCGGTCACTCGGGATGCGATATCCATCTCCAGCGTGCCAATGCCATCAAACTGCTGTTCCGCTTCCTCAAGGACGCTGTGGCGAACTTCGAGGCTCGTCTGGCTTGTGTAGCCGGCGGAAACATGCGCAATGCCATTCCGCGTGAGGCATACGCTGTCATCACGATTCCCGAAGAGAGCTATCAGGACCTGCAGGACCTCGTGGATCGTTATGAGGACCTCTTCCTCCGTGAATATGACGGTGTGGAACCCGACTTGACTTTCAAAGCCACCGAAGTGGAATGCCCCAAACAGGAGATGCCGGAGGATGTGCAGGACTTCCTTATTCATGCCATCACCCTCTGCCCGCATGGTGTTTATCGCATGATTCCCGAGATGCCGGATATCGTTGAGACCAGCAATAACCTCGCTATCATTGAGACAAATGAGCAAATGGTGAATGACAAAATAGTAAATGCCGTCAGAGTCATCTGCCTCGCGCGTTCGAATGTCGAAAGCCGCAAAGAGGAGCTCGCGTCCATCATCCAGTCCACATTCGCTCTTGCCGGTGCGGAGGTTGAGTTCAGCGGTGCATATCCGGGATGGAAACCGAATTTCAAGAGCACGCTACTCAAGACGATGAAAGAGACCTACGAGAAAGAGTTTGGTAACGAACCGCGTATCGTGACCATTCATGCCGGACTCGAATGCGGTATCATCGGAGGCAACTATCCGAATATGGAGATGATCTCCTTCGGCCCGACGATCGAGCATCCGCATAGTCCCGACGAGCGTGTGAACATCGCTACCGTGCAGAAGTTCTACCGCTACGTTCAAGCGGCACTCAAAGCACTGTAAATCATAAACGCATGAATAAAACAGGCAACCCCTCTGGCTGCCTGTTTTTATTGTCTATTATCTTTGGTCCTTTGTCTTTGAGCGAAGCGGTCGTTTATCTCGAAAGCACTTCCACGGCTTTCTTCGTGATCTCGTCATCTCGTTCAAACAAGGGGAAGAAACCTTCGTCGCCTAACATGTTCCGAACGATATACGCATTCAGGATTCGTGTCATCAACGGCTTGGATTTTTGCATCTCCTCCTCGTTCGGCTCGATGCCTTTTTCCTTGGCGAAAGCGGCTATCTGATGAACCAGATCCTGCTTTAACAGATGTTTCTCCAGTTCCTGCCATGTCTTGAATGCACTGAGTTCCTTGCGGTGCTCGTCTGTGTATTTGTAGGCGAACTGGTAGGTGTATGCCAGGTTGACGCATTTGTTGTACCACGGGGTGTTCAGTGTCGTGTCGCGACCGACAAACACATCCGGCATGATACCGCCGCCGCCATATACGATTCGGCCGTGTTTGGTGCGATAGGTCGTGGAGTCTGCCAGATGAATCGAATCCGCCGAATAGAACTCGCCGTGCTCATAGCGCTCCATCAACTCGTTCTCGTAGTCTTCGGAATCGCCCAACGTGTACGGTTTCTGAATGCTGCGGCCGGACGGTGTGTAGTATCTCGCTACCGTCAGACGAACGGCGCTGCCGTCTTCAAACGGAATCTGTTGTTGTACCAGACCCTTTCCGAACGAACGGCGACCGATGATCTGCGCACGGTCGTTGTCTTGCATCGCACCGGCGAAAATCTCACTCGCGGATGCGGAGAAGTTGTCTATCAGCACCACAATCTCTGCGTCTTTGAATCGTCCGCTTCCGTCTGCTTTCGCTTCATAACGCGGATACGCCTTGCCTTCGGAATAGACAATCATGTCGCCGCGTTGCAGGAACTCATTCGCCATACGGATAGCCTGGTCCATATAGCCGCCGGAGTTCTCACGCAGGTCAATGATATATTTCGTGGCGCCTTGCGCTTTCATTTCGTTCATCGCGGTGATGAACTCGCGGTATGTGGTCTCGCTGAATTTGTTGGCACGCACAAAACCGATCTTGGCATTCGGCTTGACGATGATGAACTTGGCGTCAACCGAGTTGACCGGTATGTCGCCGCGGGTGATGGTGAAATGCAGCATGTCCGGTTCTCCGGCACGCAGAATGCCTAATTTGACCTTCGTGCCTTTCTCGCCGCGCAGCGTCTTCATCACCTTCTCGTTGTTGATCTTCTTGCCTACAAACAGACTGTCATCCACTGTGATCAGTTTGTCTCCGGCCAATACACCGTTACCTTCACTCGGACCTCCGGCGATGACGGCTACGATACGAACCGTGTCCTGTTGAATTGTGAACTGTACGCCGATACCGGAGAACGAACCGGACAGCTCGGAATTGACCATCTCCAGGTCTTCCTTTGGAATATATGCACTGTGCGGATCCAGTTTCTTGACCAGTTCCGTCATCGCCTCGTCGGTAATGCTGTCGATGTTCAACTCGTCCACATACGCCGTTTCCATGAGTTGTAACAGACGGTCAATCTTCGATTCCTCGAATATCCATTGTCCGTCTTGATACGAGATACGTTGCGCTTGAGCCTGCTGACTCATCGTGATTCCGATGAATAGACCTAACGCTACTCCGATAACTGTCAATGTAGGTAAAATGTACTTTTTCATATCCTCTATTGTCTTTTGTCTTTCGACTTTTATCTTTCTTGGAACACTAGCGGTCTTTGCATGCATTTTCGTCAAGGTGGCATACCTCGATTCCTGCGCGTTTGAGCAACTCAACGCCATCCATGATACGGTACTCCTCGCCGTAAACTACACGCTTGATGCCCGACTGGATAATCAACTTCGAGCATTCCAGACACGGACTGGCGGTGACGTAGAGCGTGGCTCCGTCCGAACTGTTGTTCGACCGCGCTACTTTGGTCAGCGCATTCGCCTCTGCGTGTAGCACATATGGTTTGCTTACGTTGTTCTCGTCCTCGCAGATGTTCTCAAACCCCGAAGGCGTTCCGTTGTATCCGTCAGAGATAATCATCTGGTCCTTGACCAGCAGCGCACCTACTTTGCGGCGAACGCAGTAGCTGTTCTCGGCCCACGTCCGCGCCATGCGCATATATAGATAATCACGTCTTTTCTGTTTTTCCATAATTTATTACGTTATTACGTAATTACGTCATTACGACAGCATCTCCTCCGCGAACTGTTTCACATCAATCCCGTCGAACGTACCGCTACTCATCATCAGTAGGGCTATGCCCTGACTTCTGACAGCTGACAGCTGATGGCTGATAGCTTCTTGCAGCGCTTTGCTGTCCGTAAACACCTCTACATTTTTCGTGCCAAACGCGTCACGAACCTCTTCGGCGGTGATGGGCGTGAGGCGTTTGTGCTCAATCACTTTCGGATTGAAATACACATACGCTACGTCCGCTTCCGCCATGCAGCCTTTGTATTGCGGCAGGAAATCCGCCATCAGGCTGGAGAATGTATGCAACTCCATCGCCGCTACCAGTTTCTTCTCCGGATAGCGTTCGCGCACGGCGTTGATGGTCGCTTTCAGCTTGCTCGGACTGTGTGCAAAATCCTTGTATGCCACGCTTGTCTCCGTCTCGCATATCTTCTCCAGACGGTTGCTGGCACCGGTGAACGTACTGATCTCGCGGTAGAAATCGTCCGGCGCGACACCGATACAATGGCATGCTAACATCGCCGCTTGCAGGTTCTGCATGTTATGGCGTCCGAATACCTGCATCTCCACCTCGCCGGTGTATTCCTTATAAGGGATACATCTGATGGCTGACGGCTGATGGCTGATGGCTTCTTCCGCAATCATCCTTAAATTCTCATCGCCCTGATAATAAATGAAAGCTGACGGCTGATGCAGGTCTGACCTGTCTGATGGCTCAATCGTGTGCACAAATTGGCGGAAAGTATCCACATACTCCGGGAATGTCGGGAACACGTTGATATGGTCCCATGCGATACCCGTCAGTATAGCTATATGCGGGTGGTACCAAAGGAACTTGGAGCGCAGGTCGAGTGGGGATGTGAGATATTCGTCCCCTTCAAACACCGCGTACTTCGCCGTGTCCGACAACCGCACCATCCGTTCGAATCCCTCTATCTGTGCGCCTACCATATAGTCGGCTTCGATGCCGAGACGGTTGAGTACGTAGAGGATCATCGATGTCGTAGTTGTCTTGCCGTGACTGCCGCCTACCACAATACGGATCTTGTCCTTCGTCTGCTCGTACAGGTATTCGGGGAAAGAATAGATCTTGATTCCCAACTCTCTGGCGCGTACTAACTCCGGGTTGTCCTCACGGGCGTGCATGCCCAAAATGATGGCGTCGAGGTCCTGGGTGATACGCTCGGGATGCCAGCCCGGTTCGTCGGGCAGCAGACCCGCATCGCGCAAGTGAGACAAGGCGGGGTCGAAGATTTCATCGTCCGACCCCGTTACCTTGTACCCTGCTTTGGAGGCCACGGCTAATGCCAGGTTATGCATCGCCGCGCCACCGATAGCTATGAAATGAATCTTAGTCATGTTACGTAATTACGTAATTACGTTATTACGATTACTTAAAAAGCTTTCCGAACTCTTCGTGGGAGATCTTCTTTGGCTCAATCTTGGCGATACCCTTGATGGCCTCGTTGATCTTGTTCTCTACCACTCGCTCTACGATGCCGCGCAGATGATCCTCGTTCTTCAGGAACTCGTTGGCGTAGTTGGTCAGGTATTCCTCCTCCACGTGCATCAGACCGTACTGCATGAATTGCATCTTGGCAATCTCCTTCGCGTATGCCTCTACGTCCTCTTTCTGGACGTCGATCTTGTACTCCTTCATCAGCTGGTCCTTGGCGAGGTGCCATTTCAGCTCGTCCAGCATCTTCGGGAAGTCTTTCTCCAGATCCTCCTGCGTCATCTTCTCGTTGGTCTCGATCACCCAGCGTTTGAGGAAGTCCTCCGGGAATGCCACTTTCTCCATCTTCTTCATGATGGCGTCTTTCACATCCAGACCGAAGCGGTACTTGCTCTCTTCTGCCATGCTGCGCTCGATGTCCTCTTTGATGCGTGCGCGGAACTCTTTCTCGTCCTTCGGAGCCTTGTCGCCGAATACTTTTGCGAACAACTCACCGTCGATGGCAGCCGGTTTTACTTCTGCCTTGATACCTTTCTCCTTGTCTTCCGGAGTGTACTCGCCGAAGCGGTTAGCATAAGCCTCTACTTGCTTCTGAACCATCTCGTCCGTTACCTCGATCGTGTATTCGTTGATCTTGTTCTTGCCGTTCAGCTTGGCGTCGAACTCAGGAGCTACAGCGATGTCGAATGCGAACGTGAAGGTCTCTGCGTTGTCGAGGTCGATGTTGCCTTGCTCTTTGTTCGGCAGCGGATCACCAAGGATAGCCAGTTTGTTCTCCTCGATGTGTTTCTGCAGGTTCTCGCCTACCAGTTTGTTCAGCACGTCTGCCAACACACCTTTTCCGTACATCTTCTTTACCAAGCCTGCCGGAACCATGCCCGGACGGAAGCCCGGCATCTGCGCCTTCTGACGCACTTGTTTCAGCTGCTTTGTTACTTCTTCCTGATAATCAGCCGGCTCAATCGTCAATGTGATCACGGCCTTCAGGTCTTTGATTTCACTTTGTTCAATTTTCATATGATTGTTGTTTTTTGATTTTTTTCATTATTACGTCATTACGTAATTACGTCATTACGTTATTACGACAAATTAAACCCGTCCCGCGCGTTTGCGCTCCAACTCGTCAAGGATGATCTTGCGGATACGCATCGCATGCGGCGTTACCTCTACGTACTCATCCTCTTTGATGTACTCTAATGCTTCTTCCAGACTCATCCGTACCGGCGGCGGCAGTACTGCTTTGTCGTCCGCACTCTTCGAACGCATGTTCGTCAGCTTCTTGCTCTTCGTCACGTTAATCACGATGTCGCCTTCCTTCGCGTTCTCGCCCACTACTTGTCCGGCATACACCTCCTCTTGCGGGTCGATGAAGAATTTTCCGCGGTCTTGCAGTTTGTCCAGTGCGTACGCATAGGCGGTACCGGCTTCCATCGCAATCAGCGAACCGTTGTTGCGCTTCACGATCTCGCCTTTCCACGGCTGGTACTCTAAGAATCGGTGAGCCATGATAGCCTCACCGGCACTCACGTTCATCACGTAGGTACGCATGCCCATGATGCCGCGGCTCGGTATCGTGAACTCCAGATGCACACGGTCGTTCACCATCTCCATCTTCGTCATCTCGCCTTTGTGTGTGCTCACGAACTCGATAATCTTGCCCGAGCACTCCTCCGGTGTATTCACCGTCAGCGACTCCACCGGCTCGCATTTCACACCGTTGATCTCTTTGATGATGACCTGCGGCTGACCTACCTGCAGCTCGTATCCCTCACGGCGCATCGTCTCAATCAGCACGCTCAGGTGCAGCACGCCGCGGCCGAACACACGCCAACTGCTCTCTTCCGCACCTTTCTCCACACGCAGCGCCAGGTTCTTCTCCAGCTCTTTGTTCAGTCGGTCCTGGATATGACGGCTCGTCACATACTTACCGTCCTGTCCGAAGAACGGACTGTCGTTGATGCAGAACGTCATGCTCATCGTCGGCTCGTCAATCGCAATCGGTTTCAGTGCCTCCGGTGCTTCTGCGTCGCAGATGGTGTCGCCGATTTCGAAGCCGTCAATACCGATCATCGCGCATATGTCGCCGTTCTTCACCACATCCGTCTTCACGTGGCCCATGCCCGAGAAGGTGTGCAGTTCCTTGATTTTCGTCTTCACCATCGTGCCGTCTTTCTTCGCCAGCGTCACAGCCTGGCCGTCTTTGAACTCGCCGCGGTGTACACGGCCGATGGCGATACGTCCCACGTAGCTGTTGTAGTCCAGCGAAGTGATGAGCATCTGCGGCGTGCCGGGATTCTCTTCCGGTGCCGGAATATACTCGATGATGGCGTCCATCAGGTCCGTCAGGTCGGTTGTCGGTTTCTTCCAGTCACGCGACATCCAGCCTTGCTTCGCAGAGCCGTACAGCGTCTGGAAATCCAACTGGTCATCGGTCGCGTTCAGGTTGCACATCAGGTCGAACACCTCTTCCTGCACCTCGTCCGGACGGCAGTTCAGCTTGTCCACTTTGTTAATCACCACGATCGGCTTCAAACCCAGTTCCAGTGCTTTCTGCAGCACGAATCGTGTCTGCGGCATCGCGCCTTCGAACGCGTCAACCAGCAGCAGCACACCGTCTGCCATGTTCAGCACACGTTCCACCTCGCCGCCGAAGTCTGCGTGCCCCGGAGTGTCGATGATGTTGATCTTCGTGCCTTTGTAGTCGATAGCTACGTTCTTTGCAAGAATCGTGATACCACGTTCCCGTTCCAGGTCGTTGTTATCCAGAATCAACTCTTTCGGCTGATCACTGAAAGCTGACTGCTGACGGCTCACAACGTTCGCTGTGTACAGCATCTTATCGACCAGCGTTGTCTTTCCGTGATCGACGTGTGCAATAATTGCTATATTTCTAATGTTTTGCATATCCTATTGGTAGTTCGCATTTTATGCCAAACTAAATCGGCTACAAAATTACTACAAATTTTTCAAATTTGCAAGGTTTTAGGCAAAAAAATATCGTCTATGCTCGCATAAGCAGTATTTTTTTGCCTAAAACCTTGTAGTTTGCACTAAAGTGCGAACGTAAGTTCGAGGTGGGATTGCTCGCAATGTCGGTGTCCTCGAAAATACTACAAATAGTATAATCGTTCGAGCAAAGCGAGATAAGAAGTTACTACAAATTTTCTCCGCAGGATATGAGATAATCGTTGCCCTTCAGGGCTAAGAACTATAAACTTTCAACTTTAAACTATCCGACTTCTTATCTCACGTTCGTTCGAACGATTACTTCTTTCAACTTTCAACTTTAAACTATCCGACTTCTTTCAACTATCAACTATCAACTTTAAACTATAAACTATAAACTCTCAACTCCACCAACCAATGCATTAAGTTAATTAAAATGTCATATTTTTTAATGATATACTTTCATTTTGTCAACTCGATTCGTCATTTTGTAGAAATTTATCGCTTTTTAGACAAAATATTTGGTAGAGTCCGTAAAAGGCAGTACTTTTGCACCGGATTTGAAAAACAATCCGATTATCGATCTTTAAAAGAAAGGAAAATTGTTATGAAAAAGGTATTAGTTAGTTTGGTGACCATCGTCACATTGTTAACTGGAGTAACCTTCGCGGATGCCGCAAAAAGCAATGATAATTTCACTGTTCGCTTCCGCGAAAACACATTGGTAGTAGCATCTACCGGCATGGAGGAAGCTCGTATATATTCAATGCAGGGCAAACTGCTCGCTAAAGAACAAGGTAAGTTTGCAGAGTTTGAATTGGAGCGCGGAACCTATCGCCTCTTTGCCAAAGTGAATGGCGAAACACTCACACGACGCATCGAATTGCGCTAAAAAAAAGAGTCCCTCGTGGCTCTTTTTTTTGTCTTTTGCCAATATCTATATGATTTTGAAAAACCCCTAATCCCTATAGTCGCTCGCGACGTCCTAAACCTATAGCGTAGCGTCCTAACTCCTTCACTCTTTCACTCTTTCACTCCTTCACTCCTTCATTCCTTCACTCCTTCATTCCTTGTCATCGCGAAGCACGCCAATACAGCGGTATGGAGATTCCCAGGAACAGGAAATTCGGTAGCCATGCCGCCATGAACGGACTCATCGCTCCGCTTACGGAGAAGGTGGTGCTGACGGTTGAGAATAGGATATATGCCGAGGTTAATGCAATGCCGATGCCTAAGTTCTTTCCCATGCCGCCTCGTACTTTACGGGTGGACATCGTGGCGCCTAACAGCGTCATGATGAAGGCGCCTAACGGCGATGCCCAGCGTTTGTGGTATTCCACTTCAAACGCGGCTACGTTGGCGCTTCCGCGTTGCTTCTGACGGCTGATATAATGACTCAATGCCGGCATCGTCATCTGCTTTGCCTGCTCGGCGCTGATGAATAGCTCGTCCGGAATGATCGGCAGCGTAATGTCCTTGCGTTTGCCGCGTTCCAGCGTCTCTTTCATGCCGGTGAACTGACGCTCCGTATAACCGTCTAAATGCCAGTATTCCAGCGAGTCATAGTAGATTCGGTCGGCTGTCAGTCGCATCACCAGCGTCTTGCCGTCGAACTCTTCTATCGAGCAGCGGTAACCGGTGTTGCTGCGCCGCTGGAACGACTCGATGTGTAATATCTTTCCGGGTTCTACCGCTAACTGCACATTGCGTGCATTTTCTACCGTGAAATGCTCGATATATTTGTCGGTAAAATGCAACATCCGTTCGCTGCTCTTCGGGATTACCCAGCCGCCTAACCAGAAACTCATCACGCATAACAATGCCGCAGAAATGAAATACGGCCTCATCAACCGGTGATAACTCATGCCGGCTGCATGCATGGCGATGAACTCCGAATGACCGGCTAACTTGCTGGTAAAGAAGATGACGGACAGGAAGATGAACAGCGAACTGAACATGTTCATGTAGTAGGGTATGAACGGAATGTAGTAATCGAAGATGACTTCTCGCAGCGGAACTTGGTTCTCGAAGAAGTCATCCATCTTCTCCGTCAAATCGAACACAATCGCAATCGAAAGAATGAGCACGATCGAGAAAAAGAACGTGCCCAAATATTTCTTGATTATGTACCGGTCCAGTCTGTTCATGATTCATCACATCCGCTGCATGATCTGAGGCATCACCCCGGCTTTCCAGCTGCTGTAATCACCCGCAAGTATATGCTCTCTCGCTTTGGTCACCAGGTCCAGATAGAACGCCAGATTATGTATCGACAGCACTTCCAGTCCGAGCATCTCCTGCGCGTGTATCAAATGACGAACGTACGCCCGCGTGTACGCATGATCCACATAACTGCACCCTGTCGGATCCAACTCCGTGAAGTCGTCTTCCCATTTCTTGTTTCGCAGGTTCATCACGCCCTGCCAGGTGAATATCATGCCGTTTCGGCCGTTACGGGTCGGCATCACGCAGTCGAACATATCCACGCCGCGCTCAATCGCCTCTAAGATGTTCCATGGTGTGCCCACACCCATCAGATACCGCGGTTTCTCTTGCGGCAGCACGTCGTTGCATACCTCAATCATGTCGTACATCACTTCCGTCGGTTCGCCTACTGCCAGTCCGCCTATCGCGTAACCGTCACGGTCCAGATCGCGCAAACGCTTGCAGGCTTCTTGCCGTAACTCCGGATAGGTGCAGCCTTGCACAATCGGGAACAGATGTTGCTTGTAGCCGTATAGGTCCTCTGTCTCGTCGAAACGCGCGATACAGCGGTCCAGCCAACGGTGCGTGCGGTCCATCGAGTCTTTCGCGTATTTCTTGTCCGCAGTACCCGGACAGCACTCGTCAAACGCCATCATGATGTCTGCGCCGATCTCACGCTCTATGTCCATCACGCTCTCCGGCGTGAACAGCAACTTGCGGCCGTCGATGTGGCTGCTGAA
>Ga0265301_10003619_pt1 | contig 16210 bp, 8 predicted proteins | sample AusTroGonzalo_MG_2_FD_193488 | JGI IMG/M metagenome (GOLD analysis project Ga0265301, IMG submission 193488) | Bovine rumen microbial communities from tropical cattle in Woodstock, Queensland, Australia - Gonzalo_04 | ecosystem: Host-associated > Mammals > Digestive system > Stomach > Rumen ...
TACTCCGTGATGCTACAGCTACCGCTATCTACGGTTCTAAGGCTGCTAACGGCGTTATCATCATCACCACCAAGAGCGGCGGCAAGACTGAGCGCACAAACGTTAGCTACAATGGCTACGTAGCATTCGATATGATTTCAAAGAAACTTGATATCGCTTCTGCAAGCGACATCCGCAACTATGTAAAGGCTAACAACCTGGACTATGGTTACGATAATGGTGGCGACACCAACTGGCAGGACGAAGTTCTGCGCACAGCAGTAAGCCACAATCACAATGTTTCTATCAATGGTGGTTCGGAGAAGACCAAGTACATGGCCAGTGTTAACTATGCTGACCGTCAGGGTGTTATCCGTGGTTCTTACAATCATCGTCTGAATGTTCGTTCACTTATCTCTACAAAGGTCCTGAAGGATCGTTTGGAGCTCTCTGCAGGTCTGAACGCTATGTACGGAAAGCATGTAGGTGTTAAGATGGACAACGAGGGTGCATCTGTACTCGACGCTATGAACTACTTCTCACCACTGAATCCTGTTAAGAATGCTGATGGCACATGGTTCAAGGGTTCTGGCTCAAAGAACTACAACCCACTGTCACTCATCAACGAGGATACTGCAGAGAACATCTGGAAGCGTGAGCAGGTTGTTACCAAGGCTTCGCTGAAGATTATCGAGGGTCTGGTACTGAATGCCAACTACTCATACAACCACTATCAGCGTACATACAGTGCTTACGATACTCACAACACTCAGCTTGAGGGTGTAAGCGCATACAACGGACGTGCTGACCGCAGCACATGGTTCGGTAACGAGAACCAGATTGAAATCTTCGCTAACTACAACAAGACCTTCGCTGATGTACACAGCCTGGCTCTGATGGCCGGTTACTCTTGGGAGGAGAAGGTTAACGGCGATGGTTTCGGAGTTATCGTTCATGATTTCTATGACGACTATCTGAAGTGGAATAACCTGAGCTATGCAAGTACCATCGATGGTATGAACGGCGTAGTTAGCGGTGCTAAGCAGACCATCCGTAACATTTCGTTCTACGGACGTGCAAGTTACTCTTTCGCAAGCCGTTACATGTTGCAGGCTACTATCCGTCGTGATGGTTCATCAGTATTCGGTCCAGATCACCGTTGGGGTACATTCCCATCTGTATCTGCAGCTTGGAATATCACAGAGGAGCCATTCATGGCTAACCAGAAGTTCTTCTCTAACTTGAAACTTCGTGCTGGTTATGGTGTATCAGGTAACGCTATGGGCTTTGACGCTTACACAGCATATGCTACTTATGGTGCATCTGGTTTCTTTGATTACAATGGTAAGAACTGGCGTACACTGGCTGCTACCAAGAATGCTAACCCAGACCTTAAGTGGGAGAGCACTGGTATGCTGAACATCGGTCTTGACTTCGGATTCATGAAGAACCGCATCAACGGTACCATCGAGTTCTATAACAAGAAGACTAAGGACCTGATTTGGGACTACCCAGTATCTACAAACATCTATCCATTCGGTTCAATCGCTGCTAACGTAGGTGAGATCACCAACACTGGTGTTGAGTTCACTATCAACATCGATGCTATCCGCACTAAGGACTTCAACTGGATGACAACTATCAACCTGTCACACAACAAGAACACCGTTAACAAGCTGAGTAACGATAAGTTCGAGGTTGGTACATTCACCCAGGGCGATCCTATGATTGCAGGTGTATCTTCAAACGGTTACACACAGCGCATCATCGAGGGTGAGCCTCTTGGAACATTCTACACCTACGAGTTCGCAGGTTACGATGCTGATGGCAAGTCTACTTACTATGTACACGACGAGGCTACCGGCCAGCGTACTGGCGAGGTTACAAACGAACCTGCTTTCAAGGATCGTACTATTACCGGTTGTGCTCAGCCTAAGCTGAACCTGGGTTGGAACAACACCTTCAACTACAAGAACTTCACCGCTTCGATGTTCTTCACAGGTGTATTCGGTAACAAGATCTACAACGGCTCACGTGCTAACTACACCAGCCCTGAGATGTTTGCTAACGGCAAGAACGTGCTGAAGGAGTTCATCACCGATCGTCCTGCTACCGACAATCTTCCAAACTACCCATCAGATCGTTATCTTGAGAACGGCTCATACTTCCGTCTGTCATCTCTGACACTGGGTTACACCTTCGACAAGTTTGCCGGATGGATCCAGAGCCTGCAGCTCTATGCTACTTGCAACAACGTATTCACCATCACAAGCTACAAGGGTCTCGACCCAGAGGTTAACCTTGGTGGTATCGATCCTGGTATCGACTATCGTTGGAGCACTTATCCTCACACCCGCACAATCATGGTCGGCGCAAAGGTTAATTTCTAATCACTTAATCGGTATAAGAATATGAAAACAAATATAAAAGGACTATTCCTGGCCGGACTTGCCGCTATGGCTGTCGGCTGTACAGATTTGGATGTAGCTGTAGAGTCACAGTATACAGAATATCCAACAAACGATATTACCATTGAGGCCAAGATGGCAGATATATACTATCACTTCAGTGGTGTACTTGGTCGTCGTTACATGGAGCAGATGGCACTCTCAAGTGATGAGTGGACAGCAGCTTCTTACGGTGGTGGTTGGTACGATGGTGGTGCTTATGCTCACCCTGCTCTCCACAACTATACTTACGAGGATGCTACTCTCGACTGGTTCGGAACCATCACCGAGGGTATCTCAAAGGCCAACAAGGCTATCATCGATCTTGGTGGTAACGATGCTGGTGCTGGTGTAGCTTCTGCTCGCGCCATCCGCGCATTCTTCCACTGGATCATCATGGACCTCTGGGGCGATGTGCCCATCCTGGATCGTATTCCTGAGGATGGCGAGACTGTAGCCCGTCAGCCACGTGCTGAGGTTGCTAAGTGGCTGGAGTCAGAGCTGCTGGCTGTTATCCCCGACCTGACAACAGAGGTTAGCAGCAACACCTATGGTAAGCCAACCCGCTGGATGGCTGAGGCTCTGCTCGCTAAGATCTACATCAACTGGCCTGTTTACACAGCATCAGCTGTTGAGAACTACGATGCAGCTACAGCTACTAACGAGAAGCTTGCTAACTGTATCAGCCTGTGCGATGACATTATCAACTCTGGTAAGTTCAACCTCGGTTCAATGTCATACCGTGAGAAGTTCTCTTACAACAATGGTCCTGCTGTTGAAGACTTCATCTATGCTATGCCTTACGACACTCAGACCCGCCAGGGTATGCAGTACGGACGTAGCCGTTGCTGGAAGAACATCAAGAAGATGAACCCAAGCTACTTCGGCGATGTTCTGTCACAGTCAGGTGGTGGTTACATCACAATGACTCCAGAGTTCGTTAAGAAGACCTTCATCCTGCCAGGCGACGAGCGTAACAAGTGCGTTATCGGTCTGTCTAGCAATCCTGACGACTATCGCTATGTAGAGGGCGAGGACGAGAACACCGTATTTGTTTACGACAAGTCTAGTCTCAAGATGACTAACACCGTAGCACTCGTATCAGGTCCTGGTAGCGATCCTCTGAAGATTCAGGTTAACGTTAAGCTGGCTACCGACGATGATCCTACTCTCGACGTTGGTGATAACATCAATGGTTACTGTCAGGGTTGCCGCTCAGTTAAGTGGTATGTTATTGACGACGACTTCAAGAATGGTCGTAACCAGTCTAACGACGTTCCTCTGTTCCGTTATGCCGACATTCTGATGATGAAGGCTGAGGCTCTTACCCGTCAGGGAAAGAGTGGTGCTAAGGAGCTGTTCAACCAGATCCGCTCTTATGCAGGTGCTCCTGTAATCAATGGAGAGCCTACACTTGAGGAGATCTACGACGAGCGTGGTCGTGAGTTCTTCGATGAGAACTGGCGTCGTAACGATATGATCCGTTTCGGTCACTTCGAGGACGAGTACTTCCCACACTACAAGAACTTCCCAACAGCAAACTTCGACAAGACACGTCGTATTGCTCCTATCCACAAGGATATCCTGAACCTGAATCCAACATGGAAGCAGAACAACGGTTATTAATCTCTTGTAGATAATATCTAAAAATATCTGGGCAGCTACCGCAATGGTAACTGCCCAGAGTTTTTAATACCAATAATATTTAAAAGAGAAATTACTTCTTCTCAACAGTCAGCACGCCATTGGCAATGCCGCTGGTAAGATCGATGGTGAATACGAAGGTATCGCCATCGTTAAGTGTTACACCATCCTTCAGGAAGATGTTACCATTGTCGCTATCGGCTGCATTAACACGGAACCACTCGTTGTCGCTGTCAAGGTGGTAGTTGCCACCCTGGCCGTTGAACTCGATGCCCCATGTGGGCTGGCCGAAGAACTTGAAGTTAACACCTGTGGCAGAGAGCTGCTGACCAACAGTCAAGGTGATGCGATACTTCTTGGCAGCGATAGGAGCCATACACTGATCCCAGTCAGGATCGGTCCACCAGCCCTTGTTGTTATCAGAGGTAAGGTAAGGCTTGTTTACACACTCTGAACCAATAACCCAGATAGAGCCTGTACCGTCTTCCTGCATAGTAGAAGCCGAGCCGTCCTCGTTGGCAGGATAAACCTGCAGATACTTATAGTCGGCGTATGCCTTAAGGTTGTAAGTACCGTTGATACAGAGGAAGGTGTAAGTACCGTCGTCGTTCTTCTTGAAGAAGTCGTTATCAACAAACCAGTCATCGGCCACGATACCGCCAAACTCGAAAGTCATACCCTTCTTGATAGTCATGGTCTGGATGGCCTTATCCTCAAGCTCTACGCTCTGCACACCTTCGCCAGCACCCTTCTTAACAATGAGCTTACCATTAGCGCAGCCTGCAGTAAGGTCGACGGTAAAGATATAGGTATCTCCATCGTTGAGTGTAGCTCCGTCCTTAAGGTATATGTTTCCGTTGTCGTGACCATTGCCATCGCCAACACCGAAGATCTCGCTGTCGCAGGTGAGTGAGTGGTCGCTGCCACCGCCCTTAAACTCTATGCCCCAGTTAGGCTGACCGAAGAACTTGAAGTTAACATCGGTAGCAGAGAGCTGCTTGCCTACAGTAAGGGTAATCTGGTAAACCTTGCTACGTATCTGAGCTGTAGCCTGATCCCACTCGGTTCCTGTCCACCAGCCGTTATTGTTAGATGTGGTGAGGTATGGTTTGTTGATGCCATTGCCACCAATAACCCAGAGAGCACCAGAACCATCGGCCTGAATTGTTTCAGGAGCATCCTTTGTACCGGCATATACCTGCAAGAACTGATACTTAGAGTAAGCAGTAAGGGTATAAGTACCATCGATGGCAAGGAAGGTATAGGTATCGTCATCGTTCTTCTCGAAGAAGTCGTTATCAATGAAGTACGAGTCGTCTACAATACCCTGGAAGGTGTACTGACGGCCCTGAACCATCTCGCGAGTCAAGATATTATCGTTCTCAGTAAACATAAGAGGAACCACTGTAATCTCCTCAAGAGGACCATAGGTATAGTCGCGAGTATTGAATGTTACCTCTACATCGCCCGAAGACTCTGTCTGGAAATCGATGTTTCCTTTCTGTCCCAGTTCAATCTCAGAGCCGTTGCTACCAAACACCCACTGGCCATCGCTGGTCTCAAAGTGACCCTTGAAAGCAGTCTGAGCAGTGTTGAAAGTAACAGAATAGTTATAGTCATCGCCCTCGGTCATAGGATAAACCACATCGTCAGAGGTTACAAACTGCAGGTCGTTGAAGTGTGGACGTTCTACCTGAACGGGAATCTCAACGATAGTCTTTGATGTTGTAACGTTCTGCAGAGTAAGACGTATGGTAGCCTCGCCATTAGGGATATACTGCAGGAAAGGAACATTCAGGCTTACACTATAGTCGCCCTCGTTCTTAGTACGGATAACAGACTCATCTACTACCTCGCCGCTGAAACAGAGTTCAGCTTTGAGGGTAGAAAGAGCAGTATGGGTTTTATCAGAACAGTTTACGTTGAAACTGCATGTCTCGCCCATCTGGGTGCTACTTACCGTAGAGGCATTGATGATTGGGTCGCCCTGAAGTACGATGTTCTGATAATCTTCGTCGATACAAGCCGCAAGGAATGGAAGAGCGGCTATCATTGCTATGATGATTCTAATTGATTTCATAATCCTTACTTATTATTGATTACCAATTACATGACACAACAGACTGGGCTGGAATCTGAGCCTTGAAGTGACGCTGACCATCGCTGATGGTGGCATTGATAGCCTCATCGCCATTATTCAGAACCACTACAGCATAAGAGCCGTCGTTGTTGCGGAATGCAGAATAAACCAAGCCGTTCTTTACCAGTGATCTCTGAGCGGCGCCGATGCGAACTGCATTAGGACGAACCACGCTCGACATATGAGAGATTACATAGTAGTGAGAGTTGCGGGTGATGGTCTTATAGTCGAGTGCGATATCAACAGCACCATAACAGGTCTGGCAACCACCATCGAGGTTTGGTCCCATATTAACATCGAGCATAAGGTTCCATACCAGAACGGCCTTACACCACTGGTTAACAGTGCCCAGAGTAACGTTCTTCATATCCTCCATAAGGCGCTTTGACAGGTTACGACCATCATTCCAAGTACCAATACTTGACTCAGAGAAGATGAGTTCTTTGTCAGAAGCCTGATTGTGGATATCAGCAAGCTCGCTGTTGCTGCCGCCATAGTCGTGGTAGGCAGAACCTACAACCAGCTCACTACCCTCGAACTCGTTGCCCAGAGCGTTGTAAACCTTTACAGGATAGTCTTCCTGATCGGCAACATTGTCGTAGTTATAGTTGTGATCGAACAGATAGATCTTAGTGTTGATACCAGCCTTCTTAAAGGCGCCGGCCAGCTCGGCAACGAATGGAGCTTCCTCCTGCCAAGGCATGTAGAGTGAAGCGCAGTTTGCCTTGTTAAGTGGCTCGTTCTGTGGCGAAACGGCGTAGATATTGATGTTCTCTTTAGCCATAGCCTGAATAAACTTAACAAAGTACTGGGCATAGTCCTTACGATAGTCGGGGTTAAGATGACCATCGGTCCAAGAGTCGTATGGAGTCTTTGCGTCGATATCGCTAACCTTCATCCACTTTGGACATGTCCAAGGAGCAGCAATAATCTTCACATCAGGATTAATAGCCAGAATCTCCTTCAGAACAGGGATTACATACTGTGTCTCGTCAGAGTAAAGACGGAAGTTCTCAAGTCCCTTCTCATCGCAGAGTGAGTACTCTGTGCTTGAGAAGTCGTTACAGCCGATTGAGATACGGGCATAGCTAACACCATAACCCTCGCTAACGCTGTAGGTCTGCTTCAAGAAGGCAGCACGATCCTCGGCCGACATCTTCAACAGGTTATAACAAGTAGAATATGTGATGGCGAAACCAAAGCCATCCATTGTCTGATACTGCTGTGTGGGATCAACCAGGATAGTAGATGGAGCCATGTTTGTTGTAGTGAAGATCTCTGCAACGCTCTTAGTAAGCTGGTTAGTACCAGAACCTGTGGTTGTGTAGATGGTGGCAACATCGCCTGTTGGGGCTGGTGTGTCGCTGTTGGCAGGACGGGCAGCACCGTCTACTGATTCTATTGAGCACGATGCTACAGAGAGCATCATGGCTGTTGCTATACTGAATATTGACATTTTAGTTTTCATTGTTCTTTAAATTAATAACCGGGGTTTTGTTCAAGATTTATATTCTCGTCGAGAGCTGTCTGTGGCAGAGGCAACAGATAGCTGTTCTCGTCGTAAAGGCGCTTCTGCTCCAGGCGACCAGCATCCTTGGCATATACTGCATTCATGTACTGTTCTACCTTTCCGTTGCGGCACAGGTCGAACCAGCGCTGGCCCTCGAAGGCAAGCTCCAGGCGACGCTCGTGCAGCACCTTCTCAACCATATCGCCAGAGGCATCGATATCCTTCAGGTTTACACGCTGACGAATCTGATTTACCAGCGAAGCAGCCTGCTGGGCATTGCCCTGATGAGCGTAGGCCTCAGCCTCCATCAGCAGGATATCGGCCAAACGCAGCTTGTAACGGTTGTTATAGCTTGAGCGGCACTTATACATGAATGGATAGTGTGATGCGGGATAGTAGTTAGCCCATGTGCACTCGTAGTAAACCACGCTCTCGTTGAAACGGATATCATCGCCCTCAGCATTAAAGTCGCTGATAAGGTCGCGTGATGGAGTAATCCACTTGGCCCATGTAAAGTAGTAATCCCAGTTGTCCAGCTGGCGACCATACATCCATGTCTCCCAGTTTCCGTTACCTGTAGAGTAATGTACCTCAAGAATTCCCTCGGTTGTGTTACGCTTCACACAATCTTTCTTTTCCTCATCATATCCCCAGAGTGTAGAGAAGTCAGCCTCGAGTGAAAGGCCTGCGGTATTGCGAACCTTCTCGGCATACTCTATAACCTTGGCATAATCCTGCACAGGGCGCTCGGCATATACCTTAGCCAGCATAGCCTGGGCAACGGTCTTAGTGAGCAGAGTGCGGTCGGTCTGACTGAAATCAGGAGCATTCTGTGCGCCATCCTCCAGGTCGCTGATAACCTGCTGGTAGCACTCCTCGCTTGTCATCTTTGGTGGGAAGTAAGTTGGATATACCTCCTCTACATTATCAGATGAAATTGTCTTGGCAATGCTTGTGATAACAGGGAATGAGCCCCACAGGCGTGCCATATCGAACATAATCAGTGCACGGAAGATGCGGCCCTCGGCCTGCCACTGGCGATACTCGGCATCGCTAACCAGGTTCTTAGCCTTAAGTTCGTCGAGACCGTTAATCAGCACGTTAGCCTGAGCCACATCGGCCAGATAGCGTGTCCAGTCGCGGCTGAGCACAGAGTTGCTGGCATCGATAGAGTTAGTCTCGTAAGGCACCACCTCGGCACCTGTTGTACCGGCATAGGCATTATCAGAGTGAGCCTCGGCTATCAGCAGCATGTCGAGCGACCAGTGCTCCTGACGGTTACGAAGCAGTTCATACAGATTCTTACGCTGGTCGATAGCAGCCTGCTTGTCCTTGAGTACAGCAGCCACCGAGTCGTTCAGCACACCCTCAGTCAGCTCAGTAGGATCTGATATTGGGTCCTGGTCGAGCGAACAGCCAACCATCATGGCTGCTACCAGTGACATATATAATATTCTTATTGCTTTCATTGCTTATTGATTTTTAGAATTCAACTTTTAGTCCGATTGAGAACGACTTGCACAGAGGATATGTACCCCAGTCGAGTCCCTGTACTGAGCCGCTGTTACCATTCTGGTTTACCTCTGGGTCCATACCCTTATACTTGGTGAGGGTGAGCAGGTTGGTAGCCGACATGTATGGCTGCAGCTTAGTGATGTGTAGCTTACGGATGATGTTACGTGGAACATCGTACGAGAGTGATACATCCTTCAGGCGGATGTACGAACCATCCTCAAGGAAGTAGGTCGAGTTGTGCATCTCGAATCCTGCCTTTGGCACGTCGGTAATCTGACCAGGCACACGCCAACGCTCCAAGACGCGGGTGGTCTGGTTCTTACCGTCGTACATACCCTCAGTATCCATGCGGCCTACGTTGTAGACATCATTTCCGTATGAGCCCTGAATAAGCACGCTAAGATTGAGGCCTTTATATGTGAAAGTGTTGGTCAAACCAAAAGTGAAGTCGGGGTTTGGATCGCCGATATAAGTACGGTCGGATGCCGACACCATACCATCGCCGTTAACATCGCGATACATCAGTTCGCCTGTCTCAGGATCTACACCATCGCTGATGTATCCCCAGAATGAGCCAAGAGGACGACCTGGAGTGTTACGAACCACATACTCGTTAACGTAATCTGTAGTCTTAGCCGAATAGTAAATCTGTGTAAGCTTCAGACTCTTCAGCTCGTTGCGGTTGAACGATATATTGAAGTCGGTATTCCACTTGAAGTCCTTACCGATGATGTTCTTTGAGCTAACGGTAAACTCAAAACCCTTGTTCTCAACCTCGCCACCATTGTAAGGCAGAGAGTTAGCGGCTGCTGAACCTGTGGGCAGAGTAATCCACATCAGCATGTCGCTAGTCTTCTTATAATAATAGTCGGCATAAAGAGTAAGACGATTCTTCAGGATAGTCAGGTCGATACCTATATCGGTCTGGGTTGTTGTCTCCCAAGTGAGCTCTGGGTTAGAAAGCGACGACTGACTGCGGGTTGGTGTAGCATTGGCATCGTTGCCCTCGCCAAACCACTGTATGCGGTTGATGTTGTACGAAGCCAGATAGCTGTTGTTGCCCAGACCACTCTGGTTACCGGTCTGTCCCCAACCACCACGAATCTTCAGGTCGTCAATCCAGGTAACGTTCTTCATGAACTTCTCGCTGGTAACGCGCCATGCAGCTGAGAATGAGGGGAAGTAACCCCAACGATGGCCAGGAGCCAACTTCGACGAACCATCGGCACGCAGATTGGCAGTAAACAGATATGTATCGTTGAAGTTGTAGTTGAATCGTGCAAAGAATGACTGCATAGTCCAGTGACCAGCCCAAGAGCCGGTACCTGTCCACGAAATCTTGTTAGCACCGTTAAGAGTCTTGATATCTGCATTGGCGTAGTTTGAACCGTTAATCCAGTTGTTCGAACTCTTATCGGTTGTGCCTGATGAACCCAGCATCATGTCAACACCATGCACGCCAAAGTTTTTCTTGTAGTTCAGAATGTTATCGAAGGTCATGGTAGTACGGATACTACGTGCATCGTAGCCTGTACCATAAGTATCGCGACCATACTGAATCTCATGAGGATCAAGGAAGTTCATGGTTGTTCCCTGTGTACGCTCCATTGAGAGACTTGAAGTCAGCTTCAACTCGGGCAGGAATGTAATGGTAGCCTTGCCCGTAGCTATCAGCTTATTGTAGTTAGTGCGATTATCTTTTGAACGGGCCACATTCTCCAGCGGACTGGTAATGTTGACGCCATAGAAGTTGTTGTTATACTGATCGGGCTTCTCTGGGTTCCAGATAGGCGCATAGGTTGGAGTGTTGATTACTGACAACAGCACACCACCGCGGTTTGCACCTGTACCTGAAGTGATACTGCCGTGATAGGTATAATCAGAATAGGTAACGCTGGCATTCAGTCGGAGCCAAGAACGCAGGTCGTTCTCAACGGCAGCACGGAAGTTATAGCGCTCAAAGTCAGTCTGATGGATAACACCGTCTTCCTTGGTATAACCACCCGACAGATAGTAACGCAACTTATCGGTACCATTTGTTACCTGCAACTGGTAGTTCTGTACAGCACCTGTGCGGAAGGTCTCCTTCATCCAGTCGGTCTGGTCTGTAAGTCCGTCAGGTATGTTAACCAGTCCTATCTCGTCCTGCAGTTCCTTATACTCCCATGCATTAAGCACCTTTGGAGTATGGTTTACCTGACTGAACGAGTAATGAGCATTGAGCGAAACCTTAGCTACGCCCTGCTTGCCCTGCTTGGTGCCGATGATGATAACACCATTGGCAGCACGGCTACCATAGATAGCAGCCGACGAGGCATCCTTAAGAATCTGGATGTCGTCGATATCATCAGCCGAAAGGAAGTCGATATCCTCGAAAGGCACACCATCAACTACGTAGAGTGGATTATTTGAACCATTAAGAGAGGTAGTACCGCGCACACGAACAGTAGGAGCAGAACCTGGCTGACCATTAGCCTGCGAAATCTGCAGACCAGCAGCCTTTCCCTGCATACCCTGTGCAGCACTTACAATGGGGCGGCTCTCCAAATCTTTTGTTGACACACTACTTACGGCAGTAGTAACATCCTTACGCTTAACGGCACCATAACCAATGGCAACCACCTCGTCGAGCAGGTTGTTGTCTTCCTTCAGCACAACCTTCATCTGAGCAGAAGCCTTAACATTCTGGGTTACATAACCGATAAAGCTGAATTGCAGAGTAGCGCCTTTCTCCACCTGGATGGTGAAACGGCCGTCTAAATCGGTAACTGCACCATTCGAGGTGCCTTTCTCAAAAACTGACGCACCAATAACAGGACTGTTTTGGTCGTCGATCACTTCTCCCGAGACTTTCAGCTTCTGGGCTGATGCCATCATTGGAAGAAGCATTGCAAATAAGACAAAGGCTATTCGTCTCATTGCGTTCAGGTTTTTTCTTTTCTTCATAAATTTTTTATTATCAGACATTATTTATATAAATGTTTTCTTATCCTTAATTTTCCCCCTTCAACAATCTAAATTACCTTATCAAATTAATGCCTACCGATTTTAAGGTTAATAACCAAATCAACTAACTATTCATTACTACATCTCTAACCAATTAACTATATGAAAAAACTTCTCCAAGTTTACGGCTGCAAAATTACGGCAATTAGTAATACTATACTATGTCATAAAGACCAAAATATGGACATTTTCAATACCCAGAAAAATCCATCCATCTGATTATTAGAAAGTTAGCTTTATCCACCCCTGTCAATCAATATGGATAGTATCAAGACAAAATATGACTAATTTTATACATAAAAATGAATAAAAAACAACTAAAAATGGTGTTCGTTACGAATTAATGATTATCTTTGCAGCCACAAACATCAAAAATAACTAAAATGATACGATTCATATTCTTTATGGTAGTTTTAGGCTTTTGCCGTACCGTTTCGGCTGCCGAGAAGCCTGACTTTGACTCGCTATATCATCAACTGGACAAAGCTATAGAACAACTTGACGACCGACTTGCCGAGCGCCAGGAACAGATAAACACGTTAAAAGCGCAATACGCCAAAGCCCACGAGCCAATGAGACGCTACCTGTTGGCCGAGGATCTGTTCGGAGCGTATCGCAAACTCATGAACGATTCGGCACTTGTTTATGGCAATCTGTGTATCAGGATTGCCGACGAAATGGGGCGTGCCGACCTTAAGGCTGAAAGTTACATCCGCCTGGCCCATCAATATGGCGAAAGCGGCGCTTATGGCGAGGCTCAGAAATACTTCCAGCTGGTAGACACAAAACAGCTTAGCACCGATGCAGAAAAGATTGCCTACTACGAAGGACTGAACCATCTGTATGGCGAGATAGCAACCTACACCAGCGACAGGGAGTATAAATATCAGGCATATAAGCTTTCTGACGCCTATCGTGACTCCATCATGAACATTGCCGATACCACTTCCATATTATGGCTGTCGAAGAAGGTTTCGCTGCTTTATACCCACGACAAATTCGAAGAGGCTAAGCAATATAGCGACATATGGATGACCAAGGTTGAGCCAGTCACCCCCGACTATGCCTACATGGCTTATATCCGCTCTGAAATATACAGGCGATTAGGCAATCAGGATATGGAACTCTATTGGCTGGCATCATCGGCCATAAGCGACCTTCGATGCGGCATTATGGACCAGGCATCGCTATGGATGCTGGCAGGTCGACTTAGTTCTGAGGGCGATTTGGAACGTGCCTATCGCTATGTAGAGTGTTCTTGGCGATGCGCCACCATGTTCAACGCCCATCTGCGTAGCTGGCAGATTTCGCCCGTGCTGACCGTGATTAATGATAACTACAAGAGTCAGCTTCGCGACACCAACCACATGCTGTCTATCATGGTGGGGGCGGTTAGTTTTCTGGCTTTGGTTCTGTTTGGCTCTTACATCTATGTAATGCGAAAGCGCCGCCAGCTTGCTGCAGCCCGTAATGAACTGAAAGAGGCAAACAACGAGCTGGTATCGCTAAACGAGCAGCTATCCGACAAGAATCAGAAGCTGCTAACCACCAATATCCTGCTATCGGATGCCAACCGCGTAAAGGACGAATATATCGGCAAGTTCCTAAGCATCTGTTCCGATTATATCGACAAGCTGGATAACTACCGCATCAAAGTGCATCGCAAACTCAAGGCCAACCAGTATACCGACCTTCTACGCATGACGGGCTCAGAGCAACTCAAAGAAGATGAGCTCAAGGAGCTGTTTGACAACTTCGATGCCGTTTTCCTGCGCCTGTTCCCAACATTTGTCGATGAGTTCAACGCTCTGCTACGCCCCGAGGAGCATATCATCCCATCGAGCAAGAGCCGACTTAATACCGACCTGCGTATATTCGCCCTCATCCGACTGGGCATCGACGAGAGCTCGAAGATTGCCGAGTTCCTTCACTACTCACCCAACAGCATCTACGCCTATCGTGCCCGCATAAAAAACAAAGCCGCCGGCAACCGCGACGACTTTGAGCAAAGAGTAAAGGAGATAGGTATCCAAGGATAGTTACGAAAATCCCATAAAATGTGCAAGTGATTTATTTGGAAATTTTTTCTTCAAAATAGCTTAAGCCGTCACTTTGTTAGTTAAGTTGTTGATAATTAGGTAGTTAACCGGTGAAGGCTTGACCTACTTTTTAAACAATTTGAATTTTAAAAAAAGTCTTGTTGGTCTTCTCCACCCACTGCTTCACAGACAAGATGAAGCGGTTTAATCCAGCGGCATTTTTAATTCCCTCGAATTCGGGGGAATTAAAATTGGGATTGTACATCTCTTCCCAAATGCCCAGAAACTCGATGGCGTTCTTGTTACGCAGCCATTTCTCAATGAGAGCGAGACCATTTCCTAAGGCGTTTTTTACCTCATTTTGGCATCAAAACGTCACTTACATATTTCTTTTTTCTTCTTTTTATATCAATTATGTGCCAAAGATAAGAACCGACACCATGATCATTCTTAATTTCCCCAGAAAGTGCCCATGAAACAGTAGTTGCCATAGGGATGTTATTTATTCTCCATTGACTTGAGTTTTGCAAAAACCTTGCTCAATTCTTTTTCTAGTTTACCTTTCTTCTTTAACTTCAGATAGTTTTCTAGCAGATCGACCTTACCAGTAAGTTCGCTATTGGGTTCGTAAAACTGCAATAATATATCGATGGATTCAGCGAAAAACTTCTCATCGAGTTGCTTGATGTTTTCTGTCAAACAATAATAACTATAAGATGCCAAATAAGCTATAAAATAAGGAAGAGTCTTCTCTGAGGTCGTCAAAGCCGCCATTTCCTCTCCAACGGGTATGGTCACATCGCCGCTAGCATCAGTCCAATTTATGATATATTGGGCTGCCTGATTTATCTGTGGAGCACTCAGCTTGTGGGTTAGATAGTATTTGATGCATTTATAAGCATCGTCGTTATGCTCTCTGCATATTTCTTCGCTCTTGAATTTTGTAGGTTCAGGCAAATCTACAATACCATTCTCTTTTTCCGTCTTAAGTTTTTTGATGGTTTCTTCTATCTCTTTGGCATTCTTTTCATCGCCTAGAGCCTGATAGTATTTCTGCAGGAATGGCAACTCGGCTATGTACTCATCAGAATGTCGTCCAAATACATTCTTAATGGTGTTAAGCGAACGTAACTCGAATTTAAGTGCCTCTTGGTTTTCGCCATTATAGTGGCATATTTCTGCCATTCGCATCAAGATGATTGCCAAATCGTAATCCTTCTTGCCCAGCTGCTCGTATATGGTTAACGCCTTTCTGCAGTTTTCCCTGGCCTTATCATACTCCTCAGCAGATAGCTGATAGAGTGACAGGTTGTCAAGATAGAACGCATACAGACCATCATTATTACTGATATTGTCGGCATAAAGCTGTACAGCCTTTTCTACAATTTTAACAGCCTCCTCTACTTGTTTGTTTCTGTAATACAACTTTGCGCTGAAGGCCAATTGGCATATATAAGTACTGTCTTTCTCGCCATAAAGAGTTTTTAATATTGTCAGCTCACGCTCCTTGGCTTTAATAGCATCCTCATAACGCTGCTGATTCATTAACTTTACAGTAATAGAATCCAACTTGTCTGCTTGCGCTCTAGTCATCTCGTCATTCTGTGCCCAAGTGGTCAGACACATCATCATGACTGTTATCGTAAGAAGTAACTTTTTCATATTCTTAAATATTGGGTGATTCGGAATCTGAGGGGTTAGTAAAGGTGCCCCACATGCGAGAGGTCCACACGGCACGATGGGTCTCGATGTTTTTGATGCCCATGATATCAACAACTGTGGTGTGCTCCAGGTCGCATGGCCAACCATTATAGAAATATTCAAAGTTATCGTACGATGTTACAGTAGCATCCTGATAATCAAGCTTGTCCATCTCTTCGTTGACTTTACCTGCATATGTATCGGACACAGTCATATTGATGGCGTCAAT
>Ga0265301_10003621_pt1 | contig 16204 bp, 19 predicted proteins | sample AusTroGonzalo_MG_2_FD_193488 | JGI IMG/M metagenome (GOLD analysis project Ga0265301, IMG submission 193488) | Bovine rumen microbial communities from tropical cattle in Woodstock, Queensland, Australia - Gonzalo_04 | ecosystem: Host-associated > Mammals > Digestive system > Stomach > Rumen ...
CTCGTTTGGATTCGATACAGAAAGCCCGACAACAACCATTTTTGCCCTTGTAATTGTGTTGGGAGAAACATAAACCTGCCCCACTTCTCTCGCTCTAAAACTTAATGTGGCTACTTGATGAGGAGATAATATTTCAGTATTCAATAACAAAAATTCGTTCCCTATGTTGTCATAAACCGCAAAGACATTTTTATAATTTTCCGAAACATATTCAGGAAATCTGTATTGACTAAATTCGTTTAATCCAGTTATCTTAATTTCTTTGTCTGTTGTATTTTCTACTCTTACAGGAATTATGGTATATGTTGCCCCTTTTCTTATCACGCCATTGTATGCTACCCTGTTGTCAAGACTTATCCCAATCGCTTTGTCGGGGTCGAAAGAATTGTAAGTGTTTAATATTAACTCCTCCAAATCTCTAACGGCTTGTGCAAATATGCCAACCAATTGTCCGTCGGGACTATCGCTTTCGAAAATTGCGTCCTCTCCAAATATTTTTTGAAGTCCGTCTGTTTCATCGTCGCCGTTAATGATTAAGTCTTTGATTTCTTCAAGACTCCTTATCTCTATTCCTTTTTCAGTTATTTTGTTTGCCATATTTTCCCTATATTAAAACATTTCCACTTATTTCGTTGCCATATATATCTATGACTTTATAACTAATTGTAAATTTCCTGCTTTCGCTTAAATCCGCATTTAAAAATTCGCAGCTACTTACTTCGTCAATTAACAATATTTGTTTTCTACAACTTATGATTATTTCTTTTTCCTTACCCTTGCTGCCCCAGAAATTTTTCCAATCAACACCAAATTCAAGGTCAAAAAAACAGTCATAGTAAAAGGACAAAAGGTGAGTTTCAATTCTTTGTTTAACCGCCAAAGAATTGACTTTATATCCTTGAATTCCTTTTCCAAAAATCCAGTCGTGTTTTTCGTCAATCGCTCTTACTTTCATTGTCCTGGCACGTCCTCCTCTACATTTTCCTCAATTATTTGACCGTCGCCAGGAACAAATAGCTCGTCAATTCTTCTTATTAAATCGGGAATGCTTATTATAGCCGCCCCGATTTCTTCTGCGGCGGGAGTTCCTAGCTCTGCGTCGTGTATTGCCAATGCTTCAATACATAAAGACAAAATTGCTTTAATCTTACTCAACAATCTATACATATCTGATAAAATGAAATCAGGTTTGGTTGGGTCGTCTTTGTTTGGCTTTTTATAATTTTCATTAAAAATTGTAAACTTTCCCTCAGGTTTTTCAAAATCAAACCATTGATATCCGTGTCCGTGTGCTACAAATCTTCCGTAAGAATTATTGATTTCGAAGTTGCCCCAAGGATATACTCCAACCATACCGCCCTCTGAAAATATCTTTACGTCCATATAATCTCGTCCGCATATAGTTACTCCGTCGCCGCCTACCGATACGTCGCCGCTTTCGTATCTTAATCTAGCGTGGTCATTATCATAACCATATTTATTAATAGGGCAGTCGCAAACCTTTGGAAGTCCCTCGGGAGGATTCCACCAACTTGGACGAGCGAAAGTATCATTAATTTTGTTATCTAGTCCGCATACAATAAATCCGTCTGAAATATCGTGTTTCCTGTCGTTAATAGGTTCTATGGTCGTGTCGTTATAATACCATTTATCTATATTTCTATCATTAAACAAACACAACACCGACATACCTTTTAAAATCGGCTGATGAAAACAATTTCCAACGACGGGAAGCTCCAAAACATAAGAACCATAATCTTCGACTTCGTTTTTGTAAATATCTACATTCTTCTCGGTTTCTACATTTTCAAATTCCAACGATACAGTGGCGGTTTTTGACTCTGCGTCAAACTCAACTATTTTTCCAATTTGAACACAATTAATGTTAGAAAGAATTTCCTGTTGAAATTCCTTTAATACATCATTTATTGTTTGGTTAACTTTAACCTCTGCCATTTAAAACATTCCCAAAAAACTAAATCCCTGATTGCTGTTCCACGCCTTAATTTTTGTCGTGTTTTCGCCGCCAATGTTTTCTCCCAAACTTAAATTATGAGTAACGGCAAGAACTTTATAAACTCCATTTAATTTATCCGAGAAAGAACTTTTTAATTCGAAAGGACGCCCAATTCTCAACGTCGGTTCAAATAACATTTTAAATTCTACCACTCTGTTCCTTTTAACAGGAACTCCAAGCAGCCCGCTACTAGAATCGATTAAAGGAATAGAACCTGAATCCCCCACAACATCATTATCTTTTAAAACAAAAATTTGTCCACTATCGTAAAACAAACTTGCATTTTGTCCAATTCTTTCCTTTATTAAATCTTGCGGTCTTCCTCTTAAAGATTCAGCTCTTAAATTTTGTGGATTATTATTAAAATCACTTATAACATAATTTCCGTTTGTTTGCCCACCCCCTATATCGATTTCTCCAACAATACTTTCCAAAACTTCGTTTCTTGAAGAATTCGCCTGGACGTCGGTTCTTACAAAATTGTTATTATACCACCAAGCGTCCCAACCGTTGATTTTTGTAATTACATCAACTCCCTGTCTATCCGAATATGCCTCTTTAATATTTCCGTCGAATAAAACATAAAGCTGTCCGCCATAGCCCGCTTTGAAAGTCATACGACGAAATGTAAAATAATTCCAGGCGTCGTGGAATATTGCGTCTCTCGTTGTCTTGCTCAAGTTGTATATAGTAATATCACAGGTGTTGGGACTTTCCGATATTTGATAAGTAATGTTGGCTTTAATATTAAAAAGACTATGAACGTCGTCGCTTGGAATAATTACGCTGCCGCCAGTAGAGGTTTCGATTTCAATTTGATAAGTAGGGAAAAACTTGTCACTCATCATACCTCCTGAGTTCATAATTCATAACATTATTAACTTCTAATTCGTCTAGAAAATACAAACTCGCAAATTCGTTTTCGAAATCAAATCTAGAAAGAGCGTCTATGCCGTTTTTGGTTTCACACCTTAGTCCAAAAGGCAAGTTAAGATTCCATTGATTAAGTAGGTTTGGGTGGTTCACCAAACGCAGATTTTTGGCTTCAAATTCGCCATATTTTAAAGAAAAAAACCAACCGACCATATTATCGGAATAATACAATTCAAGTTCAATATCACCGAAATTGTAACTAAAAACAAACCTCTGTAAATAGTCCGAAGTTATTTTATTAATTTGCCTCATTAATTAACTCCTTTTGTTGACTGTTTTCTCTTTTCCAACATAGCTTCTCGCATTTCCCATAGCTTGCTTTTTTGTTTGGTAGAACCTCTCCCTGCGTTGCCGCCGCCCGAACCTTGCCCCTTGCTTCTTCCTCCCAATACTCCAAAATGCGTGCTTGATTTGGTTTTGGCAAAATTTAAAACTTTAAGTTTTACTGTCAATTCTGTTTTTGCTGTGCTTTGAGCTCCCTGTTTGAAGCTCACTCCCTCAATAGCACAATCTCCGAATATAGCCCAAGGAGTCTCGACCGTAACCAACTGTCTCGACCTCCAAACCGAATAAAAGAAATTAAATGCTTTTTGTTGAGTATTCAAACTCGGCTCTTTTCCCTCTCCAAAGTTATCTGTAAGAACCTTTGAAAAGTCTTTCATTATGTTGTTCGCTTTTTCGTATGCGTTCATTAATTGTTGATATTCTATTTTGGCGTCGGCAATATATTGTGTGACTTTTGTAGAAAAAGAGGGAGAAATTAAATCCATAACTCCAAGTTTGTTTTTAAGAGTTTCGCTCAAAATATCTGCTTCAATATCGCTATAAACCAACTCCGCAACAACTCCACTCAACGTCATACGCAAGGGAGATAGAGCGATATTGTCTTCAATACTTGAATTTTCTTCTATTAAATAATCTGTTATTTGGCTCTCTAATTCTAGATTTTCTTCTAGCCGCATAGAAAACAAAAATCCGCCAATTCCCCCCTGAAAATCTTGCGGAGCAACAGATATGCTTTTCGCAACATCGGTTATTGAAGAAAGATTAAAGTTTGTTTTGACCGAATTAATTACGTCATTTAATCCCATTATCAATACCTCCCCACAAGAACATTAGAGGAATAACTAGCCGTGTTATTGTCTTCTTGAATTTTAGTTTGGTATTGTATTCCCTCAACTTTGCTTTTCACCATATTTGCAATATCTAACGGCTTGTCGCTGTTTGTTGTAACATTAATTTCGTTTTTAATTTCGTTTTTTATATTATTTTCTTTTCTAATATTCCCTGCCGCCGCCAAATTTTGTTGTTCTCTTGGAAGTATGTTTTTCTTCAATCCCATTCTTTCAATATCTTCATTAGAAAGCGGCTGCCCAAATATTCCTCGTCTTATACCTTTTTCCTTGTCGCCCTTTCTTTCTTCTTTTATTTTTTCGTCGTTTTTATTTCCAAATTTGAAAAAATTCTTAATCGTTCTGAACTTTTCTTTCATTGCTTCAATTTTTCCAACGAAAGATTGCCACACGTTGTTCCAAGCTTTTTTAAATCCCTCACAGAAATTGTTCCACTGTTTTTTCCACCTTTCAACTGTTTCTCCAAATATAGTATTTGGAACTCCGTTCAAATAATCTAGTATATCTTCGAGAACTAGCTTGCAAAAATTAAAAAATCCCTCAAAAGTCTCTGGGGATATAGCTTTCCATAAAGCAAGAACTGCCGCCGTGATTGCAACAATAATTCCTATCGGAGAAGTAATTATTCCAACAATAGTTATTACCGCAATCTTAATAAGAGCAAGCACGCCCAAAACGGCTTTCGCTCCCAATATAATCGTTCCTGTTATTGCGACAACTTTTAGAATAAAAAGTATGACAGGAGAACAAAAACTGAAAATCTTTTTGAAAATAGTTGTGATTTTCTCCATAGATTTTCCAATTAAAGTAAGCAGCGGCTCAATTGTAGTAAATAATTCTTTGGCAATCCAGGTTACCCCCTTGACACACAAATTCATAATCGGAGTAATTATTCCGTTCAGCCCCTGTAAAAATCCCGAAGTTAGTATTTTTAATTTCCCGACATTTGCAACAAGCTCCTTACTACTTTGAGCGTTCATTTGTTTGAATTCAAGAAGCTTTTTAGTCGCCTCGTCTATTTCTAAATTTCCCTCTTTAAACATTAAAACAAACTCTCGACTTAATCCAAGACGAGATAAAAGAGCCATTTGTTTTTGAGTATCGCCGCTGAATTTTTTTACTTTATTAAGAATGTCTTTTAAAACTTTATCGGGACTCTGACGAGGGTCAATTCCAAACCTTACCCACATTGGAATGCTTCGCATAGTCATTAAATCTTGTTTTTGTTTTGATATTTGAGAAAGAGCCCCTGTGACCGTTCCCTCCGATACATTTGCCTGCGTTGCCATTAATTTTAGAGCGTCAACATTTTGTCTCAATACTCCATTAAGAGTGGCGAATTTTTCTTCCTCCGCAGTTATATTTGCAAATTTCAACGACATTACTTGTTGCATAGCGACAGCAACAGCCCCTGCGACATTTTTAAATCCAGTAAGCCGTTCGCCCAAAGACTTAAAACTCGAATCAACATCTTTAAGTCCTTTTCCGTCAAAAACAAATTTGACGTTCGCAAAAAATGAAGCTAGTTGTTCCGATAATGCCATTAATCTTTTTCCATTTTATTAAGAAACCAAAACTCAGTTTCGTATTCGCTCAAAAATTTGCTATTGCGAAAAGCCATAGCAACGTCCTCAACATTTAATTCTTTAATTCCCGACAAGGTGTCATATCCGTCCTTAACCAACTTGCAGACAATCATTTCTAGGTAACCTTGCAATCCTGTAACAACAACAGGGGGGAGCTTCGTATCGTTTTCGCCGCCTACTCCATTACTCCTAGATTTTTTAACATAATAGGCAGGCTCTTCCCAAAAGGTTTCAAACACGCTCTAATTATTTCAAGTTGTATTTCGAAGTAATCTTCTCTCGCCTCCTCTCTATCGTCGAATAGGTTTGGCAAAACTCTTTCTCCGTTATATAAACAAGTGTTGGCTATTGCCCAAAAACAATCGTCTAATTCTTTACTCCCCATTAATGAAAGAAAGATAGATAATGCCTCCCCCTCTTTCATAGTAGTTATGTCGAAATGTAGTCCGTCCTTTTTTAACTCCCTACACGCCGCCCTTATTAACTCTTGGCATAATCCAAATTTTGGAGTTTGAATTCCCAATTTATTTCCTGAACTTAAAATAATCTCTTGCATATTTGAAACCTTTTAAAAAACTAACTTAATTGTCTTTCAGCCCTCGAAAACTTAAAGCTGTATTCCATAAGAGCTTGCTCGGTGTTTCCATTTACGTCCCATTTATCAGCAGGAACTGTTCCTGGAACTCCTCCGCTTAATACCCAGGTTGTCGTTGTAATATTTCCGTGTCCGTCCCCTGTTCTTTTTACGAAAGAAGCATTTATTAATTCCGAACCTGCAAAATTTGCTTTGAACCTTTCATTTAAGTTATTAAGGAAAACGTCGTCAGGAGTTCCGACTAGAACTCTAACTTTAACCTCCGCCTGTCTTCCTGCTTGGTTCATAGCATATATTGCCGAGCCGTCTTTTCCGCTTTCTATTTCCACCAAAGCACTCGGGATAGATATATCAACAACTGTGCCAAATCCAAGATTTGACAGCGTTCTTCCGTTCAATACGATAGTATCTTGTCCGACTAATGTATCTGTTACTGCCATTTTTTATCTCCTTTTTAAACTATTTGTTAACATAAACCATTACATCGATATTATTGATTGCTCCTGCCAACTTAACCGCAATTTGAATAAATGGACATTTTCTTGCTTCCCTATCTGCTTGGCTTTGATTTGCAAGCGGTTCGCTATAAATATAATATCCATATGTCTCAATATTTGTCCTGAAAAGTTCTTGGTCTCCGAACAAAACTTCTCTTGTCCAGGTTCCTGGAGCTATTACTCCGTTTATCACTCCTTGCTTCAATACATTTCTAAAAGCGTCCACTATAACCGCAACTCCGTCTTCTGTTTGAGGAATTTTTGTTCCGCTTTGTCTTAAAGCATTAAATCCCGCAACTTGCAAAGCAGTAACGAGCCAGTGATAATTATAAACATTATCAAAAAATTCATTTTCGCCGCTTTCATATATTGCAGGAATTCCGTCGAAATCAGCATAGTAACTAGCCCCCACATTGAAAGCTTGGTTTGATAGAGTTTCAGTCATATTAGGGTCAGGGTCAATTCCATATAACTCTTTCGCTTGCATATTAAGAGCAGTTCTTGAGCCCGCATAATTTACACTTAATCCTCGGCTTGCATACGCTGCCGCAGTCGTTCTAGAAGCTTCGTCGTCTTCTCCAAAATATGCCCAAGTCCTCGTGTTAGAGTTTGTCCTTTTCATAATTATGTAGAAAAGCTCGTTTGGATTGATTACTTCTAAATTATGTTTTGTTACAAATAACATTTTAGTCTTGGTTTGAACATAGTTTGAAGCGTCAAGAATTTCGTCGTCTGTTGCATTATATGCTATCAATATTCCGTGGAAATTAACCTTTTGTTCAAGTCTTATAATAGCATTAACCAAAGTTTCTTGTCCCGTTGTTGCGTCTACTCCCTGAACCGCTACACAAAGGACTTCATTAAAATATAAAGAACTTAAAAGGTTTGTTCCGCTATCCGCTTCTGTAACAACTACACTAGAAGAACTTCCCGATGTTTCGCTTGTTATAACTATTTTTCCGTCGCTTTCTGAAACAGTTGCAGCAATTGAGTTTGTTGTAAAATAGTTATTGATAACTCCGATTATGTCGGAGACTGTATAACTTCGAGTAAAATTTAAATCTGAAACAGTAACCGCTTCGCCGCCGTCTATTGATATATTAAATGCTCCGTCGCTTACTTCTGTGAAAGCCGCAGCATTAATTGTATCGGTGATGAAATATCCTGCTTTTTCAGGATTTAAAACTCCATTTCTCAAAGGAGCTATTACAAGATTCCCGCTATTATTCAAAATGTTTGGAGTTTGGCTGAAAATTGCCACAGCTTGTTTGTATGGTTCACTCGTTGTGCCAAAATCGTTTGCTACTCCGTCGGCGTCTTTATAATCTCTGTATTCGTCGCCGTTATTAAATTGCAGGTCAGTAAAAATTATGATATCCGATAGGTTCGCTTGCTTTAATCCTTTTGCGGTTTGGAGCAAACTTATGTTCACGAATTTTTTAATTGATAAAATGTTTGTCATCTTCCTTTCCTTTTTTAAAAAAAAACTAATAATTCAAAATTGTCCTCACCCCACTTAGTTTGTCGAAATAGGTTGCCTCCCTCTCCGTCTGAACTTTATGGAATACTCTAATTGTCGCCCGATACCTGTTTAGTATCTTGTCTCCCTCGAGAGAACTTAAATCTGTGAAACTACTCGGAATCCTGGCAATACTATAATTATTCCTCTCCTGAGATTGTAAAGCTTCGAAAGAACCTAATAAGTTAATCAATTCGAATTGCTTTAATCTAGCACTTATATCGGCACTAAAAATATCTATGCTGTAATCCGTGCAAAATGTTGTGCTTGTTATTGCATAAAACTTATCAACTGTCGATTTATATTTTAAATTGTTTCCTATTACTTCCGAGTTGATAATTCCAATAACCACAAACAAACCTTTATCCTCGGGGATTAACCATTTATTGTTGTATATATAACAGTGAGCGTCGTCAAGCCCCAAACCATTTTTAATTAAATTCCTCAAGACCTTAATGTTTTCCATTAATCATCTTCCTCGTTAATCGCCGCCGCCAAATTTTCTTCTTTTGGTTCTTCATAATCGTTAATGCAATCATAACGATAAAATCCATATCCATATTTTTCGTATGGCATTTTGTGTTTTATACGATATTTCTTGCCTTGAATAGTAATACAATCGTCAACGCAAAAATTATCATAATCGGTATATATCTTCACCCATTCCCAATGCCTTTCTCCTTCAGGTTTTATTTCTAGGTCTATTCCCGAAAGTGGCTGTATCATACCGTGGAATCTGATAACACTATAAGTTTCCACAACGTCGCCGTCGTCCATTAACTTACCTACTTTTGTCGCTGTTAATGTAGATAACCAACCTTGGACAACGTCCGCAACATTTGGGACGTTCATTTTTGATTGCGATAATGTTCTTTTGTTTGCGTTATTAATCAATTACTTTTTTAATCCCTCATATGTAATAGAGCGTTCCAAATCTCCGCTATCGACCAAGATTAAATCTGAACCTTTTTTTCTTTTCCTGGTTTCTTCTTTGATTTGAGCCCACTCTCCAAAGCCGCCTGTTTCGAAAGCTTCGTGGATTATAGCCACAGCAGTGTCTCCAATATGTCCATTGATTTCGTCAATATTCATACGCTGAACAGACGACTTAAATTTGCTATTTTTAACCAAAGTCTCTTTCAACTTTTTTTGTAACGGCATATGAAGAAAACTCCTTGCAGGAATATTTCTTTTTTCGCTACCGAATTCGTGGATAGCTCCCAACGTTGCTTCCGTTAATTTTTCCTTTTCGTCGGATTCTTTTCCGTCAGAACCTCTAACGGCTTTCGTTCCGTCCGCCCCAAGAATTCCAACCTTAACTCCAACTTCTTTTTTTATTTTTTTTAAAATTTCTTGAAGTTTTTGGTCGTCTATTTTTATATCAACGTCAACGTGGTCTTTCATATCTACCTTATAGTCGTTCCCCCATAAACAAAACCAACAGCCCCGATAGTCCTTGGATAAACGAGTGACAAATATTTAAGTCCAAAATCTGTCGTGCTGTAATAGTTTAGCGTCGGGTCGTTCAAGAATTTTGTTGGAATTCCATAACTAGCCGATACGTCCCCAACACTTTTGCTCGCCATTAAATATTGCCCCACCGAGTTAATACCCGCCTGTGCCATAGCCATATCTTTGCATAAATAATGTGCGACTAGATATAAAAAAGCTATTTTCCCATTTTCCTCGTCAAACAAACGAATAGGGAAATTAACTTTGGCTTGCCCAAATGCTTTTTCTATATCGGCGTCTATAATATAATCGGTGTTTGTCAAATCGGACAAAGGAGCGTATGGGAACTCCCTCGAAAAGTATGTTTTAAATTCTTCAACTGTGATTTCGTCTATATAGCTCATTTCAATTTATAAAAAATGAGAGGAAGATACTACTTGCGGCATTAAGTCGTTTGTAGTATCTCGCCCCCCGCATTATTAACCTTTATTTCTTTTTTCTAGTTGTTTTTGTTGTAGTAGTTTTTTCTTCGCCGCCGCCTACTATTTCATCTTCAACTAGTTCGCTTTTAATTTCTTCAACATTTTCGTTAACGATAATGTCAAGATTTTTCCAGCTGTTTGGATAAGATTTAAGTAGGTTTTGTGCGGTAATATCGTCGACGTCAACTATGCCGCCAACTCCTACACTTATCTTTTTAAATTCTTTGTCTGTTATAACAAATTTACATTTTGCAATATTCAGTAGTCTCATAAAATCCCCTCAATTTTAGTAGTCAAGATATAAAAGTTCTTCTGGACGTAATACAATTGTTCCCGCATATTGTCCGTATGCTGTATTGTAGAAATTGAAGTTATCTGCTGTTCCGAATTGTGTTACAGTAAAGTCAACAGGGATTGAGGCATACATAGTATCAGGATTCTTGTTTGCCAAAATATATCTATTGACATTTGAACTTGTATTCTTATTCATTTGTGTTTTATTCAAATATGCTAGAGGAAGAATTTTAAAGTCGCTGATTCCATATCCTGATAGGATATTAGAGAAGACTTGTGTTAAGTATTCTAGTCTAGTTATATTTGGGAATGTTGCACTAGCTGCTTTTCCTAGTCCTAGATAATCTGAACTTGGAATATAAAATCTGTTTGGCATAGCTGTGCAATTTGTGTTTGTATAATATGCGTCAAGTAATGTTCCGACAAAAGCTTGGAATTCAGCGTCGGTCATACTTGAAATTGCTTTTGTTATAATAGTAGTGTTTGTTGTTACACTTGTGTTATTAATTAATCCTGTTACGTCTGTATTAACTTTTGAGCCATACATAGTAATCTTTTGGATTCCTAAATCCCACATTTTCTTTCTAGATAAAGCAATTTGTTCGATTAAGTCGAAGTTCATAGCCGAGAAGCATTGTTGAACATCAAAAACATTATATGTTGATTTAACCGCCCAGTTAAGAATAGGGAATCTTTTTTGTCCGATTGCAATATCTGCGTTATTTAATCTTGCCTCGTTCCCTGTGTTAATAGTTCCTGTTTCGAAGCCGTTAGAAACATTAGCAACTGCGTTATGCAAAATTTCTTGCATAAAAGCCCCTGTTCCCGTTTGGAAATCAACGAAGTCTGATAAAGAAATTTCATAAAACTTTTGTTGAATAACTCGGCTTGAAATATCGGTTAAAGTTGTAACAACATATTTATATGCTGAAGCGTCTGTATTAATTGCGTTCAAGAATTCTTGCGTGTTTCTTGTATTACATATTGGATTATATTTCATTGTTATCTCCTTTTTCTATTTTATAAACATTTAACTAGCACTCGGATTAAATCTCCATCTGCTGCTGCTGCGTCAAGAGCGATACCAATTTTTGCAGCTGCTGGGTCTTCGTTTCCTGCAATTGCTGCAACTTTGTTGTATGCACTTCCTGCGGCTTTAACGTCAGCATATTGAGTAATAGCTGCACTTGCTTCCATAGTTATTACAGAATAATCGGAAGCGATTTCAACTAAGTCTCCTGCTGCGTAACCATTGAGCTTGTGTCTGAAAGGGATAACTCCGAAAACCTTATCGTCTTCTCCCGCACAAGCAGTAACTGTGATTTGCCCCGCAACTCCAGAAACTAATTTCACTGGCTGTCCAGGAGTAAGCGTGCCGCTCAAAGATTTATATACTTGACAAGTAAAAACATTAGATGTTGGCAAATATTCGACAACACCTTTCGCTGTTCCAAGTTCAAAAGAGTTTAAATTAATTGCTGTCATAATTTTTTCCTTTTATTAAAAATTAATTTGATAAACTATATTTTTTGTTGCTCTCCGCAATCCTTTCAGCCCTTGTTTTATATTCAAATTTCTCAGGTTCACAAGATTGAGAAGCAATCCTCAAGCTATTAGATTTGGAATATGAAGAAATTTTATTTTCCTTTTCGTCTTTTGGTTCATCTTCGTTTTCCTTATCTTCTTCGTCTTCGTTTTTTTTGTTTTCTTTTGCTTCCAACATTTCTTTAACAACTTTTCTTATCTTAGTTATTAAATCGTCGTCAGAATCTTCGTTTTCTTTTTCTTCTTCATCTTCGTTTTTGCAAGCATTATCTTTTTCGTCTTCGTCTTGCTTTTCTTCTTCGTTTTCTTTCTTCGCCTCCTCGTCTTCGTTTGCTTTATTTTTTTTGCACGAATTTTTGTAGGCGTCGATTAAATCTTTGAGTTCTACTTCGTCTCCGTCAACATCGATAGTATCGCCCTCATTGATTTTTTGTTCTTTTTTTTCTTCTTTTGTTTCTTCGTTTAATTTATTAAGTTTGAAAAACATAAAGTCCTCTCCTTTATTATTAAAATTGTTAACTAAAATTTTGGCGTCGGGATAGCGTGGATTTTCTACTATCGCAAGGTGAGTAAAATAGCCGTTGAGAATTTCTGCGTCATACTCAATACCACAATATCTGCCGCCCTCTCCAAATTCTGTTACTTTATACGCACTCGAAACCTTGTTATTTCCATTTTTTATATTTTCATAGACTTCTTCGTCGTTAACAATTATGTCGCAATCGAATTGTCCAGTTTCCGAATTATAATATGAGTTAATAACAGTTCCGACTGATATATCTTTAATGTTGTCTTTTGTAACTTCCTGGTGGTCTACAATTAATGGCTTTTCTACTATCGAGGGAATAATTTTTTCCAAGGTTTCTTTCCTTAATAAATAAGTTCCGTCGTCCACATCGGTATATCCTACAAGCCCTCCGACCATAACATTTTCAACTTTTAAAATTTTGGGATAAAAAATATTTTCTTCTTGTTGTTCCGTCATTAAGTTTTCCAATTAATCTCTCCTTTGGTTTTTACTTTTACCATAGTTTGTATTGTGTTGACAAGGTTTTATTCGTCAACAATTATTCTAGCAATACAGCGACAGCCAAAAGCTTCTCCTGGGTTTCCTCTTGTTCCTATTTCGTCAATAATAGGCGGCGACAAAAAAGAACACCTCCTGCCGTTTAATTCCCTATGAAGCTTTCTTGTCCTGGTATCGATATGGGTTTGCCAAATATAATCGGTGTAACCGAGATTTAATGCCCTATCTTTTGCAATTTTTGCTTTGATTAATTTGGCTTCTTGTCTAGCTAGAAACATAGCGTGCCGCTCGCTTTCCCCGAATTCTTTCATTAGAACTTCCGCTATATCTTCCTGTCGCAAGCCCTCCTCCATTGTTAACTTTAAGAGTCTTTTCCTTAATCTTTCCACCGCCCTGCTTTCCATATTTTTAATCGGATATAAAGTATCTTCCAAATATTCTTCTTTAAATTGTTGCAGGGTGCTTTCGTCGACTTTTTTAACTATTCCCAAATCCGCTTTTCCGTCTTCTTTCTTCTCGGGAATAGCCACGAGGGATTTTTCCATTAAATCTGAAACGACGGCGTCTACCTTTTCCTCGGGAATATTCCAAGCTTCTTCTTCTTGAATTTGCCGCTTTTTCAAAGCCAATAATCCGTCTAGTCTTTTCATATTTTGAATTGCTTGCTCTGTTTTAACCACCTGCACCTGTAAAATATCGGGATATGCTCTTAGGTCAATTTTATATCCTCTCGTTGACGGATTCCATTTTGCGTTTATCGATTTCAGAGCTTTTACTATCCTGGCGTCAGATTTCTTTATTTTCGCATTTCCTCTTGAATCTACATAAATATTCCCACTATTGATTTCTCTTAAAATTAACTTAATATTTGACGAATTTGATAGGGCATTGAGCATTTCTCCGCCAAAAGAGGTTTTTATGATTTCTAGTGTTTCCTTGAAAATAAAATCGTATATATGCCGAGATATGTCTCGTGCAATATCGTCGCATAATTTTTTGCTTTCTTTAATTTCTCTACTATACTTCATTTCCTGTGTTTACATTTTGCATAGGGGAAACTCCCTCGCCCGATAACTCGGCATAATCTTCGTCTCCCTTGATTTTTAATACTTGATTTATTACATTTTCTTCGCTCAATAAATCATATAATTCGCCTTTGGTAATCAGCCCCAAATTATACATATCTCGATAACGATTATATTTGGAAGTCTTTAATGCTTCTTCTTCCGTTTCTTTCATTATTCTTAAACTTTCGAACTCGATATCTATATCGTCGGGAATAAAATCAAAGACCGATTTACAAAGAATTCTGACTATGGTTTTAATTATATTTTTTGCGGGAGTTCTTATGTCTCTTTCTATCATAGAATTATAATTTTCAATATCGTCGTCGCCGCTATTAAATCCCGCCGAAGACATACCAAATATTTTCGTGACGGGCATTTTCATTGCGGAAGCTATATCAAATCTAGCTTCTTTTAAAACTTCCGACACGCCCGACATCGAAAGTTGTTTTTGGTCGAATTTATCCTCTCCGTCAAGAATTAATGCATTTAGATAGGATTTCATATAGTTGGTTAACATTATTCTCTTTTTTATATCTTCCTCTTGACCTGCGGCTACCGAACCTGCATAATTATCAATCGAATAGACATCTAGCTTCGCCTCGTCCAATAATTCATAGATTACATTTTGATTTTTTAGAAATTTATTCATAGGAGAAATTAATCTTTCTAATTCGCTCATTCCCCAACCTTGCAATTGAAGTTTTTTAAGACTTGGAGCTTCTTTACCTTTTAATCTTAAAACTCGACTTGGGTTAACCTCTACTCCGTAATAATTAAAATTAATATCTTTCCACCTGTCTCCGTTTGGAGTCATTAAATCTTGTTGCATAATATATGGATTGTTGGCAAGTTCCCAACGGTCAGCGGCATAGAATTCTATTTCCCTGCCCTCTCCGATAGTTTCTATGTCTAGCGGCTTCGCAGGGTCTTCGCCCGCAATATTAACTATCACACCTGCCCCGCCAAATAATCGACACCACTTTAAAGCATTAACCAAAACATTGACGGCGTCGGTTTCTTCTATTTTCTTTTCTAATTGTATTATATCGTCGGCGTCTAATTGTGAAGATAATATTTTAAAGCCGCCACGAAATCCGTCTTCGACAGGTTGGTCTATCATAGTTTGAATAATGCCGTGTTCGACATACATTTCGTTTAATAAAGCCCTCAAATTTGTGATAAGATAATATCGGTTATTATAAAACATTGGATTTGCGGATTGTATCGGTGCTGTTCCCATAGCCGAATTAACTCCGAGAGGCAAAGCGGGAATATCGGGAAAAATTTGTTCTCGGGCAATATTCGAAACTAAATTTGTTAATCCGTTTTTCAATTCTTTTTTATATCTTCTTTGTTTTCTCATTATAGCATATCCTTAATTGTTCCTTTCATACCAAAGTCGGAAGAAAGGGCATATCGCATTGCGTCGATAATATGGTTATCTCTATCAACTACCTCAGGCAAAATTTCGCCAGTCTTCTTATCTTCTTTATACCTATATGCATTGAATTCAGCAAGACTATTTATGCAATTTGGGTGAATTTTTACTTTAAATCTTTTTATGAAATTTATTCCTTGCTCCACGCTGCCCGCTCCTTTTTTGACTGCCCTGGCATTAATTCCTTTATATCGGAACTCGGTTATAGATTTTGGTTCAGCGGAATCGCACCAAACGACATTATTTTTGACAATATCTTTTACTTTTGGAATTGCTTCGTCGTTAGTAAGGTGTCGCTCGTATATTTCCTCGCAAACATAGATTATTCTTCTTGGGAGGTCGAGAGCTAGTTTAACGCAAGCGAAAGGGTCTTCTGCGAATCCCCAGTCTATTCCATAACGATATGTTCCAAAACTATCTATGTCGAAATTTTCTACTGTGTAATTATTAAAAACTGCCCCAGTGAGCACTCCCCAATTTCCCTCTAAATATACATTTCGATAATATGGGTCGGTCTCCGATTCTAGTCTTTGAATATCGTCTTGTGTTAAAAAGGAGTTATCTTTATATGTTGATTTTAAAATACTTTTTTTCCCGTCTGTTATGAATTTTTTATCGT
>Ga0265301_10003623_pt1 | contig 16194 bp, 14 predicted proteins | sample AusTroGonzalo_MG_2_FD_193488 | JGI IMG/M metagenome (GOLD analysis project Ga0265301, IMG submission 193488) | Bovine rumen microbial communities from tropical cattle in Woodstock, Queensland, Australia - Gonzalo_04 | ecosystem: Host-associated > Mammals > Digestive system > Stomach > Rumen ...
GAGACGGCTTATGTCTCGGCGCCGATTGAGTGGAAAGCCGCAGAGCAACTGGCTCATGCGCAAGGTGTAACACCGGCGGCCCTGTCCTTGGCGGCGGTATTCTATTCCTTGGCTCGTTTCGCGAATACCGATGATGTGTGCATCACCACGATCTCCAACGGACGCAGTAACCTGCGTATCAGCAATACGATGGGTATGTTCGTCAACACCCTCGCCCTGACCGCGAAGATTGGCGAACAGAGTGTGGCGGAGTTTATCCAAGAGACGGCACAGACCTTCGAACAGACGCTGGCCCATGAAGATTATCCTTTTGCGCGTATTGCAGCGGATTATAACTTGACGGCGGACATCATGTTCGCATACCAAATCGGCGTTATCAGTCGTTATCAAACGCACGGACAGATATTGGCCACCGACAACATGGAACTGAACGTACCGAAATTCAAGATTGCGTTCTATATCATGGAAGTGGATGGCGTGCCGAGTGTGGCAGTCGAATACGATAACGGTCGGTTTAGCGAAGCGATGATGCAGTCCCTGGCTACGTCTGTGAGCAATGCGATTAGTGCTTTTGCAAAAGCCCCGGAAGCAGCATTGAGGTCGGTGAACCTGACGAATGATGCGCAGATTGCGGTACTTGACAGTTTCAATCAGACGGAAGTGCCGTACGATAACACGCAGACCGTCGTTTCTCTTTGGAACAAACAAGTCGCCGAGACACCGGATAACATTGCTGTCGTATATCAAGACACTCGTCTTACCTACCGCGAAGTGGATGAGCGAAGCAATGCGATTGCAGCAGCTATCAGCCATCAGATACCGGCTGTCCGCAATCTGAAAGAACCGGTTGTGTCTATTTTGATCAACCGTTCAGAGTGGATGGTATTAGCCGCGTTAGGTGCTCTCAAAGCCGGATGCGCATATCAGCCTCTTGACCCGTCGTACCCTGCCGAGCGATTGAACTTCATGATGAAGGACGCCAACGCGGCTGTCCTCATCGCGGACGAAGAACTCCGTCCTATCGTCCATGAATACACAGGCTCGGTTCTTTTGACCAAAGAGCTGGCTAAATTACCAATTACCAATTACCAATCACCAATCATACATCCTTCGAACCTCTTTATTCTCCTCTACACTTCCGGTTCTACCGGCGTGCCGAAGGGAGTGATGCTCGAGCATTGTAATCTGGTGGCCTTCTGCCACTGGTATAAGCGCTATTACGATCTGAAGGTAGGCGATAAAGTGGCGGCCTATGCATCGTTCGGTTTTGATGCTAACATGATGGACCTCTATCCGGCGTTGACATCCGGTGCGACGGTCTATATCATTTCCGAAGAGATGCGTTTGAACCTGCCGGACCTGAATCGATATTTTGATGAGGAAGGGGTGACGCATTCGTTTATGACCACGCAAGTCGGTTTCCAGTTTGCGACAAATGTAGAGAACCATTCTCTCCAGCATCTCTCAGTGGGTGGCGAGGCCCTTGCGGCGCTCACGCCTCCGGCTAACTATGCGATGCACAACGGTTATGGTCCGACGGAGTGTACAATCTTCACGACCACCTACCGTCTCAACGAATACGAGCAGCATATTCCTATCGGTAAACCGCTGGATAACTTGCGGCTGATGATCATGGACGCCAATCGGCAACGTCTGCCATTGGGTGCAGCAGGTGAGTTATGGGTGAGCGGTCCGCAAGTCAGTCGCGGTTACCTCAACCAACCCGAGAAGACGGCAGAGACATACGTAGAGTGGGGGGATACGCGTTGGTATAGGACGGGTGATATTGTCCGTTACTTGCCGGATGGAAACATCCAGTTCGTAGGCCGTCGGGACGGACAGGTCAAGATTCGCGGATTCCGCATCGAGTTGAAGGAAGTGGAAGCCGTCATCCGTGCCTTCCCGGGAATCAAAGATGCTACCGTACAAGCCTTTGACTACCCGAATGGCGGTAAGTTCATAGCCGCGTACATCGTCAGCGACGAGAAGATTGAAGTGGCTGCACTCAATGCCTTTATCAAAGAGCGCAAACCGTCCTACATGGTGCCGGCTGCGACGATGCAGATTGACGCTATTCCGCTGAACCAGAACCAGAAAGTGAATAAACGTGCCCTACCTGCACCGCAAATGTCGACAGATGATCGTGAATACATAGCACCTTCCAACGATACGGAGAAACTGTTCTGCGACATCTTCGCCGGTATCCTAACGATGGACAAGGTGGGAGCCACAGATAACTTCTTCGAACTCGGTGGTACATCGCTTATGGTGACCCGTGTTATCATCGAAGCCGACAAAGCCGGTAAGCATATCGCGTATGCCGACCTGTTCAGTCATCCGACTCCGCGCCAACTGGCCGAACTTGTCAGTGGTCAAACGGACGGCGAAGATGCACCGGATAGGACCATTACGGACTTCGACTACCAGCCGATCCAAGAACTGATTTCTCGCAACACGTTAGATACCTACGCGGCGGGTCAACCGCGTCAACTCGGTCATGTCCTCCTTACCGGTGCAACAGGATATCTGGGTATTCACGTGCTCTATGAACTGCTGCAATCGGACGCACAGACGATTACGTGCTTGGTTCGCGGCAAGAGCCAGGAGGACTCCGAACGTCGTCTGCGCAACCTGTTGTTCTACTATTTCAGTCGCCATTTCGACGACCTCTTTGGCACACGGCTCTTTGTGGTCAACGGCGATGTAACATCAGAATTTCCAATTGCCAATGACCAATTTTCCATCGACACGGTCTTCAATTGTGCGGCGAACGTCAAGCACTTCTCGAAAGGTACAGACATTGAGGACGTCAACATTGGCGGTGCACAGCGCTGCGTGGACTTCTGCCTCAAGACCGGCGCTGCACTCGTACATGTTTCCACTACTTCAACAGGTGGCGTATGGATAGGCGATGAAGCACCGATGCCGACGCTCACGGAACGGAATATCTACTTTGGGCAGTACCTGGGTAACCAGTACATGCATTCGAAGTTTTTGGCAGACCGCCTCATCCTCGATGCGGTAGCACGTAAGGGCCTGAAAGCGAAGATCATGCGCGTCGGTAACCTCGCAGCACGCAGTTACGACGGCGAGTTCCAGGTGAACTTCTCTACTAATAGTTACATGGGTCGTATCAAGATCTTCAACATGCTAGGTTGTTGTCCGTATGAGCAGTTCGACCAACCGACCGAGTTCTCTCCGATTGATGAGACAGCGCGGGCTATCGTCTTGTTGGCGCACACGCCGGATGAGTGCACTGTTTTCCATCCATACAACACGCACACACGTCTCATGGGCGATGTGCTCACAGGCTTGGAGAAGATAGGTACACCTATCCGCTTCGTTGAGATGCAGGAGTTTGGCATGCTGATGCAACAAGCGGCGCAGGATCCGAACAAAGCATCTATGCTCACCACTATGTTGGCATACCAAGGCGCCCCTAACGGCAAGCAGACGCGCGTCGTGGACCGTAATAATGAGTACACCGCGCAGGTGCTGCTTCGACTCGGGTTCCGCTGGAGCGAACCCGATAGCGGCTATGTCAACCGCATGTTGACCGCTATCTCACAACTTGGATTCTTTGATGTGTAGTTGATTTGGCATCATTTTTGCATCGGTAATAGAAACGCTAAATACATATAGTATGAGAAAATTGGTATTAGTTTTAGTTGTTTTCTGTGCAGTGATAGCACAAGCAGCCACTTACAGTTACCTGGTGTTTACTAACACCACTGGTACAACGACCGCCTTTAGTGTGAATAACCTCACGCTTACCGTTAACGGCAGTAACTTGCAAGTGACGAATGATGCAGGAACGGTCAATTTAGTCTTAACTGACTTGGCAGCTATGCAGTTCTCCACTTCTGCGGATTCCGTCATGGCAGTGGAAAATGTGTTCGATGCTGATCAACCGGTGCAGGTATTCAATATTTTGGGTACTTCGGTCGGTACTTTCGGTTCGCTCATGGAAGCCGCACAAAATCTTAGTGCCGGCGCGTACGTGATTTCTAATGGACGTCAAACCCAAAAAATTGTAGTAAGATGAGACGGGTAGTAGGATTAATACTTAGCGGATTAGCGATTAGCGGTCTGCTATGTGCGCAGACTTTGAATGTGCAAGTGGGCAATGTGACCTATCAGTTCCCGGCGGAGCAAGCGGGACAGATGACATATACTAATGGAACCACCTTGACCGTTATGGGTAAAGCGTTCACACTGAGCGAAATAGATAATATGTACGTGGATGAAACGGACGTGACCAATAACGTAGTAAGCATCGTCTATGGAGCTTCTTCTGCCACGGTTTCAATAGCTGGAAATGTGGCGCAGTACGTCACTCCAACCATCAGCGGCGCTCATGTGACTATCAACCAAAGTAACACTGACGCGGTAAACGCCGACGAGATAACGTACCAATTAAGCGGTACTACCTCCAACGGTTCGCTCACGCTGGGCGGTTCGTATAAATGTACGATAGCTTTAGCCGGTGTTACACTGGCTAACCCGAACGGCGCAGCAATCACCGTCACCAACTCCAAACGTATTCAACTCAGTGCCAAGAGCGGTACAGTTAATACCTTGACCGATGGCGCTTCCGGTTCGCAGAAGGCGTGCATCTATTCAAAAGGACAACTGCAACTGCAAGGAAACGGTACACTCAACGTGGTCGGCAATACCAAGCACGGTATCAAAAGTGCATCGTACATCTCCGTCAAGAACCTGACGCTCAACATCACTTCTACCGTTGGGGACGGTATCAGTTGCGAAGAATACATGGAGATCAAGAGTGGTACCATCACTCTCTCGGGTATCGGTGATGACGGTATCCAATGTGACCTGGGCGGTACTACTTCGACAGGTATTACCACCGATCATGAAGACGAAGATACCGGTAACATCTATATCTCCGGAGGTACGCTGAATGTGACGACCACTGCTGCGGCTTCCAAAGGCCTGAAAGCAGATGGCGATCTATATATCACCGGCGGCGTAATCAACGCTACTACTACAGGTGGCGGCGCGTGGGATAGCGACGATATGAAAGTCAAATCTTGTGCAGGTCTCAATGCGGACGGTAACATCGCTATCAGCGGAGGTACGCTGGTTCTCAAGAGTACCGGTGCGGGAGGCAAAGGTATCAGCGGAGATGGTACATTCGTCGTAAGCGATTCGGCCAATATCACCATTACTACCAGCGGACAAGCCGTCGTGGCTTCGTCCAGCGGTTCGCTTAGCACGGTAAGTAGTTCGCAGTCGCTCGATCGCTATACCACCAACTACAAATCATCACCAAAGGGAATCAAGATAGATGGCGCAATCACCATTAACGGAGGCAAAATATCCATCTCTACCAGCGGGGCAGGAGGCGAAGGAATGGAGAGTAAGAGTACGCTGACTATCAATGATGGAGAGATTGCTATCAAGAGTTATGACGACGGCATCAATGCGGCTTCGGACCTCACCGTCAACGGCGGTATGGTTTATGCGTGGGCTACGAACAACGACGGCCTTGACGCGAACGGCAATGTATATCTCAAGGGCGGTTTGGTCTATGCCGTCGGGGCTTCTTCACCGGAAGTGGCAATTGATGCCAATTCGGAGGAACAGAAGAAACTGTATGTGCAAGGTGGTACGATTGTCGCTATAGGCGGTTTGGAGAGTGGCGCAAGTCTGACGCAGAGTTGTTATTCGGCTTCCTCTTGGAGCAAAAACACTTGGTACGCCTTAACGGTGGGCAGTACAGTATTTGCCTTCAAGACTCCGTCAAGCGGTGGTAGTCAATTGGTAGTATCTGGAGCCAGCACACCAACCCTCAAGTCGGGCGTGACTGCCGGCGGAACAAGTATCTTTGATGGTGTAGGGTATTACCCTGCATCGGCCACCGGTGGTTCCTCCGTCAGCCTGTCTTCCTACTCTGCCGGTTCAGGCGGCGGACCTGGAGGAGGCGGAGGAGGTAGACCCGGAGGCTGGTAACACCAAGAGCGCATCGGAAGCGCAACCTACTTCCAACGTATCATACCCATACCTATAATATACTATGTATATTATCCCGTGATTTTAAAATGCAATAATTATGAAACGATATATTAGTATAATAATCTGTATTCTGTACGCTGTATTCTGTATTCCTGTTTTCGCGCAAAGTCTGCTCACACCCGAACAACTCGCCAAGCGGGAGAAACGGAAGAATCTGACAGTTAAGGAGTGGAATACCGATGCTAAGACCAAGACTCGTTGGCTTGACCACGTCAAAGTATATGACAACCAAGGTCGTTGCATCGAAGAGATTGAGTATGCTTCGTACGGACAACGCAGTCGCGTCACTTCCACCTACGATGACGTGACAGGCAAAGTGTTGGAAGAAGTGGAATACAATGATCGCAATCGACCCGTGCGTATCCGCCGGTACGAGTGGAATGAAGATGGCACCAAAGCCAAACAGTATAATTACCTGCCAAACGGCAAACTGTATTCCGTCAAGATCTTTGAGTATATCTTCTCTGATAAGTGAATTTACACCCATCTCCTTAAATGAGATGGAGGGTGTCAAACTGATGAACCGCATCGATACCAAGTACGCGGTGTCATTGGCTGTGCTGCCTGCTATCCTGCAAGCGGCACAAGCCGATTATTACGCCCAGGAGATAGATGGTAAACGCATCGCTACCTACGACACTATGTACTACGACACCGATTCGCTGGATATGTATATCCGTCACCACGACCGGCAACTGGTGCGGCAGAAAATACGCGTGCGGCAGTATGTGGATAGTCATCTTACCTTCCTCGAAATAAAACGCAAGAATAATAAAGGCCGTACCAAAAAGAAACGCATCGCTGTACCGGGATTTGACATCACCGGACAGACCTTTGGTGATAGCAAACGCGAACGATGGAGCGTGGAAGATTTTGTGGAAGCCAAAAGTCGCTACACTTGGGATGGTATCACACCGCATTTATGGACCAAGTTCCATCGTATCACACTGGTCAATAAAGCCAAAACAGAGCGGCTGACTATCGATATGGACCTTCTGTGGGAGAATGTGCTCAACGGCCAATCCAAAACATTCCCTAATCTGGTCATCATAGAACTCAAACGGGATGGTAATATACCTTCTAAAATGACGCAAATAATGATGAACCTGCGTATCAAGCCGCTGAAAATCAGCAAGTACTGCATCGGTACTGCTTTGACCACACCCGGACTAAAGTGCAATCGTTTCAAAAGTAAAATACGTAAAATAGAAAAATTATGCCTGAGTTAACGAACCCTACCTTGGAGTTCCTCGAGAACGACCCATCCATCGCCGAACGTTTCGGTGCTACAGACAGCATCTCCTATCTCATGAACAGCATCGCTGAGTTCTTGCACGTGAGTGCGGATCTCGTCACAATGCCACTCATGTTCCTCTTCAACCTGCTGGTGTCGTGGATCCTCATTTATGGCGTGTACTATCGGTATAGCCGCCGTCGTGACTACTACGTGCAGTTTATGCTCTTCTCTTCCGGTATGTTCCTGCTGCTCTGGCTCATGCAGATCCTGGATATCCAGACAGGTTTCGTCCTCGGTCTGTTCGCTATTTTCGGCATGATCCGTTATCGTACCGAAACAGTGCCTATCCGTGAGATGAACTATATGTTCCTCATCATCGCCGTCTCGGTAATCAATTCACTTAGCCTCAAAGCGGATGGATTGTCTTGGTATCTGCTATTGATAGCCAATATTATCCTCATCTGTATGGCTTGGGGCTTTGAATTGTGGAACGGACGCAAACGGGTTTCTACCAAAATCATCCTCTATGAGAAGATAGAAAATATCAAACCCGAAAACAGAGCCGCTCTGATTGCCGATCTCGAACAGCGTACTGGCCTTAAAGTGCTGGACCTCGAAATCGGACATATCGATTTTCTTCGCGACGTGGCCTACATCAAAATGACCTATCCGCTCGAGAAAGGCAAAATAGTCAATAGTATCGACCAAATAACGAAATTCAAATGAGAAAGTCTAGCAGCAATAGCGGTCTAACAGCAAAGCGGTCTAACAGGCTGCTGGCTGCCGTTCTAATAGCGTTAGCGGTCTCCACCTCGGCTCTCGCTTGGGACTACAAATCCACCGGTTCTACTACCGAACAAACCGTCCAAATGCGCGTCGGAGCAAACTTTACCAAGAAATGGCGCAACGGCGTACGACTATCTGTCAGCGAAGAACTGCGGTTCAATCTCTATGACATTGAAAAAGGTGTGCTGGCTAAAGAGAGCACCCCGGTCGATACTACGTACGGGGCTTCGTTCAATAAATCCTACACCACGCTCGCAATTGCCTACGCGCACCCATATTTTACCTATCTCAAACTCGATGCTGGCTATACCTTGCGTATTTTTGGCGATAAAGGTTTCTCTGATCCCAATAAATTCCTCCGTCATCGTGTTTTCTTCGGACTGACCGGTTCATACAAAACCGATCTCGCTAAGATTTATCTGCGCGAACGATTCCAATGCGACATCCGTACGGATAGTGTAAATACAGACGAGAAGAATAAATATAAATGGCAGTTACGAAGCCGTTTGGGCGTGGATTTCATTGTGCCCGGCAAACCTGTTAAACCCTATCTATGGACAGAATTGGAAAATACACTCAACGCACCTGAGTTCCAGCGCTTGAATGGAAACCAATTCATCAGCCACGTCCGCGCACAAGTCGGCGTCAAATGGCGTCTAACCAGACTTAGCAGCCTTGATTTCTTCTATCGCTTCCAATACAGCTACGATCGAGATATTAATGTCAATGAAGGCTATTACAGCGGCAAAACACTTAAACTACGATTAGACGAACAAACCTCCTTCGTCCATGCCATCGGCGTGGCCTATAACCTCGATTGGTAAGCACCCTTCTTTAACGAGGTTGATACGAGGTTGATACGAGGGCAATACGAGGGATTAAGAAAAAGAGACCGTCAGGCCTCTTTTTTGTGGAGCATAGCGGACTCGAAAATTGCTTCAGCAATAATCGTTCGAGCAACGCGAGATAAGATAATTGCACCCAGCGCAATAATCGTTCGAGCAACGCGAGATAAGATAATTGCATCCAGCGCAATAATCGTTCGAGCAACGCGAGATAAGAACCGCGCGGGAGTGCTGCTATCGAAACGAAGTGGAGCATAGCGGACTCGAACCGCTCACCTCAACACTGCCAGTGTTGCGCTCTAGCCAGATGAGCTAATGCCCCTCAAAATGCGAAGACCTTCCGGCCCTCGCATTTTTTGATGACTATTACTTCAGCTTGCGCTGAGTACGTCTTAGCCGCGAGGGCACGACTTACTTCAGCTCTGCCAAGTACTTAATCGTACGAACCATCTGGCTGGTGTAGCTGTTCTCGTTGTCGTACCAGCTAACAACCTGTACCTGGAAGGTATCCTCGTCGATCTTAGCTACCATAGTCTGGGTTGCATCGAAGAGCGAACCGAACTTCATACCGATTACATCGCTCGATACGATCTCGTCCTCGGTGTAACCGAAGCTCTCGGTCTGAGCAGCCTTCATAGCAGCGTTGATACCCTCTTTGGTGATGTCTTTACCCTTAACAACTGCAACCAAGATAGTGGTCGAGCCGGTCGGAGTCGGAACGCGTTGTGCGCTACCGATGAGCTTACCGTTCAGTTCAGGGATTACCAAACCGATAGCCTTTGCAGCACCGGTGCTGTTCGGAACGATGTTCTGTGCACCTGCACGGCTACGACGGAGATCACCCTTACGTTGCGGACCATCGAGAATCATCTGGTCACCTGTGTAAGCGTGGATAGTACTCATGATACCGCTCTGGATCGGAGCATATTTGTGCAGAGCAGCTGCCATCGGAGCGAGACAGTTGGTAGTACAAGAAGCAGCCGAGATAACGGTGTCAGCCGGAGTCAGAGTCTTGTGGTTAACGTTGTAAACGATGGTCGGCAGATCGTTGCCTGCAGGAGCAGAGATAACAACTTTCTTTGCGCCAGCCTCGATGTGTGCAGAAGCTTTAGCCTTGCTGGTATAGAAACCGGTGCACTCGAGAACAACATCAATCTTCAGCTCGCCCCAAGGCAGCTCAGCTGCGTTCGGCTTAGCGTAGATAGTGATCTCCTTGCCGTCAACGATTATCGAACCCGGAGTCAGAACGGTCTTACCGTCCTCTGCGAGGATAGCGTCCTTGTGAGCAACAGTGTGCTTGCCCTCACCGAACTTACCTGCGAAACCACCTTGAGCGGTGTCGTATTTGAGAAGGTGAGCCAACATCTTCGGGCTGGTCAAGTCGTTGATTGCAACTACTTCGTAACCCTCAGCTTCAAACATCTGGCGGAATGCCAAACGACCAATACGGCCAAAGCCGTTAATTGCTACTTTTGTCATAATTGTGGATTAATTTAATTTATTGGGTTAATTATAAAATGATTATTTTTTCTAGGGTCCCCGAGGATTTTAATCCTTTGGGGAAGCGTAGAACAAGATGTGGCACTATACGAGGGCTATGCCTGAAGTCGTGCGAATCTTAGTTCAAGCGTTTTCGGCTACAAAGTTACTACTTTTTTTTGATATACAAAAATATTTTGTATAAAAAATGAAAAAAATCTTTATTTCCGTCCAAAATCTGCAGGAATTTCGCCCCAAGACTTCGTGTCCCACTTATAAATAGGCGTACTCCATGTGTTGTCGTGCAACCACATCTCCGCTTTGCGAACCATCAAAAATAAGTCCTGATTCTGCGCGTTCCATTCGATCTTAGTCTTGCATCGTTTCTGCCGTACCCACGCCAGCGCCGTAACACTATCGGTATAAATGACCCAGTTGAGCTTATACTTTTTGATGTACGCCAACCCTAACACCAGCGCCAAAAACTCACCGATGTTATTCGTTCCTTGTGAAAAAGGACCACGGTGAAACACTTCTGTGCCCGTGTCAGCAATCACCCCGCGAAACTCCATTACGCCAGGGTTACCGCTACAAGCAGCGTCTACGGCTAAAGCCGGTAATATGGGTTTATTTTCTTTCAACTTTCAACTTTAATAATAGTGACCCGACCGGGAATCGAAAATTGCCTTTGGCAATAATCGTGCCCTTTAGGGCTAAGAACCCGGATTTGAGCTTTAGTTAGTAGTCCCACCGAGAATCGAACTCGGATCTAGGGTTTAGGAAACCCGTATTCTATCCATTGAACTATAGGACCTTTTATCTATCCACACCTACTCGGGAATTCTCCGTATTCCTCGAAGGTATAATTGAGGAAGTCATTCATCGGTTTGCCTGCCTTCGCGATTTCGATGAGGTGATCCATGAAATCCGGTGCACTTACTTCCTGGTCCGTTAACGGCGTGCTGAACGTATAATCCTTATGTTTCAACCAATCGGCATGTATAAACTCCGGATCAAAACCAGCCGGTACTTTCTTCAGTGTTCCCCAATAGGAATCAAAATCCTGTTGAAAATACTGCTTCCAAGAGGGGGTTGCCATAATCGTTTCTACTTCCTCATAGTTCGCCTCTATCTCCTTACGCAAAGCCGTAAGCAACTCTTTGCTTGGTTCCCATATACCCCCTGCGAACATACATTGTCCCGGTTGGATATGTACATAATAACCACCTCGCTGCGATTTCTTACCCCATGTCTTCGGTTGCCCGGGTACACCTGCCGCAGGAAACACGCCGAACCATTCCTTGTACGGCCTCTTATCTGCCGAAAAACGAATATCGCGGTTGATACGCCAGATACAATCTTTCGGTTGTAGCGGCGCTAAGGCTGGGTCTAATTCTGCCAACCGACGGATGTACTCCGTCGAAAAGTCCACAAACCGCTCTCGGCAGGCTTGATACAATTCTCTGTTAGCATCAAACCATTCCTTGTTATTATTACAAGCTAACTCGCTTAAGAACCTAAGAGTGTCACGCATCGTTTCAAACCGTCTAACCAATAAGGGATAGCCACATTAAACGTCTTCTTAAACTTCGATTTGTCCAGCACGCTATAGTGCGGCCGCGGAGTCTTGTACTGGTATTCTTCGGACAAGATTGGACGCACATGGCAATCTTTCACGCCTGCTAACTCATGGATAGCGATGGTAAAATCGTACCAACTGCACACACCTTCGTTCGTGAAATGATAGATACCTGCGTGCCAAACAGGTGATTCAATCACCGTGAAGATAGCCCAAGCGAGGTCTGCCGCATAAGTCGGCGTACCAATCTGGTCAAATACTACTCCTAATTCCGGACGCTCTTTGCCTAATTTAATCATCGTCTTCACGAAGTTATTCCCGAAAGATGAGTATAGCCACGCTGTGCGCAGAATAACCGCCTCCGGACAAACAGCCAGTAGGTTCTTTTCGCCTTCGTATTTGGTTCGTCCATAGGCCGTTCTTGGGGCAACAGGATCGGTCTCTCGACACGGCACATGTTCGTCGCCTGAGAAAACATAGTCCGTACTGATGTGAAGCACTTTGATGCCTTGACTTCCTAATACTGTCAGCGCTTCCGCGTTGATCTTCAAAGCCGTTGCCTCGTCATCCTCTGCTTTGTCCACGTTCGTATAGGCTGCGCAGTTAACAATCAAATCGATGGCATGTGCAGCCACAAAAGCCGACACGGCTTTGCGGTCGGTAATATCCAACACGCTGACACCCTCCGCTTCTATCACATCCGTGAAGAAATACCGATGGTTGGTGTGCGTTTTACTCAACACACGCACCTCATTGCCTAATTGACCATTACTGCCGGTAATTAAAATATTCATACTCAAAACGGATTGTCAAAATCTCTCAATAACGGATGGCGTTTATCTTTCTCGCTGATGATGCGTAACTCCTCCGGCACTTGCCAATCGATGGCCAGATCCGGGTCGTTGAGCAGCAAACCACCATCCGCTTCGGGGTGGTACAAGTTATCGCACTTATAGGTAAAAATAGCTTGGTTACTCAGTACCGAAAAACCATGTGCAAAACCTTTCGGAATAAAGAACTGCCGTTTGTTTTCTTCGCTCAACTCTACGCTGTACCACTTGCCGAACGTGGGACTATCTTTGCGCAGATCCACTGCCACATCCAGCACACGGCCAACTGTGCAGCAGACTAACTTCGCCTGACTATACGGCGGACGCTGGAAATGCAAACCGCGTACCACACCGTAACTTGAACAAGATTGGTTGTCTTGTACAAATCGCGCGTCAATACCCGCTTCGCGGTAACGTTTCTCGTTATACGTCTCCACAAAATAACCGCGCGCGTCCTTGAATACCTGCGGCTCAATCACTAATAATCCCTCGATGGGTGTTTTGATAATATTCATATCGTTTCTGTTCAAAAAAGCGCACAAAGTTACAACTTTTTTTTGATATATGCAAGATTTATTTGCACTTTTGTATTTCTTCGTAACTAAATCCGCGTTGGAGAAGGAAACGAAGACGTTTTTCTTCAGGATCATTGCGGCGTTGCGCGATCAACGAACGCAGGTTGGCCAAATACGTTTCTTCGTCTATTTCCTCCAATGCTTCGCGAATCGCTGCACCCGGCAGGTGTAAGGCCTGTAAACCGGCTTGTATCTTCATTCGCCCCCAACACTGATATGCCACTTTATCATGCACATAAGCGTGACAGAAACGCTCATCGTTCAGAAAATCAGCGTCATACAAGTGCGCCTCTATCTCGTCGAACCATGCAGAAGGCACTCCCCATTCGTATAACTTACGCCGCACATCCGCCGCACAATGTTCGCAACGCGCACAATAAGCCTCGGCTTTATCGAGTGCTTCGAGCTTGGATAATTCGTGGTTTGTCATAACTGTCTTTCGTCAATTGTATGTCTGTATAACCCATTTGGTTCAGCATCTCTGCCAATTCCCGTGAATAGGCTTCGTTAATCTCAAAAAACAACCGTCTTCCCGCGTGAAGCGATGCAATTTGACGGTAAAAGAGTAACGGATCCTCATCGGGTACAAACAGTGCAGAAGCGGGTTCATACTCCAACACATTGCGCCGCATAGACCCTTTCTCCTTCTCGCAGATATAGGGTGGATTGCTTACTACTACGTCGTAATGGAGATTGGCGATTGGCGATTGGAGATGGAAAATGTCCGCTTGCTGAAAATCCACTTCTACGTCATTGCGGTGGGCATTTTCATTGGCTACCTCAATCGCCTCCGCCGATACATCGATGCCGGTAATCGACCATTCGGGATGGTGTTTCTTCAATGCAATTGCGATACATCCGCTTCCCGTTCCAATATCCAGTAACTTTAACCTTTCACCTTTCACCTTTAACCTTTCAACTTTTTCTACCAATTCCGCTGTCTCCGGACGAGGAATTAGGGTTGCTGGAGTCACTTTGAGGTCTAATCCTGCCCATAAAGTGTGCCCGAAAATGTACTGAATGGGCTCAAAACGCAATAAACGAGCAATTATCTCTTGCACATTTGGAAAAAATGTTGTATCTTTGCACCCGCAAAGCAGTTGCGTGCGGCTGAGGCCGGTTGTTTCTTCCGCAATCCACCAGGCTAAGGCTTCTGCCTCATCGATAGGATAAACGGCTCGTAATTGCGATGCTATGCTACGTATTGTCTTAATCACGCTGCAAAATTACAAAAAAAAAATGAATTACGCAAATTATATTGCACGTTGTATCGAAATTGCTCGTCGCGGGGAGTATTTTGTGGCCCCTAACCCGATGGTGGGCGCGGTGCTCGTGCGCAATAGTGACGAGATAATTCTGGCCGAAGGATGGCACGAACGCTACGGAGAAGCACACGCAGAAGTTAACTGCTTTAGGAATTACGAGAAAACAATAACCAATCACCCATCACCAATCACCAATCTCAAAGACTGCACCCTTTTTGTTTCGCTCGAACCCTGCTCTCATTATGGCAAGACGCCTCCTTGCGCCAAACTGATCATCGAGAAAGGCGTAGGGTGCGTAGTGGTTGGTATGTTAGACCCGAACCCGCTGGTGGCTGGTAAAGGCGTAGCCATGCTCCGCGAAGCAGGTATAGAAGTGGTTGTAGGCGTGTTGGAAGAAGAGTGCCGCGCACTGAATAAGCGTTTCCTATCTCTCCATGAGCAGCACCGACCTTATGTCATCCTCAAATGGGCACAAACCGCCGACGGCTTTATCGACCGCAAACGAGAAATCGGCAATAACGAGACCCATCTAAACGGTGCACTTGCCATCTCAACGCCCATAACCAAGAAATTAGTGCACAAAATGCGGGCGGAGAATATGGCTATTATGGTGGGTACGAACACTGTGCTGTTGGATAATCCGCGCTTACTCAATACCCATTGGGAAGGTCGAAACCCTATTCGTGTCACCTTGGATAGACATCATCGTTTGCCTGCCGATGCACGCATTTTCTCCTCTGAAGCGCAGACGATTGTCTATCGGGACAATACCGAGTGGCGGTTTATACTCTCTGATCTGGCAGCACGGAACATCCATTCCATTTTGGTGGAAGGCGGAACTACGCTCCTTCAAACCATCCTCAATTCCGGTCTATGGGATGAGATCCATATCGAAATAGCACCCGAATTGACCATCGGTGACGGTATTCATGCACCGAAAGTGACCCTTCCGGACCATTTTGAGACCATTGACGGACATCAATTATACACGATTGTACACAAATAAAATATGTATTCGCGCGCATTACGCGCACGCACACGTACCTTATATATCGCGTATACGTATATAGAAAACAGAAAGGTGGCTCTAAAGCACGATTTCTCCAAAATCGTCTAAAAAAAGCAAAAAAATCAGTTGCTGAAAATCAGCAAGTTACAAAGAAAATGCATTTTTTTGTGCATTTTTTTTCAAAAATATTTGGTCATATCAAAAAAAAGCAGTACCTTTGCACTCGCTTTTGAGAAACAAGTGAGTTTCTATTTTCTCCCAGAGAGGGCATTTAAAATTCAGATTCACCAACGTGGACCTAATTTTTTTGCGCCAAACTGAAAGAAAACAAATTGAAAGATTGATACAATTAGTGTAGTACAAGAACAAATTGAGTGGTCGTAAGATCATTCGCGAAGTTCCCGACAATACACTTAAATAAATCGGTTATTCTGAGCTATCTTATAATTTCTTTTACAACGAAGAGTTTGATCCTGGCTCAGGATGAACGCTAGCGACAGGCCTAACACATGCAAGTCGAGGGGCAGCGCGGGAGAAGCTTGCTTTTCCTGGC
>Ga0265301_10003628_pt1 | contig 16169 bp, 9 predicted proteins | sample AusTroGonzalo_MG_2_FD_193488 | JGI IMG/M metagenome (GOLD analysis project Ga0265301, IMG submission 193488) | Bovine rumen microbial communities from tropical cattle in Woodstock, Queensland, Australia - Gonzalo_04 | ecosystem: Host-associated > Mammals > Digestive system > Stomach > Rumen ...
AGTGCCGTCCTCATCTACAATCTGCAATGTTCCAGTCACACCATCAGGCACGGTGAACTCATTGGAGTAGAGTGTCAACCCGGGATAGTTGGCGTTGGTGAAGCTGAAGCGCACGCGGCTCTGAGGTTTCATGAAGCCATAGAGGTTCTCGTCGGTGCTCTTGGCGTAGTCGTTGCCATCCACGTCGCTGGTAGAGAGCGCCAGCGGCGTATCTGTCGTGCCGTTGTAGCTATTCACCACAGGTACGACGCTTTGTTCGCCATGACCATCCAGGCGAGCTTCTGTCAGATCTACAGTATAAGTCGATTCATTACGCGAAGCATAGCTGGGCAACTTAGACTGCAAGGGATAGCTGTAGCTGCCGAAAGCTGCCTTCATCGAACCTGAGAAGTCATATTGTCCGTCGTTACCCGAATAGAGTATACGTGCCGGTTTGAATTCGGCAGAGGGGAAAGAACGGAATGTAAGGTGGTTCGATGAGATGTCGAGGTCGGTCAAACCATTTAAACCCTCCATGCTGAGGGTAGTCAGACCGTTGCTGGCCACATCGAGAATCTGAATCGGCTCGCCGTAACCCGTCAGCGTCGATAAGCTGTTGCTCTGCGCTGAAATCGTAGTGACAGCAGCGGAAACGGTCAGCGATGTCATGCTGTTGCTCTCGCAGCGCACAATGTCGAGGTTGCTATTGCCGGAGAGGTTGAGCGTAGCGATGCTGTTGCCCGTCACGTCGAGGGAGTAGAGAGTCGTACCCGTGTAGGCAAGACTCGTCAGCCCGCAGTTAGCTACGTTGAGGTTCTCCAAGGCCGGGCACTTCGCAGCCGTAATGGCATTGGCCACAGCTGCACTGGTATTCGATACGTCAATATCTGTCAGTGCTGACATCGTGCCAAGGGTCATTGTCGTCAAGCCTGTACAGCCTTTCAGACTGATGGATACCAAATTCGTTGCGTTGGAGAAGTCAATGGTTGAAGCATAGGTCGGATTGGCAGTAATTTCAAAGAAAGTCACTGCATCATCCAACTGAATCTGTATGGTCTTGTTATTATCATTGTTCGTACCTCCACTGCTGATGCTGAATGTGGAGTAATTTCCGCTGTTGGTTGGTGTTACGTTTGAACTGAAGCTAGGGCTTGCACTTGTATTGCGAGCGTAGTACACACGCGATGCGGAAACATTGTTGGTGCGGAAGGTGATGCTTCTGCTTGTGCCATTATAGACTACCTTCACTACCTGACTGGCCTGTGCAGCAAGGATGCCTGCAACGGCGAGAATGAATATGGAAAATATCTTTTTCATCGTTGTGTCCTCCTTGCTTTAGTCGTTATTAATGGATGAGGGCAATGTCCAGCCTGGATTAGCCACTTGAAGAATAGCTTTCACGCGGTTGTCGTCGCAGGTAGCAAGACCGAGCGCGTTCATGTCAGTCTGGAACTCGCTATACATATCGGCTGTCATCAGGTACCACGCGCCACCGAAGGTGCGGTAGGCCACCTGACGCAGCAGGCCGCATTTCTCGAAGTATGGGAAGAGGTTGTACCCGCTGAGGCGGCTGGCCTTGCGGATGTAGTTCAGGATGAACGGCACAGAGTTGACGCTCCATCCGAGATGGCTGGAGTTGATGTAGTTCTTCGTCGTCCATACGCTGCTGCTATATGTGGAGCGGAATGTGCTGCAGGCAGTGGTGTTGCCGTTTTGTGCGGCGGCCAACAACTCATATTTATCTACGCCCGTGTTCTTTTCGATGCTGGAACCTACGATGGTATTGCCGCTGGTACGGTCCGTCTGGCGCAGGGCCTCAAAGAGGTCATAGCTGAAGTCCGGCTTACTGAGATTGCTGATTGCATAGAAAGAGATGGCGATGAACGGACGTGCCGTACAATAGTTCGTGAAGTCGAAGGAATAGACGCTCTGCGTCGTTTCTGCTGTCCAGTCGCGGTGATTGTTGTAGGTATTGTTCACTAACGTGGTGAAGTAACTGTTCCAACTGACATCGGACTTGTTGGCATAGGCATTGTCACGGGCGTTCTCTATTGTGGTATAGACGGTCTTGTCATTAGCCGTCAATTCACTTGTTACCGTGCCGTTATATAACGTTGTGCCAAATCCCGGATGACAGCCGTGGCCGGTGTCGGTGAGACCGAAGCGCACGGTGTTCCAATAGGAGTTGTAGTTGTTCGTAGCTTCATCGCAGCCAGCCCAGTTGAAATAAGGCCGCATCTGGTGCTGGTGACCCCACTCGTGACTGATACCCCAGACACTGGCTCCGCTGCCCTTAAGCATTTGGTAGAGGTCGAGGCACTCTTCCTGCACATCGTAGCAGAAGCTCACGCCAAGATCGCCTTGGAACATGAAGTACTTGTAATTGACGTAAGCCAGGGCACGGGTTTTCGGTACACGGTTGTACTTCTGCAAACCAAGCGCCTCATGCTCGGAACCGATGATGTATTCAATGGCACGAATATATTGGCGGTAGCCCTTGGACGTTCCCGTAGAGGAGAACAAGCCGCCGCTCTTGGTGGTGGTGCGGCAGTAGTTATACAGGCCGTTGGCTTCCCATATCATGTGGGCGTGATCTGTCACGACATCCATGTGCATATTGGGCGCATTCTTACAGAGGTTGTGCATCTCGTCGTTGGTGAGGGCGAGGCTGAGGTAGCCGTTCTCAATACCGTTGAGGAAGTGCATCGGCACCTCGGCATATTGATCATCCGTGTCGGCAAAATAGGTGACGTATGCCAAACCGTCGGAAACGGCAGAGGCCGTAGCGCCGGAGGGCGTGGCAGGAGCGTATTCGATGATGTTCATGCCTTCGTGCAGACCGTAGGATTTGATGATTGGGTCGAAGCTGCCATCGTTGAGGTAGGTGCCATTGGTATCACCAGGGTACTTGCCAGGAAACCACGAAACTATGGTCAAACCGAGGGTGGCGCCGGAAGGAATACTCGGAATCAAAATCGCTATCTTCGAGTTCTTCTTCACGCTGATACCCGTCACATTGCCGAAGCGGTCGTAGTATTTGCCAGGGGCATTCCACTCATCGCTGATGGTTTGCGGTGACTTGAAGCACTTGGCGGTGTGGACACGATACTTGGTGCTGTAACCGCCGTCATAGATAGCCTGTGCGAGTGTCTTGATGAAGCTATTGCTGATGCTATTGATTGTTGTTTGATTCACACTGCTTTTGAGCGTAGTCCAAAGGTCATCCTCAAAATAGGTGTTACCCACGGTCGTTGCGGCGGCATTCTTCTGGCCAAGAATCAACTCTGCCACGCTGGCATGACCACCAGATCCGCTATAGGCTATGATGCGAACATAGCGGGCAGTGATGCCACTACTGCCAAAGTTAATGGTAGAAGCCGAGGAACTCATCTGGAAGTCAAAATCACCATAAGTAGTCCAAGAGCTATTGTTCGTAGAATACTGAATACGGACACTACCCAAGTTTCCGTTGCTACTACCATCGCTACGCGGTACGTAGGTCAGGTAGTCAATGCGCTGGGAGGATGCGAGGTTCCAGGTCATCGTCACACTACCCGTGTTGGTGATAGCTTGGCTGGCACTATGGTAAATGGTGCTCGTGTTGCCATCGTAAGATCTGGAAAAGGCATCTGAACCATATTGTGTACTTTGGTTGTTGCCATTCACTGCACTACCACCCGTAATAGTGAGCTTTGTCTCAGCGTAAGTATCAAGTGCAGCACCACTGTACTCGTCGCCATTCTGGGCGATGGTGAAGACTTGCGTCACGCCGGCATCGGCAGAGCCGGAGATAGTGACATTGCCATAACGGGTGGAAGCCGTGGAGTTCTTGGCCACATGGATTGTCAGACGTGTGCCGGAGAATGAAGCCGAGAGCCACGCCGTGGCATCGGTGGAGACGGTAGCTGAGAGCGTCCCAGCATTCTTCGCCGTGATGTCGTAGTACATCGTGCGCTCCGTGTTACCCACCGTACGGTTGTGCGGTGCCTCGATGATGACCTGCGCCTGCACACCCAAAGTGAGCAAGCCCAAGAGGAGCATCATCCAAATTCGTTTAGTAACGTTTAATCGTTTCATTTTTTGTATGTTTTTTGTTTGTAGTTTTTACTAACACTGGGTCTGAACGACTTTCGTAGCTTCCTGCTCCGCATTGCGACGGTCCGTCTGCGTTACCACGCGGGCCGCCAGTTGCAAGAACGCATTGCCGGTGGGTGTCTCGGGATGCAGCACGGCAGGTTCGCCACTGTCACCGCTCTCGCAGACGCTCTGTACCAGCGGAATTTGTGCCAGCAGCGGGAGGCTCATCTCCTCGGCCAGCGCCTTCACGCCTTCACGACCAAAGATGTAGTAGCGGTTCTCGGGCAGCTCCGCCGGCGTGAACCAACTCATGTTCTCCACGAGCCCCAAGATGGGCACGTTGACTTTCTCATTGGTGTACATATTGATGCCCTTGCGCGCATCGGCCAGCGCCACCTGTTGCGGTGTCGATACGATGACGGCACCCGTGATGGGTAGCGTCTGCACCAGCGTCAGATGGATGTCGCTCGTGCCGGGAGGGGTGTCGAGAATGAAATAGTCCAGGTCGCCCCAGGCCACTTCGCCGATGAGCTGCTTCAGCGCATTCGAGGCCATGCCGCCGCGCCACAGCGTAGGTGTGTCGGGATCTACGAAGAAACCGATACTGAGCATCTTCACACCATACTTTTCAATGGGTACAATCAGCGCTTTACCATCAATTTCTTCACTGTAGGGTCGCGCATCTTCCACTTGGAACATCTTGGGCATCGAAGGACCGAAGATGTCGCAGTCCAACAGACCTACACGGTGTCCGAGGCGTGCCAGTCCAATGGCCAGGTTCGCTGCCACCGTGCTCTTGCCTACCCCACCCTTACCGCTGCTGACGGCAATGATGTTGGCCTCTCCCCCGTCCCCTCTCGAGAGGGGAGATTGGTTACCTTTGCCCCTATTTGCACCCCCCTCCCTAACAGGGGAGGGGTCGGGGGAGAGGCTTTTTATCTCCACAGTTATATCCTTACTGACATAGGCGTGGATAGCAGCCTCGGAGGCTTTGACGAGGGATTTCAGGAAGGGGTTTGTGGGTTTGTCGAAGAGGAGGGAGAAGCTGACGTGCATCCCACTGATGCGCAGATCGTCTTCCACCATCCCCATCTCCACGATATTCTTGCCCGTGCCGGGATACCGCACGGTCTTCAGAGCATCTATGATGAGTTGTGGATATATAGTCATAAGCGCGGCAAAATTATAAAATAATTTATTGCCGCCGCATCTTTCGCCTACTTTTTCTCTTTTTCGCGCGTGTTTTTATAAGGTATATAGTGTATTTTGAACCCCTAAACCTTCTTCGGAATGCGTTTCGTTAAGCTGATGGCACCGGCCGAGCATACAAGGCGGCAAAGGTGGCATCCGACACATTTGGTGCCGATAATGCGAGGGCGTCGGGTTTCACGGTCGAAGACGATGGCCTGATGACCGCCATCGCTGCACGACACCTCACAGCGTCCGCAACCAACACACAACTCCCTGTTGAACTTGGGATAGATGATGGTGTCGCGATCCAGACGGTCGGGCTTCAGGAACTTATAGAGTGACTCTCCCACCAACTGCTGCAGTTCGGTAACGCCATGCTTGGCCATATAACGCTGGAGGCCAAGGATAAGGTCATCGATGATTCGATAGCCATATTGCATGACGGCGGTACACACCTGCACGTTGTTGCATCCCAACTGAATGAACTCCAATGCGTCGCGCCATGTCTCAATGCCGCCGACACCGCTCAGCTGTACACGTTCCTTCATCTGCGCGAGCTCTAAAATGTGGCGCAGAGCAATGGGTCTGACAGCACGACCCGAGTACCCCGAAACGGTGCGCCGTCCCCCCACCTCGGCATCGGTGTCCATCGTGACCGATTTGATGGTGTTGATGGCCGAGATGGCATCGGCACCCCCTTGCACACAGGCCGCTGCCGGCTCTGCGATATTGGTGATATTCGGTGTCATCTTCGGAATGACAGGTATCTTCACGCAGCTCTTGACGCAGGCCGTGTAGGTCCTCGTCAACTCGGGGCTCTGCCCCACATCGCTACCCATGCCCTGATGCTTCATTTGCGGGCATGAGAAATTCAGTTCTACCGCGTCGCAACCAACGTCCTCAGCCATCCGAGCCAACGACATCCATTCTTTCTCGTTCTGTCCCATGATAGAGGCTATGACCACCTTCGTGGGATAGTTCTGTTTCAGGCGGTGCAGGATGTCGAAGTCCACCTCCATGGGGTTCTCGCTCAACTGTTCCATATTGCGGAAGCCATAGAAGTTACCGTGTGTAGCGTTGTTGTGCATCGCATCGAAACGTGGTGAGACCTCCTTGATCTCCTTCATGCAGATGGTCTTATAGAAAACACCTGCCCAACCAGCCTCAAAGGCGCGAGCCACCATCTCGTAGTTTGTGCAGACTGCCGACGATGCCAAGAAGAAAGGATTCTCGCATGGAATGCCACAGAACGTGATGTTGAGCGCAGGATAATGGCTGTCATCGACATCGTCCAGGCTAATGCTGCGCAGGATTTCCTTGATGCGGATCGGCCAGTTGTAGTGGATGCAAGCCTGCTCTGCACGCTCCAGATCGTCGTCGCTGCAGTCCTTCACCCAGCGCAGTGCCGGCTTATGGTTGTCGAAGCAAATGGCGCGAATGGCACGGGCAGGGTCACCTGTCTTACAGGCTTTGGTACAAGGGGCGTCCTGACACAAGAGGCATCTGCTGGCCTCTTCATAAATGTTTATTCGTTTCATCTCTCAAATTCTTTAGGTAAGTCGCACTTTATTCTACAGCAAAAGTACAACTTATCTTTAAAGAGAAGAAGAGAAAAGGAGATAAATGCATGAAAAGAGAAAAATATTTTTCTAGCTTCATTTATAAGGATGCATTCTTATCGCGATAAGGATGCATCGGAAAGATATTATCTCCACCTAACATGTACATAATCCACCTATATAATTAGCTGAAATAAAATATAGTATGCATAAATAGGTGGAGATAGGAGCCAAATTGTCAAATTACAGTCTAGTATTAGTTACAAGTGACTAGAAACGAGTCAGGATAACTAATGGCTGGTGAGGAGGGAGCTGCGTTTGTCGCGGTTATAGCTGCGGTAGTCATCAAGTGGTATCTCGACGTCGGGCTCCACGAGGGGGCCTTCGGCGGGGAGACGGAAGCGGAGGTACTTGATGGTGAGGCCGCGGGCAAGCCACTGCTGCTCGTAATAGGTGCGGATGGAGAGGTCAAAAGACCCCTCTAAATTGTCCGTCCTCAGCATAGGAGATATGCTTCGGTCGCTCTGGGCTGATTGACATTCAGTCAATCCGCTATTTCCTTCGCTACCCCGTAAGGGGAGACTTTCTAGTCCTTGGGCAATCTTCGCGCTAGCCTCTCCCATCCCTTCACGGGAGGGGGCGGGGGTGGGCCTGTCGGAGGCTGGTCTGTAGAGGTCTTCCGTACAGACCTCCGTAGGTAAATGGTTCTCTTCCACTACATATTTAGTATAGGTGAAGAGGAAGTTGGAGTCGGTCTTGAGGTGGATGAGGCCGCCATCCTCTAAGAAATGGCGGTAACGGGCGAGGAAGTAGGTGGAGGTGAGGCGCTTGGTGGCTTTCTTCATCTGCGGGTCGGAGAAGGTGAGCCAGATCTCCTGCGCCTCGCCAGGGGCGAAGAAACGGTCGATCATCTCGATGTTCGTGCGCAGGAAGGCGACGTTCTTCAGCCCTTCCTTCAGCGCCTCGGTGGCACCGCTCCACATGCGAGCGCCCTTGATATCGACGCCGATGAAGTTGCGGTCGGGGTAACGGCGTGCCAGCCCCACGGCATACTCGCCGCGGCCACAGCCGAGCTCCAGCACGATGGGGTTGTCGTTGTGGAAGAAGTCTGAGCGCCACTTGCCACGCATCTCAAACGGCACGTCTTCGAGTACCGAGAAAGGGTACTCGAAGACGTGAGGATAGTTCGCCATATCGGCGAATTTCGCTAACTTGCCTTTACTCATAGTTCTACGACGGTCTTCCTCTTAGAAACGCCCCTCCCTGACGGGGGAGGGGATGGGGGAGAGGCTTTTACTCGATGACGATGCGTGTCCAGCCGTGGATATCGGGTTCGATGCCGTACTGGATGTCGATGAGGCGGCGGTAGAGTTGTGTGCAGACGGGACCGGGCTTGCCGTCCTTGGAGAAGACGTAGCTGTGGCCTGTCTCGGGGTCGTCAATGCGCTCGATGGGGCTGATGACGGCGGCGGTGCCGCAGGCACCGGCTTCCTCGAAGGTAGAGAGCTCGTCGAGCGGAATCTGGCGACGCTCCACGGTCAGACCGAGGTCCTCAGCGACCTGCATCAGACTCATATTGGTGACGCTGGGCAGGATGCTGTTACTCAGGGGAGTCACGTAGGTGTTGTTCTTGATACCGAAGAAGTTAGCAGCACCGCACTCGTCGATGTACTTCTTCTCCTTCGCATCAAGGTAGAACTCGCAGCTGTAGCCCTGTTCGTGAGCCCATTTGTTGGCGCGCAGGCTGGCAGCGTAGTTGCCGCCGACCTTGTAGCAACCGGTGCCAAGAGGAGCAGAACGGTCGTAGTCGCGTGTGATGACATAGGGGTTCGTGGCGAAACCTCCCTTGAAGTACGGGCCTACGGGTGACACGAAGATCAGGAACAGGTAGTCGCTGGCGGGGTGTACGCCCACCTGTGCCGTCGTACCGATCAGCAGCGGACGGATGTAAAGCGTGGCACCACTCTCGTAGGGCGGGATGAAGCGCTCGTTGAGGCGCACGACCTTCTCCACCATCTCGATGAACATCTCCGTGGGCACCTCGGGCATCACCAGACCGCGGCAGGTGGACTGCAGGCGGGCTGCGTTCTGCTCGGGACGGAAGATGCGGACCTTGCCGTCAGGGCAGCGATAGGCTTTCAGGCCCTCGAAGGCCTCCTGACCATAGTGCAGGCAGGTAGCTGCCATACTCATAGGAATGGTTTCCTCGGAGTGAACTTCAATCTCACCCCACTTGCCGTTGTGATAGTTGCAACGGACGTTATAGTCGGTCGGCATATAGCCGAAGGACAGGTTGCTCCAATCAATCATGATAATATTTTACAATTTGACAATTTACCATTTTATAATTTGGGTGCAAAGGTACGCTTTTTCAGCGAAAAGTGAAAAATGAAAGAGTGAAAAATGAAGGAAAGGCCAAAAAGAATTGCCTTTCCTCAGTTCACACTTATTCTTCCAACAGCTTCTTGACCTCCTCGTCGGCCTTAGTGAGCTTGGCCTTGCAGAAGGCAAGGAGCGTTTGGGCTTCCTTGAGTTTGGCGGCCAACAAATCGATGGGCACCTCGCCGGCTTCCATCTCGCGAGCGAGTTTCTCCAGCTGCGCGAGGGCAGCCTCATAGGTGAGTTCTTCTGTATTCATAGGGCTTGAGATTGTACGATTCCATCGGGAAAACGGGTAAGGAGGCGGTCACCTGGTTTCACCTGTGCGACGGTCTTCACAAGGTGTCCGTCAGCGGTAAAGGTGAGCGAGTAGCCGCGGCGCAACTGCAGCACGGGGTCGAGGGCCGAGAGGCGCGTCTCGAAGTTCTGAAGCTTGAACTTGGCCCCTTGCACCTGAAGGGCTGTCGCCTGCCGGTAACGCTGCGACAGCTGCTGCAGCTTATGCTGTTCACGTTCAAGGGTCATGGCTACGGTGTGTGGCAACAGCGACAGCATCTTGTCAAGCGTGAAATGCAGCGTTTCAATCTGCTGTCGTGCGGCCTGGGTAAGGCGCAACTGTAGCTCCTCGATGAGGGCCAGCTGCTGCGCGCCGAGATCGATGAGGAAGGCGGCTGCGGCCGTGGGGGTCTTCACACGAGTGTGGGCCACGAAATCCAATACGGTTTCATCGCGCTCATGGCCGATGCCCACGATGACGGGCAAGGGCATCTGCGTGATGGCCGCTGCGAGATGATAGCTGTCGAAGTCGGAGAGATCGCTGGTGGCTCCGCCACCACGGATGATGACCACGCAGTCCCAGCGCTCCGCCTCGTCGGCGATGGCCGCGAGGGCTGCGAGGACGCTCTCCTCGACATGGTCGCCCTGCATGACGGCAGGGAAGAGCTGTGTGTGAAAGAAGAGACCGTAGTCGTTGCGTTCCAGCTGGTCACAGAAGTCGCCGTAGCCGGCAGCGCCTGCCGACGAGACGACGGCGATGCGCTTCACAAGCGTGGGCAGCTGCAGCTCTTGATTGTCGCGGAGGATGCCGTCGGCCTCCAGTTGCGCCAGGATCTCGCGACGCCGCCGTGCCATATCGCCCATCGTGTAGGAGGGGTCGATATCGATGACGTTGAGCGCGTAGCCATAGAGCTCATGGAAGGAAATGGACACTTGCACACGCACCTTCATGCCAGCACGCAAGTGCTCGCCGGTGGCACGTTCAAAGAGCGGCGCGAGGGTGTGGTAGGTGCGCGCCCAGATGGTGCCTCGCGCCTTGGCGATGAACGAGCGGCCACTGTCGTCCTTCTGCACGAACTCCACGTAGAAATGGCCGTTGGAGGCCAGCCTCGCCTCACTCAGCTCCGCCTCCAGCCAATAGGTGTCGTCCATCGTCTGCTCCAACACGGAGCGAACGAGGCTATTGAGTTCGTAGAGAGTGACGCTGTCCGTGGGCATCGCGCGCAGGGATTATACCAAGGAGTAGAGCAGCAGGATGATGAGCTGTGCGGTGAGGATGCGCAGGAACATACAGAGCGGATAAACGGTACTATAGCCGACGGCAGGCGCGTCGTTGTTGGCCGTCTGGTTAGCATAGGCCAAGGCAGGCGGGTCAGTGGTGGCACCAGCGATGAGGCCCATCAGCGTGAAGTAGTTCATCTTATAACGCAGGCGCGCGAGCGTACCTATAATAAGAATAGGTATGACGGTGATGAGGAAACCGGCCCAGACATAGGTGAGACCATCGCCTTCGGTGACCGTCTGCCAGAACGTAGCACCCGCCTTGATACCCACGGAGGCGAGGAAGAGTGCCAGACCGAACTCGCGCAGCATCAGGTTGGCGGAGTTGGTAGTGTAGCTGACCAGGTGGAACTTATAGCCGAAGCGACCGATGAGAATGGCGATGATGAGGGGACCGCCGGCGAGACCCAGCTTCACGGGAGTCGGCACACCGGGGATGGCGATAGGCATCATTCCAAAGACGATACCCACTACAATACCGATGAAGATGGCGGCGAGGTTGGGGTGGTCGAGGCGCTTCACCTCGTTACCCAGCAGCGCAGCCACACGGGCGATGGCATCCTCGGGGCCTACGCAGACGAGCTTATCGCCAATCTGTATGCGCAGGTTGCGGTCGGCGAAGAGGTTCATGCCATTGCGGTGAATGCGGGTGACATTGACACCATAGACGCTGGAGAAGTGGAGCTGACCGAAGGTCTTGCCGTTGACGGCAGGCTGTGTCACGAGTACGTTCTTCGACACCATCCTCACATCCTGCTCATCCCATTCCACCTGATCCTCAGGACCGATGAAAGCGCTGACAGCTTCCCAGTCATCCTCGGCGCAGGTGAGGTAGAGAAGGTCGTCGGTATAGACGACGGTGTCACGATTGGGGATGATGACATGGCCCTCGTGCAACAGACGTGTGCAGACGAAGTTGCGCCCCAGGAAGTCGCGAATCTGCAGGATAGTGCGTCCGTTGAGGGCTTTGTTCTCTGCACGCAAGGTCATGCGGTGCGGCTTGGCATGCGGGTTCTCGTTCTGTTCGCGCTCTATCTCCTCTGCCTCGTGCTTGAGGCTGACGCGGCAGATATAGCGGATGGCGATGATGGCTCCAATGATGCCCACGACACCCAAGGGATAAGCGCAGGCGTAGCCCGACGCAATCTGCGGGACCTCCGCAGCACCCTTATAGATGCTGGCCACCGCCTCCGAGGCAGCACCCAGACCAGGGGTGTTGGTGATGGCACCACAGAGGACACCCGTCATCATGGAGAGGTTCCAGACATTCTCACTACCGTGGATGGAAGGGTTATAGAAGATGATGAAGTAAAGGGCCAACATGGTAATGACATTCAGCCCCACGATGCCCATCGCCAGCATATTGGCTGTGATGCCGCCCTTGGCAAAGCTCTCAAAGAAGCCGGGGCCCACATTCAAGCCTATGCAATAGACGAAGAGGATCAGACCGAAGTCCTGGACATAGTTCAGCACAGCAGGCGTACCCGTGAAGCCAACATGTCCAGCCAGGATACCGGCAAACAATACAAAGGTCACACCGAGTGAGATGCCAAAGAGCTTGAAGCGTCCCAGATAGATGCCGAGCGAGATGACCAACGAGTATAGCACCACGATGTGGGCGATGGAATCGGTGTTGGTGAAAAGGTTGACGAGCCAATCCATGCTTGGAGGGTTATGGTTTAAAGTTTATAGTTTAAAGTTTAATGTTTAGAGCCTCTCGGTTTATTCGGTGGCTAAGGCGAGCTCAACGAACTTGTCGATGGCAGCGCTAATTCCGTCGGGGTTCTTACCGCCAGCCGTAGCGAAGTGGGGCTGTCCGCCGCCGCCGCCTTGCATCAGTTTGGCAGCCTCGCGGATGGCCTTGCCCACGTTGACGCCGTTCTCCTTGACGAGGAGGTCGCTGGCGGCGCAGGTCAGCAGGGGTTTGCCATCATTGATGGAACCGATGCACACAAGGGCGTTCTCCACCTCGGCGCGCAGCTGGAAGGCGATGTCCTTCACGGCCTCGGCGGGCAGGATGGTCTTGCCGCTGATGACACTCACGCCATCTTTCTCCTTGGCGGTGCGCAGCAGCTCGGCCTTGTAGGCCTGTGCTTTCTCGTGGATGAACTCCTCGGCCTGCTTCTTCATGCCGGCGTTCTCGCTGATGAGACGCTCGATGGCTCCCTGCACGTCGGGGATGCCATTGAAGAGCTGGCGCAGCTGTTCCATGCCGTCCTGCAGCTGGTAGAGGGCCTCCTCCACCTTCTGACCGGTGATGGCCTCGATGCGGCGGATGCCGGCAGCCACGCTGCTCTCACCCACGATCTTGAACATGCCGATCTGGCCTGTAGCCTTCACGTGGCAGCCGCCGCAGAACTCCACGCTCTGCCCGAACTGCACCACGCGCACGTGGTCGCCGTATTTCTCACCGAAGAGGGCGATGGCGCCGAGCTCCTTGGCCTTCTCGATGGGAACATTGCGATGGTCCTGCAGGGCGATGTTCTCGCGGATGCGGGCATTGACGATGCGCTCCACCTGGCGCAGCTCTTCGGCTGTCACCTTCTGGAAGTGGCTGAAGTCAAAGCGCAGGCCTTCGGGCGACACGAGCGAGCCTTTCTGCTCTACGTGTGTGCCCAGCACCTCGCGCAGCGCCTGATCCAACAGGTGCGTGGCGCTGTGGTTAGCCTCGCTGGCGTGACGCTTGTCGGTATCCACGCAAGCCATGAAGTTGGCTTCGGGGTGTTCGGGCAGCTTCTTGGCGATGTGCACGGTGAGGCCGTTCTCGCTCTTCGTGTCGATGATGTCGATGGTCTCAAACTCGCTGACGATGACGCCCTGGTCGCCCACCTGTCCGCCCATCTCGGCATAGAAAGGTGTCTTGTCCAGCACAATCTGGTAGTAGGTCTGCTTCTTCTGCACGACGCGGCGGTAGCGCAGGATGCGGCATTCGTATTCGGTGTAGTCCCAGCCCACGAACTCACTCTCGGCGGGAGAACCGCCGAGCACATCCTGCCAGTCATCGGTCTCCACGGCGGCGGCATTGCGGGCGCGCTCCTTCTGCTTCTGCATCTCGGTGTTGAAGCCGGCTTCATCCACGGTGAGGTTGTTCTCGCGGCAGATGAGCTCCGTGAGGTCGAGGGGGAAGCCGTAGGTGTCGAAGAGCGTGAAGGCTTCGGTGCCGCTGATCTCGCTCTTGCCGGCGGCCTTCGTGTCGGCCATCACCTTGTCGAGGAGCTTGATGCCTGTCTCCAGCGTGCGCAGGAAACTCTCTTCCTCTTCCTTCATCACCTTGTCGATGAGTTCGCGCTGTGCCACCAGCTCGGGGTAGGCCTCGCCCATCTGCTCAGTGAGCGTGGGCAGCAGCAGGTGCATGAACGGACGCTTCTGACCCAGGAAGGTGTAGGCGTAGCGCACAGCACGGCGCAGAATGCGGCGGATGACATAGCCCGCCTTGGCGTTGGAGGGCAGCTGACCGTCGGCGATGGAGAAGGCCACGGCACGGATGTGGTCGGCGATGACGCGCATGGCAACATCCACGTCTTCGCTCTTGCCGTACTGCTTGCCGGAGAGCTGTTCGATGGCCTTGATGGTGGGCTGGAAGACATCGGTGTCGTAGTTGGAGTGCTTACCCTGCAGGGCGCGCACGAGACGCTCGAAACCCATGCCGGTGTCGATGACATTCATGCCCAGAGGCACGAGCTTGCCGTCGGCCTTGCGCTCGAACTGCATGAACACGATGTTCCATATCTCGATGACCTGCGGGTCGTCCTTGTTGACGAGTTCGCGGCCGGGCACCTTGGCTTTCTCCTCGGGTGTGCGGCTGTCAAGATGGATCTCGGAGCAGGGACCGCAGGGGCCCGTGTCGCCCATCTCCCAGAAGTTATCGTGCTTGTTGCCGTTGATGATGTGGTCGGCGGGTACGTGCTTCGCCCAGAAGCCGGCGGCCTCGTCGTCGCGGGGGATGTTCTCCTCGGGCGAGCCCTCGAAGACGGTGACGTAGAGGTCTTTGGGGTCGAGGCCGATGACATCTACCAGGTACTCCCATGCCATGTCGATGGCGCCCTCTTTGAAGTAGTCGCCGAACGACCAGTTGCCGAGCATCTCGAACATCGTGTGGTGGTACGTGTCGTGTCCCACCTCTTCCAAGTCATTGTGCTTACCGCTCACGCGCAGACATTTCTGCGAGTCGGCGCGGCGGCGCGGTTCAGGGTCTTTGGTGCCGAGGATGATATCCTTCCACTGGTTCATGCCAGCGTTGGTGAACATAAGTGTGGGGTCGTCCTTGACGACCATGGGGGCTGAGGGCACGATGGTGTGGCCCTTCTGTGCGAAGAACTGCTTGAAGCTCTCGCGGATTTCGTTGGCTGTGCGAAACATCTGATAACTCTTTATAGTGAATAGTGAAAAAGTGAAAAGTGAAAAATAAGAAATACCATTCTATTTCACTCGTACACAATCATGAGATGAAACTTTTATTTTTCATTTTTCATTCGTTCACTTTTCATTGTTTATTATTTTGGCCGCAAAGGTACGAAAAAAAGTTTACGTGACTGTCTATTCTTCTTATTTTTTCGGTTTCTATTTGTCTTTTTTGAGAGAAATGGCGGTTGCGGAGTCGTTGCGTCTGACTGTTATCTTTTTTCCGCGATGGATATAGACGCCGGGCTGCGTAGGCTTTTGCGTCAGCTTAATGCCTTGCAGCGTCCACCAGTCATCGCTGTCGGTAGCATCATCGATGGTTACCTTGGTGACACCGACAAAGGGCGCGAGATCCTGTCACAAATCCAGGAACTCCAGCACCTCCTCTACGCCTACCGCCACGGCCTACGCTGCCACATCTTTCCCGGAATAACCTTACTGTTTAATGAGGCACACACCCGTCATCTCCTTGGGCTGCTCCAGCCCCATGATGTGGAGGACGGAAGGAGCCACGTCTGCCAAGACGCCGCTCTGCACCTTCGCGTGCTTGTTCTCTGTTACATAGATGAACGGCACGGGGTTGACGGAGTGTGTCGTGTTGGGCGTGGCGTCGGCATTGAGGGCATGGTCGGCATTGCCGTGGTCTGCGGTGATAATCGTTTCATAGCCCATCTTGCGGGCCGTCTCCACAATCTCACTCAGGCACTGGTCTATCGTCTTCACAGCCGTCTCGATGGCAGGGTAAACACCTGTGTGGCCCACCATATCGGCGTTGGCCAAGTTCGCCACAATCCAGTCATACTTGTTGGTCTTGAGCGCCTCCACCAGTTTGTCCTTCACCTCGATGGCAGACATCTCGGGCTTCAGGTCATAGGTAGCCACCTGTGGCGAGTTCACCAGAATACGGTCTTCGCCCTCAAACGGCTCTTCACGCCCGCCGTTGATGAAACTCGTCACATGGGCATACTTCTCCGTCTCAGCGATGTGCAACTGCTTCAGTCCCCTGCTGGCAATGTATTCGCCCAG
>Ga0265301_10003634_pt1 | contig 16155 bp, 22 predicted proteins | sample AusTroGonzalo_MG_2_FD_193488 | JGI IMG/M metagenome (GOLD analysis project Ga0265301, IMG submission 193488) | Bovine rumen microbial communities from tropical cattle in Woodstock, Queensland, Australia - Gonzalo_04 | ecosystem: Host-associated > Mammals > Digestive system > Stomach > Rumen ...
CAGTTTATGCCCCGGTACCAGAATCACGGCATATGGACCGGACTTAAAATCCGGGGTTTACGGGTTCGAGTCCCGTGCGGGGCACCAGGAGAAAATTTGAAATTTTCTCCAATTTTTTATATAATATATATACAAAAAGAAAAGAAAGGCGGGAGAAATATGCGTAATCCAGATAGAATTGATATGTATATGGAATTACTAACTCGGATTTGGAAAGAGTTTCCAGACCTCCGTTTTGGACAACTCCTTGCCAATATGCTAGGATATGTCCAACAGGAAACACAAAAAGATATTTTCTTCACCGAAGATGAAGAGTTCTTTGCTGCATTTACAAAATGGTATAAAGAAATGAAAGGGGAAAATAAAGATGTATAAAGGAATGTATGACTGCTTCGCGCATTGGTTTCACGAAGGGCGCGGGACTGTATATTTTTATTCCGATCCGCATTTCTCCGACCCGGAAATGGTGCATTTGCGCAAAGACTATATCGGTGATGAGGAACAGGTAAAGCGCATTAACTCCAAGATTGGTAAGTACGATACACTCGTAATTCTCGGTGACGTCGGTGATCCGACCTGGATTAAGAAAATTCGTGGTTATAAAGTCCTCATCATGGGAAACCATGACGTCGGCGCCACAAAGTACAAAGAGTATTTTGATGAAGTTTATGAGGGCGCGCTCACCATCGCAGAGAAGGTAATCCTTTCTCACGAGCCAGTTGAAGTACCTGGTATGTTCAACATTCATGGACACGACCACTCTGACTGGTATTCCCATGATGCGCATTTCAACGCTTGCGCAGAGCATATTGGTTATACTCCGATTTGCTGGAAGGAGATCCACGAGTCTGGTGTCCTCAAGTCCATCAAATCAATTCATCGCATCACTATCGATGGCGCGACCACGCGCAAGAAAAAGAGAGCTTAAAAGTAGTCGGTGGCGGAAAAGACACTTCGGTGGTAAAAACAATACTCAAAGAAGTATCTGTTAATAGTAGACGCTAACCGTTAAGTCAATTCCATGCGACCTGAAATCGCAAGCGGCGAAATATTGACTATGTAAGGTGCAAATCCTTACCCGACTACTAAATATTGGGGTGTAGTGTAATGGTAACACAAGAGTCTTTGGAACTATTATTTCGGGTTCGAATCCCGGCGCCCCAGCCAATTCTAAAAAGGAGGAACCTTAATATGAACGAATATCCAAAGTATTACAACTGGGACTATGAGAAAAAGGAATACTACGAGGTTCCTTATCCCGAGCACGATCATTATATTTATAACTACGTTGCTAATGCATATTATGAGTTGATCTTGGAAGAGTAAAATTTGAAATTTTCTTAAAATTCATATATAATATAAGTATGAAAAATGAGAAAAGCGGTGAACACTACCAACCAATTCCCAGGTAGGGCAACCTTAGGCGCGGTGGCTCCAAGCCTATCGAAACAAGTGTGAGAGTAGGGTGCTTGAAAGGCGACAGATGGCCTCTATGATAGTCCTCGACATACGACTTAAAAATTATGTCAGCCTCCTCTATTCAGGACAAGTATAAGGCGGTAGGATTTTCCGACTTGTCTGTTGAAGTGTCTACAGGTTCCGTTATCGCTATGGGGCTCGCTAATGTAGAAAATCCATCAAGCTGGTCAGAGTCGAGTGCAGAAAGCTTGTAAAACACGGGGTTACGATCAGATGTGGGCGGAGTAGTAGGTGTACGCAGCATGACAAATACGTTATTAAACTCTACGGGACGTATTGACCTCTCCATAATGAATACCGGATTTAAGAAAGACCGACATTAAAGACAGCCGTAGTCTTCCATCTGGGGTTTGCGGTCATCCCCAAAACCGCATTTATTTTCTACCATAAAAGGAGAACCAAAATGAAGTTTTATTCAGAGAAGCTTGGTCAGATTTTCGATTCAGAAAAAGAGTGTGTTGATGCGGAGAAGAAACACGAAGAGCGTGAAATGAGAGCTCGTGCGCGTGCGGCCGCAAAGGAAGCTAAGAGGAAGGAACTTGCAGAAGCTGCTGAAAGGGCTTTTGATAATTTTCTTGAGGCTCTTGAGGCTTTTGAAGAGTTCGAAAGAGAAAACGGCTAAGCGAGGCTGCGCGTGAGCGCGGCTTCTTTTTTTTATACTTTTTTAATAAAAAGTTTACTTATAAATGAAGGAATAATCTAACGGAGGTAACTGCCAATGAAAGTTACTAACAATGCAGCAGAAGATGCATTAGCCTTATTATTCGGCGCCTCTTCTAATGCAAATCTCCAACTTGCTGATCCGGCCCTTGAACAATACTATGATGATTATCTGAATAGAACAATTTGGGTTCTTGGTGAGATCGGCTCTGAAGCACTAGACATTATCTCAAAAATAGTTAGATGGAACAGAGAAGATAAAAACATTCCCGTAGAAGAAAGAAAACCAATCAAAATCTTTGTATTTAGTCCTGGCGGTGGTTTGGACGTTGCAGAATCAGTCGTCTCAACCATTAAGATGTCCCGAACTCCAGTTTGGGGTTATGCGATGGGTATGGTTGCATCCGCGGCAAGCATCATTTACTTGAGTTGCCATAGACGTTTTGCACTACCAAATGCTTACTTCATCTTCCATAGAGGATCATGTAGTAATATTGAGGGTAGCTATAACGAAATACAGGCCGCGATGAAGGATTACAGAGAGCAAATAGAGAGACTTGAACGATTCTACATCGAGAACACAGAATATCCAGAGGAGGTAGTTCGAGAGAAGATTCAATCAGACTGGTACATTCACTTTGATGAAGGTAAACAGTATGGCATTATTACCGATCTGATTAACGATATTGACTATTTGCTTTAATGGAGGGGTTTAATGAATTATAACGGATATAGAATTATCTCCGATGAAAAAGAAATTGCAGATTTCTACCAGGGAGAATATCCAGTAGAAGATATATTGGAAAATGAGTATGTAATTATCAGCGGAGTAGATGGAAAAGAGGATTTTTATTGTAAGCATAATAATGAAATTATAAGCGTTGAATATCCATTCTTTTACCATGACATTGAAGGAAAAATTAAACCACGCAACCCACAACAGAGATGTGCGATGGACCTACTCCTTAACCCTGAGTCAAAGATTAAGCTTTTAAGAGGTGTATATGGTAGTGGTAAAGATTATCTAATGAGATATGGCGCTATCAATTTGATCGAGCGTGGCAAGTTTGATAAGATCATATTTGTTCGTCCAAACATTACTGTTGCAGGAATACCAGATATTGGTGCTCTTCCTGGAACAGCAGAAGAAAAACTTGAGTGGTGCCTTGGTCCATTCTATGATATGACGGGCGGCCGCGAAGAGACAGAGAAAATGCTCGCAGAAGAAAAATTAGAAATTGTACCTCTTGGTTTTATTAGAGGTCGTTCATTTAGAAATTCTATTATCTATGTTACCGAAGGTCAGAACATGACAACTGAAATGGTGAAGTTGTTAATAGGTCGTGTTGGTGAAGGATCAGAACTATGGATAAATGCAGATAATCACCAGGTCGACCGCAAAATCTTTGAAAACGATAATGGTATTTTGAAAATGATGGATAGGTTGAGTGGTAATCCATTATTTGGATATGTCTATCTACCAACAACAGAAAGATCAGAGGTCGCGCGTTTGGCAGACTTGCTTGATGATTGAGTTTTATGAGGCCCGCGCAATATAAGCCGGGCCTCAATTTTAGGAGGAAGAGGAATGGGTTTTAGAGGTGGAAGAGATATAGAAGTTTATCCTAAGGATTTTGAATTGGGGTGGATTTTCTATAATAACGATAATGACTCAGAATATAATAATGAGGATGGTAGCCCTAATACCTGGGAAGTAGTTCGTCAACTTGGCGTTCAGCAACTCGAAGGTATGATGAGCGAGTTGAAAACTCAATATTCTGGCGCAGCATTACAGGCTAAAATGAGTCAGTATGCAACCGCACTATCCAATATGGCTAAAGCAGAAAGAAACAAAGAAAACCGCATTATGCAAGAAGCATTAGGAACAGACTTCTCAACTACTCAGGGAAAAGAGTTTTTGCGCCACTTCAACGAAGCAGTTATAGGTCAAGAAAAATTTGCCGGTGCCCTCAAAAGATTGATGGCGGCGATTGAGAAGGGTGGTAAGTTGCGTGCGCCTTCACAGGCTTCGAACTTCGCTGGATATTTCATCGCAGCGGTAAACGAGGAAATAAAAAAATATCCAGCTATACAGTTGCTTGAATCGGATCAAGTATGGGAAACTATTTACCAGGATGCAACAAACACTGCTATTCATAAAATGGTAGCAGAGTTTAAAGAGGATAACCCAATCTTCGGTGCGGTATCTGACTACAAGGGGCTTGAAGAGTATATAAAAAAGAGTGGATTTTATGATGACTTTGTAAAGCAATACATGAAGCTTGAGGAAGTCCAGGACTATGTAAAAGAAGAGCTTAGTAAAAAGAAACAGAAAAACCGCGCATATACAACTATAAAAACAAATCAAGTGTTCAAGACCACTACCAAAGATGGAAAGAAGAAAAGTAATGAGCTTTTCAATCGTATGGCCGCAGGTTTTGTTCACCAATATTTCTCCGCTGGAAATATGGAAATACAATTAACAGATACTGGCGCAAAGGTTAGCGGCGGCAACATGAGATCAGCTACCGGCGCAACAGATACCGAAACAGTCGCAACCTGGCAAGAAGAGTTCGATATAGATCTTAATGCGGTATCCGAATTAATTCAGGAGGCCGCAACAGGTGAAACCCAAAAAGAAATTGCCTTTAGATTTAATAGACTATATGAGAGACTCAATAGAAAGAAGTTTTCAAAGCTCTTCGTTATCCATGGATCTGATAAACTATATAGTATGGGTGATAGCTTTAGAAGTTTTGGTAAGGTATCAAAAGTTACTGACATCAAAGACCTTCTTAATAGATCTGGAATAGGTAGCGCACACTTTGGAAATAAACTGATAGCTCTTTATTTAAATACAACTAAAGGCGCCGCATTAGACGACAAAGAGAAAACTAAAGAGATTGAAGATGCATTTAGAGTTATTGTTGCCGCACTTGCAGGACAGCTATTGTTTTCCGACTGGTTTATGATCGGTTACGAAGGCGGCGGTCCCACTCAAATCCATGTATTTGATCTTGATGGTGTTATTATTCCACTTTCTTACATTCTTGAAGAACTTGCAAAGGCTATGGAAGAGTTTGGAAAGAGTGGTATTTATAATGGACCATTGAGAATTGGTAATTTTACTAGAGGAGAAATTCTTTATCCTAAGGGACAAGATCCTCGTTATCCAGGCCATGAAGCTGGCGCAAAAGACTTTAATACATATTGGATTAAGCAAAGAGAGGATGCTCGTTCTAAAGCGCAATTTAGAATTAACTTCCTAAGTAACTTTAAGACATTGGTTAAACAACTTGCAAAAGATTTCCAATAATTTGAAATTTTCTCGAATTTTTTATATAATAAATTATAAAGAAAAGGAGAGAAATAGAATGATTTATATTACTGGAGATACCCACGGAGATCTTGATCTCTACAAACTTAATAGTAAATTTTTTCGAGAAGGAAAGAAACTCACTAAAAATGATTATTTAATTGTTTGCGGCGACTTTGCTTGTTGTTGGGACAATGGCGAATTTGATAAATATATCCAGGACTGGTATAATGATAAGCCCTGGACAACTTTGTTTGTTGACGGAAACCACGAAAACCATGACTTGCTGGACAAGTATCCGGTAGTAGAGTGGAATGGTGGAAAAGTCCATATGATTTCCGACTCGATTATCCACCTGATGCGTGGTCAGGTCTTCACTATTGAAGGAAAGAAAATCTTTACCTTTGGTGGCGCGCAATCTCACGATATGTGGCACCGCAAAGAAGGAATCTCTTGGTGGGCGCGCGAAATGCCATCTGATGAAGAGTATGAAGAAGGCTTCCGCAACCTCGAAGCAGTTGGTAATAAAGTCGATTATGTAATTACTCACTGCGCGCCGGATCAGGTTCAGAACGGTCTTTTCCAATGGCGCCACTATGAGCATGATAAACTTACAAACTATCTTGAGATTGTGCGTAAGGATCTTACTTTTAAGGGATGGTACTTTGGACACTATCATGATGATGCAGATATTGATGAAAAATACCATTGTCTTTATTCTAAAGTTATAAAATTAGAGGGTTAATTTTATGGCAGAGATACTTATAATTCTATTCTTCTACTTTCTATACAAGCATTACGATAGAGAGAATTAATTTGCTTTTTTTCTAATTTTTTGCTATAATAACTATAGAAAATGAAAGAGAGAAAAGATAAATGAGACCTATTGAATATGAAATCGAAAGAGCATTAAATATTGTAAGAGAACTTCTTCCTTATGGACTTAAAGAAGCCATCGCTGGTTGTTTTAATAACTTCTGCGATGACGCAGTAGGGTATGCTATTGAGAACCATATTCGTTTTGCTTGCGGCGCCTCGAAGATCGTAATCATCGATGAGGAGTCGGATTGGGTTACAAAGATTTCGTTTGACTGCTCCGCTGAAATGGACGAAGATATGGAAGTAGACTATTGCAAAAGAGAACTCTATAACTATGAGAAGGCTTGCGAAGAAGGACTGGATAAATACTTCGCAGAAATCTACAAAGTTGGAGAGGTCGAGGGCATTGAAGTCTACTTACAGGAGAAGGTAAGAGTAGACGAAGGCGTTGAAGATGAAGTTAATGAACTCTTCAGACAGTATGTCTATGCTGGCGATGAAGATTATTACGATGAAATCGAAGATGAAGATGAGCGGAATTGCGCCCTTGATGATGGTGTGTGTGATATGGATGCCGGAGAAAAGATCGATGCCATCTTTGGTTTTAATGAAAAGCTCATTACTTTCGTAGAAAATTATGATATTAACGATCTCCATGCTGGTAACTACGGTTATCGTGGTGGTGAGTTAGTTATCATTGACTTCTCTGGCTATAACGTCTATTCTCTTGAGGAAAGAGCAAAAGAAACTTGAAAAACTTTGAAAATTTATATATAATATATACATAAGAAATGAAAGAGAGGGGAAATAAAATGTTACGTTATAAACTCGTTGCAAAGTTAATCGAACCCCGTCTTCCCGTAAAAACATTGAAGGCAGAGTCGATTACATATGACTGTGATAAGCAGACACTTTTGGTCGGAAAGTATTTCGATCCAAATGATTATGGTTTTATGCGTCATCTGAGTCAGGCGCATGAATTTATTGAGGGTGTTCAGTATTCTTATACCCTGTGGGCACTTCTCCATGAGATCGGTCATTACATGACCGAGGAGAAGTATGGAACCAACAAGGAACTCCGCGCATGGTTTAAGGAATACTCTCGTCTGATGATTAGGGATAAGCATTGCCAGGATCGCTTCTATGACTGCCGCGAAGAGTGGGAAGCCACAGAGTGGGCGATCGCATGGGTAAAGGCTCACCCAAAGAAAGCAAAACTTTTCAGTTTAATACTGAGATGAAAATTTGAAAAGTTAGAAAAATTCTGATATAATATAAGAGTAAAAGATGGGTAGGCAAGCACTAAAAGCCGTGAAGACAATGAAGTCGCGGGAAAGGGACGCTGGAGGACCAACTCCGATAAATTAAGGCGCGCAACCCGTAAGCGACATCGCGTGATTGACCAAACAGGTACCTTAGGTTCTGGAACTGCACGCCCCATCTTCTAGGTCGGAAACGACCATGCTATAAGCCCAGGAGCGTTAACATGGATTTCTATCAGTTAAACTACCACCGGCAGTCAACCTCGGTGTCCTAGAGATATGCGGGTCATTGATATGTGGCATTGTGGCAAACGCTTCTTTAACAAATAAGAAGGCAAAGTAAACTGAGTTTTATATGGTCTTGTAGTTCAGTAGGTAGAACGCCGCCATGGTAAGGCGGAAGTCGTCAGTTCGAGTCTGACCATGACCTCCATCTTATATATCCCGGAGTGGAGCAGTTGGTAGCTTGTCAGGTTCATGCCCTGAAGGTCGGTGGTTCGAATCCATCCTCCGGTACCATTCAAGCGGTGTAATGTGTGAATTGACACACCGTGGCTATCGACAGGATCGGTAGTATCCGTTGAGGCTTATCACTAGAGCCGACAGGACTAATAAATCTAGTGTAATCCAGTTCAAAGCTCTGGACAAACAAAAGAGAAATACACAACACGCCAGGTATAATATCCTAGGAAAGATTATACCAGAGAGTCGCCGCACGAATGCGGTCGAGTAATGAAGACTCGATACACCAGTACCTTTGAGGGGTAGCTCCCCTTGGAATTCGGGACATAGGTCTAAGGGATCCCTGGAACGCGCTCAAAGTTGTGGTTTTAGGTTAGGTCGTTTAAGTAAAGATAACACACAACAGCGTGTGGAGATAGAGGATACCTCTCCTAACCGCCAAATGATTTCGATATATCACCTCTTTCTTTTCTTTGGGCGCCTCCTATGCGGGAGGCGCCTTTCATTATAGGATTTGATGGCTCGCGCGCCAAGTAAGCCAAACACATAAAACTTGAATTTTCTATAAATTTCGTTTATAATATATATAATAAAAAAGAAAGGAGATAAAATAATGAAACAACCTATCGTCGGGTTCTATGGTGGAAAATTTCTTCCGATGCACAAAGGTCATCTTTATTGTATTGACCGTGCAGCATCTGAGTGTGACAAAGTTGTTGTAATTATGTTTATCAATGGTGATGACGAGTTGCGGGTTCTGAAGGAACATGATGAGCCCGAACTCAGCGTAACCTCACGACTCGATCAGGTCAAGAGAGTTTGCGCCCTCTATCCAAATGTGGAATTTCACGTCGTTGACGTATTAAACTTGAAGCTCCCCGATGGGACAGAGGACTGGGACGCGGAAACACCACTTGTTAGACAATTTGTCCCTCATATGGATTATGTCTACTCAAGTGAACCATCATATGGAACCTATTTCGCGCGGGCTTATCCCGAAGCAACTCATGTAATTGTTGATGCAGAACGAAAAACCTATCCGATAAGTAGCACAATGATCCGTGCTATGAAATTAATGAAGGAGAAAGAACAATGGATGGTGTAAGAGAAATTAATTATACGAAGGAACCCAATCTCCTTAAAAAGATTGGTAAGGCCATCGCCAGCTTGAAGTGGTATGAGGTCGTTATGTGTATTGCGATGCTGGGTATTTCTATCTACTACGCAATTCTTCCCCAGGGTGGTACCCCACAGTGGTTGGCGATTATCAACTTTGTATCTGGTTTATGCGGCGTTATGTGTGTATTCCTAACCGCAAAAGCAAACCGAATGAACTTCCCTTTTGCGGTGGTTAATACAACGGTATTTATGATTTATCTTGGATACTTTGGTATCTGGGCAACTTTCTGGTTGGAAGCACTTGTTTACTTCCCGATGAATATTATCTCTTGGGTAAACTGGTATAAGCATAAGGACGAGGAAGATAAGCTGCTTGCTAAATCTAAGAAACTTACTTGGTGGCAGAACATTATCGTAGCTGCAACGATTGCGGGTATTGCTGTATTTGTTCACTATGCACTCTCTGTACTGGCTGGTAATACTTGGATGAACTTTGCAACAAAGTATGGCTGGAATGTGGCAGTAATGCAGTGGTTTGATGCGATTATCTTCGCTATTGGTATCGTGGCAGTAATCCTCGAAGCTCTCCGCTATAAAGAGCAGTATGCTTGGTGGCTAATTACAGACGTAATCGCGGTCGCGCAGTATGCGATTAAGGGCGATCCGGTTTACGTAACAAAGAAAGGTATCTATCTTGTAGAGGCTGTCGTAGGTATTAGAAACTGGGGTAAACTCGCAAAGAAAAACGTAGAGAATGAGTAAGTAAAGGGGTGGTTTTATGGCTAACTTTTATCTGGTATGTGGGATAAGTGGTGGCGGTAAGACCACCCTTTCTCAGCGTATTAAAGAGCTGAATCCGCAGATCGAAGTCTTTATGGATACAGATGAATACTATGCGAAACGAAATGGTGATGAACGTATTCGAGAAAATACTTACGATGTGTGGCGCGCGATCTTTGATGACCTTCATAAATATGAGGCGGAAGAAAAAGATGTACTGCTTAGTACAAACTCTTTGACGGTCGCGCAGAGACGTCAGTTTATTGAGTGGTTTCCAACCTATAAACATCATATGATTTGGGTAATTGCACCTCTTAACTTGTGTTTGTTAGGAAATAAGAAAAGATACCGTCATATTCCAGAGCATTTACTTCTCAAACAATGGCAAGAAATGGAGTTTCCAAATCCAAAAGAAGATGGTTGGGATACAATCGTACACATTACAAATTGGTGGACAAATAACTATGATGTGTTTAAATTAAAAGGAGATATTGATACCCTTATTGATATAGGGGGGTAGAAAGAATAAATAGGAAGAGATAATGTATAGTTTCCGGAGATTTCTAATTTGAAATTTCCGGAAATTTTTAGTATAATATATATAGAAAATGAAAGAAAGAGGAAAATAAAGATGGAAAGAATTATTTATGTAGCAGAACTTGACCAGGATATCGATGATATCATCGCTGCGGAATATCTGTATCGTCAAGGCGTATTAAAAGGCGTTGTGCTTGATCCTTATCCGAAAACGGAAGTAGGACTTAAACGACTTAACAATTTGAAACAAAAAGGCATTTCAGTATCAGAAACAATACCTGATGGAACTGAATATATTTTTGTAGGTGGAGCATTAACCACAGTAGCCAACTATATTGCCAATCATACTGGTGTAAAAGCCTTAGTTATGAATGGTGGTTTCGTTGGCTGCAATATTGTTCCGTTCAAAGACCAGTTGGATAAGTTTAGGAATAAAGAGTTTGTAAGAACTTTTAACTTTAACATGGACATCAATGCAACAGATGCCGTAATGAGAAGTACATCTGAACAAATCCAGGAAATTATTCTGGTAGGAAAGAATGTTTGCCATAGTGACAAGAATACAAAACTTGGACTTTGGAAAAATGGTGTAGCACGAGAAATTCTTGATGAATATCATTCCAAAGATGAAAAGAAACAACATGACATGCTTGCATGTCGTGAAGGACTTATATTAACTAAACAGATGGAAGGAAATCTGTATTGTGAGTATAAAGAGGTTTATCCTGTAACTCAAGATGGGTTAAAAGGTAATATGACACAGTGGGGAAGTACGGTCCTTAAAAAGAAAACACCGTACAGAGTAGTCAAGAGTGCTATTCGATATAAAATTTAAGAAAAATGAGAAAGAGGGAAAATAGATTATGGATATGAATGAAGCTTGGGTATATCTTTGTAATGGCGAAGAAGGAGATTATGTTGAAAACGACAATGGGTATCGTGCTGAAGTAGTAAATATGTGCGGCGGTCGGTATATGTTATGGGATAGAGATGGCGAGCCACTAAGGTTAACTGACTCTGTTTATGAAGCAGTTGATTTTGTTATTAACACAGATAAGGAGTAAAATATGATAATTACTAGAGATGAACTTAATACATTGCTTGAAACTGAATTTACAGAAGATCAGCGTTGTGACCTTATGTATATTGTTGCACGCGATTATCTTAAAGATAAAGTTTATTACCTGGCGATGGCAAAATCTTGTAGAGAAGATAATAATATTGAAGAAGCAGACGAATATGAAGCCCGCGCAATGTGGGTTGAGGAACGTTTTCTTAAACCATTAAGAGATTTGGTTGGTAATGTAAAAATTTCTCTTTGTGAATACAGTAAAGAGGATGCTGATAAGATTATAGAATTGGTCGATGGAGAATACCTCGACTATGATGGATATGGAGAAGAAGAATGATTTATCTTGGTGGAAGCTGTAGCTCTGAAAATAGAACATTGATGATGAGAATTGCGGAAGCTTTGCGCGCGGAGGGTAATGAGGTCTATTGCCCCTTTGAACTCAAAATCGAGGACGCCTGGAATATGTCCCAGGAACGTTGGGCGCGTAAAGTTTTTGTAAAAGATACAGAGGCCATCGATAAAGCCGATACTGTTATCATCATTACTCCTGGGCGCGACTCCACAGCAGGTACAAACTGGGAACAGGGATATGCCTATGCAAAAGGCAAGGAAGTCCTGGTGTTTCAGATCACAGATCAGAAAACAAGTCTTATGACCTTCTGCGGTTGCACCACCTTCTTTAACTCAACTGAATTTGATGTTGTTAAGGATGTGGTCTGTGCTCTTTATCGTGGAGATTACGTTCAGCAGATGTGTTATACAACCTTAACCTAAGGAGAATAGATATGGCTAAGCACTTTACTCGTGATGAGTTAATAAATGGAATAGTAAAAGGTGAGGACGGCTCTCTTCAGTTAAGTTTCGAAGATGCTACCGCACTCGCAAAGATCCTTATACGTAATGGATATGCAGTAATGTTTACTGGTGGCGCTATAGGAGATAAGGTCCGTGTAGACTGGCTTTATGCGGGGGATACTGAAGCTCTTGATTATGCTCATCGTGAAGATGTATGTTTTGGTCATCACGACTTTTTGGAAATGTTGGAAATGGGGGATTATAAAGACGAAGATGGGGAAGAGAATTAATCACTTAAAAGTTGTGTTGCGCCATAAGAAGTTCGTACTCCATGAGTGCCGCAAATGCGGCATCATCTTCCAGGGGTTAAAACATGACCTCTCGAAGTTCGGATTGGCGGAGTTTAGACCTTCTGCTCGTTATTTCCAGGGCGACCGCAGCCCTATAAAAGCAGAGAAAGAAGAGAAAGGTTATTCCCTTGCATGGCAGCACCACATGGGACATAACCGTCATCATTGGGAGTATTGGATTGACTTCGCAGATGATGGAAGCCTTATCACAATAAAGATGCCATATAAATATGTAGTAGAAATGGCTTGTGATTGGATCGGCGCAGGAAAAGCTTACAAGGCGGCCGAGTGGTCAGAATCTACACCGATGGACCACTACATTGGAAAGAGCGCAGGGCGCCATCTCCATCGTGAGACGGACTATTTGATGTTTTTATTCTGTTCCACTATTAAGAATTATGGGATCGATAGTTTTTATGAGCTCGCGCGCAATAAAGCCGTGAAGGAATTTTATGAAAAAGGCGAGATCGAAAAGCTCAAACTCAAACCATTATGGAAAGTTGAAGAGGAATTAGCAAAGGAGATTTGAAATGGAATATGCAAAAGTAGATAGAATTGGAACTCTTATCGAACTGAGTGAAAACTACTCAAAAATCGAAGATGTGCCGGATGAAGTAAAGAACGCAATTCTCACCTTATATAAATACGAAGGTGTAAAAACAATCATTCCTCCAGAAAATCCTCTCTGCGGAGATTATATCGTGGGGATGGATACTGGGCGCGTATTAGTTTTGCGCTTAGCTATCAACAGTGATATTGGAGAATTTGAGGCAGAAGGAGAAGAGTAAAAAGGCCATCAAAATTTTTACATGATGGCTTTGATTAAAGGATTTCATGGCGGCCGCGCCATCGAAGCCAAGAATCGATACAAAAGATTTTCTAGAAAATTCAGAAGGAGAAATTAAATGTTTTGGGTATCAAAAGAAAAACTTCCTCGGCGCAACTTTGATACAGAAAGAATAGCAGAACAAGGAATGTTCTTCTATCCATCATATAAAAGTAGCGCACCAAACCACCTTAGTACTTTTGTAGACTTTATGAAAGAATATCTTTTCTATATGGAAGCAGAAGGAGTGGGACTAATTACTCTTGAGGATTTATTTCCATATATGTGGTACTTTTGGGATAAAGATCCAATCTGTTTTACTAATAGAGAAATAGAGCGTTTTATTTACAGCATCAATCAAGATCCTTTTATGAGAATGTGCATTAGGATTTTTGTATATGACTCTCATTACCTTAAAGAACAATTTGGAGATAGAAAATTTCCGGATGGTAGTTCTATGAAGGATCATATTGGGGATATCCTGGAATTTCAAAAACTCTTTCTAATAGAAGCGGATAGGGTGTGCCGCAGTAATTTCTTTAGAAATCTAGTATGTACTATTTTCTTTTATAAAGATGATAGATATGATGACCCAGAGTTTGTAGATTGGGTATGGACTTCTAACCTTCAAGCAATTCTTTAAGGCGGGTGTCGATGAAGGAAATTCATGACTCGCGCGCCATCAAAGCAATTCATCAAAGCTAGAATTTTCCGAAAATTCGGAGTCACCAAAATTGTATAGAAGATTTATGAAAAAATTACATTAAATATGTAAGGAAAAAAATTATTTATACATATATAAATAGCGCATAGGCCAGCGGATAAAAAATCCTCCGGCCTTTTCAAATTTCTAAATAGAGCACGCCCTGAAAGGGCGTAGCGACGCTCCCCCTTTAGGGGGATGGCAGGGGGCTGCCTGAATAGAGCCCGCAGGGCGAGATGAAGGCCGTATAAGCAGAACGTATAAGTAAGGGGGATCAAAGCTTTGGACGCGCGCGAATTATGTAAGCCATGCCTTAACGAGGCAGCTCGTAACCCAGACTTAGAAGCGAGGGGTTCAAAAGGGGGATATAGATAAGAAAGATACGAAGGACGTATAAGTAAAGGGGGAAAATCAAATATGAAGGGGCTTATATGTAAGGGGGCGCACGAAAGGGGTCTAAAGCCGGTACATTAGATGGGCTTATGAATAGGAATTGTATATAGGGATCGTATATAGGACCCGTATATAAGAGACCGAAGCCGGTACGTGCCGGCGTATATTATACGCCCAGTCGTATAGGACCCCAATGCACAGGAGGGGTACGATCGATTTTTTCTGGAAAAAACGCCTAGGAATTTCGGTAAAAACATAAAAAATTTTCTGAAAAATAGGAAAAATTTATCGAAAAACGATAAAAACGCTCGGATTAGTAGAATTTTCTTGGGTTTTTGTTTTCTTTTGTTTTGTGTCTCTGGCCCCAAATTTTGATGACTTTCAAATTTTCTTTTATCTGAAATTTTCTTATTCGATTTTTTTATATAAAAATTCCGGCCGCGCGAAAATTTGAGTTTTTTTCGAATTTCCGCTATAATATATATAGAAAGTGAGAGAGAGAAAGCCGAGGAGCTTAAGCTGGACTCTCCTCTTTCGAATCAGCTGTGGTGACTTTCTCCGTGGTTATGCGCATCGAGAGCAAACGAGCAGCTGTAGTGGATCGCCCCACTATAAAGATAGGAAGCGGTAGTGCCGTATGCTCAGGGGAATCTAAAGGCTGAGCTGCGTAGGTGGGGACCTGCGGAGAAAACCAATAATCGAACGCATACGATTTGCGGTCAATACCTCCTTTATAGGACTGGCGCGGTCGATACCAAAGCCACGGGAACTGAAAATTTGAAAGTTTCTGAAAAATCGACTATAATATATATAGAAAGTGGGGAGAGAAAGTAAACCCCACGAAATCAAAAATCTTAAACAACGGGTTGCGACCTACGCAAGAATGGAGAACAAAAATGAAGACTGTTGAATTCTACAAGACTGTTATTGAGACCGCTGCAAACGAAGAGATTAAGGCTTTCGCTGAGAAGGAACTGGCGAAGTACGAGAAGGCACAGGTTGCGCGCAAGACTTACGCCGATAAGAAGGCTGCTGAGGCTCGCGCAGTAAAGGCTGAACTCGCTGAGAAGATTTTCGCCGCTCTTACTGATGAACCGCAGACTGCAACTGATCTTATCGCTGCTACTGGCGTAGAGATCACACCTCAGGGTGTTGCGGCTCTCGTTAGAAACTATGGCGAGGGTAAGGTAGCCAAGGTTGATGTAAAAATCACTGGCATAAAGGGCAAGAAGGTTGGATACGTTAAGGCGTAATCTGACTTAGCGAAATATCACCCCCTTTCGAGAGGCCGGAGAAATCCGGTCTCTTTTTGCGCGCCAGCCTCTAAAATCCGGGAAGAGACTCTATCTCTTTTTTTTATTGCGCGCTCAAAATTTGACTTTTCTGAAAATTTGTGGTACTATTTCTATTTTTATTCTTCCCCTTTTATTATAAAATAAATTTAAAATTATTTCAAATTTTCCGGCGCAGCTCCCAGCTTACAGCTCCCAGCTTACGTAGGCGATCCAGCTGCCAGCTCCCGGCGCAGCTCATATGAAAATTTGACACGGGTGGAATTTCGGCGCCCGGTGAAAATCAGGAG
>Ga0265301_10003636_pt1 | contig 16153 bp, 9 predicted proteins | sample AusTroGonzalo_MG_2_FD_193488 | JGI IMG/M metagenome (GOLD analysis project Ga0265301, IMG submission 193488) | Bovine rumen microbial communities from tropical cattle in Woodstock, Queensland, Australia - Gonzalo_04 | ecosystem: Host-associated > Mammals > Digestive system > Stomach > Rumen ...
AGGACGGCGTATATGGCGTAATGAAGTACGAATCCGGCGTACACCGCGTGCAGCGCGTGCCGCAGACGGAAACCCAGGGCCGCATCCAGACATCGGCCGCCTCCGTGGCTGTTTTCCCGGAAGCCGGCGAATTCGATATAGAGCTGAATCCGGCCGATATCCGGAAGGACCTCTTCTGTGCCTCCGGTCCCGGCGGACAGGGCGTCAACACCACCTATTCTGCCGTGCGCCTTACCCACATTCCTTCGGGTATCGTAGTACAGTGTCAGGAAGAGCGTTCCCAGCTAAAGAACCTGGACCGGGCCATGGAAGAGCTCCGTACGCGTCTGTACAACATGGAGCACCAGAAATACCTGGACGGCATTGCAGCCAAGCGCAAGACCATGGTTTCCACCGGAGACCGCAGCGCCAAAATCCGCACCTACAACTATCCGCAGGGCCGGGTGACGGACCACCGCATCGGCTGGAGCATGTACAACCTGCCCGTTTTCATGGACGGAGACATCCAGGAATGCATAGACCAGCTGCAGATAGCCGAAAACGCCGAACGTCTTAAAGAAGCCGGGGAGGAAGCATAATATGAAAGAAAGGAAAGATGAGGGCCTGCACGCCCTTGGCAGCCACGCCGTTTACACCCAGTCGTACGACTACACCGTACTGGAAACCTTTGAGAACCAGCACCCTGACAATGACTATTGGGTCCGCTTCAACTGCCCGGAATTCACCACCCTCTGCCCCATCACGGGCCAGCCTGACTTTGCGGAAATCCGCATCAGCTATATCCCGGACCGGCGGATGGTGGAATCCAAAAGCCTCAAACTATATCTGTTCGGTTTCCGGAACAAGGGAGACTTCCACGAGGATGTGGTGAATGTTATCATGAAAGACCTTATCCGCCTCATGGATCCCAAATACATCGAGGTCACCGGACTCTTTGTCCCCCGCGGCGGCATCTCCATCTACCCTTACGCCAACTACGGCCGTCCGGGCACCCAATGGGAGCAACTGGCCTGGGAACGCCTGGCCAAGCACGAATAGCCCTCCGCCCCTGAAGCAATTTCGGCAACAGAAACGTGCGTTTTTGTTGCCGAAAGTTGTTTTTTGTGGGGTTCGGTGACAAATAAGGCCGATTTTGTTGCCGAAGGACGGTGGCTCAGAATTTGCAGCGATATCTCGTTGAATGAGAAGACTTTTCCTAGCGATAGCCCTGTTCCTGTGCCTCGGCCTTGTGACCCGGGCGCAGGTGTTTATTATAAACGACAGCGTTTTCCAGGACCGGATGAGTGAAATCACGGTCACGGTGCTGGATTCGCTCACCAACGAGCCTGTTCCCTTTGCCTCCGTGTATGTGATTCCCGCCAAGGATACCACCATTACCAATTTCACCCTGTCGGATGCCAAGGGAGAGGCCAAACTGGACGAAGTGCCTTTCGGCAATTATGTATTCCATATTGAGATGATGGGATACAAGCCCATCGTGAAAGAGCGTTTTTTCCGGGAACGGCAGGTTAACATGGGCACCATCCGGCTGCAACAGGACGAGCTGTTCCTGCAGGCCGCCACGGTTACGGATGTGGGCAATCCAATAGTATTCAAGCAGGATACGGTGGAGTTCAATGCCTCCTCTTTCCGGGTGGGGGCCAATGCCATGCTAAAAGACCTTCTTCAACGCATGCCGGGCATGGAAATAACTGAAGACGGGAAGGTTAAGTTCAACGGAGAGGAGATTGACCAGCTCACCGTGGGGGGCAGAACTTTCTTCTTTGACGACCAGAGTACGGCCCTGAACAACCTTCCGGCGGCCGTGGTGGAAAAGATCCGCGTCATCGACCGGGAATCGGAAACCACCCGTGCCACCGGCATCCAGGACGGCCAGCGGGAAAAAGTGCTGGACGTAGCCCTCAAGAAGGAATACGAAAAAGGCTGGTTCGGCAACGTGGGGATAAAGGGAGGTGCCGATATCGGCAGCAATCCGGACGACCCCATGCAGGCCGACAAGGGATTGCTGTATAATGTTAACGCCCTGCTCTCGGCCTATGGGGAAAAGGATCAGCTCACCCTGATTGCCAACGGGCAGAACGTGACCGACTCCAATGGCGTCTTTGTGGTCGTGAGTGGCGACGGAGACGTACTTTCCTCGTCGGATCAGGGGCTTACCACCGCCTATCAGTTGGGCGTGAACACCAATACTTCCCGTATCAAGGACGTGGAAACCACAGCCGGTGCCAATTATAAATATACGGATACGGATTCAGGAACCCTCTCCAGCCGGACAACCTATCTGGACGGGGAGGACCTGCTCACAACAACGGAAAACAGGGGAAGACAGTATGCCCATTCCGTCACAGGAAATCTGGAACTGGAAAAGGAACGGGGAAAGGTCTGGCTTCATTTCCGGCCGGATTTCCGCTACAGCCGGACAGATACCTACAACACCAATTCCTCTGAAACCTTCCGCAGCGGAAGCCTTTTGAACAAGTCGGAAGGCTCCACCCGCTCCCTCTCAGACCAGAAAACGGCGGATATGAACGGCGACATCTCCTTCCGCGAACTGGGTGGGAAGAAGGGCCGCACCCTGAGTCTCCACTTGGACGGCTATTATTCCGGCAGCAACGGGGAGAGTGATGTGCTTTCCCGGATGCAGGCAAACGGACAGGAAGATAAACAGGACCTGCATTATGTTTCTTCCGGCCAGTCCTATCAGGCATACTCTATGCTCCAGTATGCGGAGCCTATAGGAGACAAATGGACCCTGGCTACTTCTGCCATGTGGGAATTATCCCGTTCGCGTAATGTCCGTAATGCTTCGGATGCCGCGGGATATAATGAGTATTATTCTTCGGAACGCAAGTCAAATGTGGGCGAACAGAGTTACCGGCTCACAGCTCAGTACAAGTTTAATGACGGCACCTGGCTGACATTGGGCGCCAGTGTGGATGGAGTACTCAATGAGGTGTATTCCAGAAGCTACAATGTGTCGGAAACCACCGGAAAAGGTGAATGGAACTGGTTCCTGGCACCTTATCTCCGTTTCCAGTATAGCAAAGACAAGGACCGGATTACGGTCCAGGCCCAAGGTTCCAACCAGCAGCCGTCCTCTTCCCAGATGTCCACGGTGCTCAGTTTGGGTAATCCTTCACGCCTGTCCGTTGGTAATATCTATCTGAAGCCTTATGGGTTCATAACCACGTATCTCAACTGGAACCGCAGCAACCGGGAACGCTTCTCCTCGCTCATGGCGTATTTGAGCGCCACCATCCGCACCAATGCCATCGGCTCGGCCCAGTGGTACGACACCGACGGTATCCTGTATTCGGTCCCCGTGAATATCCGTAAGCCCAGCGCAAACCTCTCATTCTCATCCAGTTACACAACTCCGCTGGATGCCAAGAAAAACTGGTCGCTAATCCTGGGAGCATCGGCTTCCTATTCTTCGTCGTTCTCTTACCAGGCCCGGACCACCCTCTCCGGCTGGGACAATGACCACTTCGATTATGCCGCTTTTATGCGGGATTTCTGGGGCGATGAGAGTGGCAGCCGTTTCTACAGCGGGCAAAGCGGATTTGCAGAAAGCCGCACCCGTTCCCTCAATCCATCGGCCAGTTTTCAGATCCGCTTCAACCAGGACCGTTATTCGTTCGCTCTGGGCGCCTCCACGCAGGGACGCATCGCCCGCTATTCCCTGGATCCCACGGCCAATCTGAACACGATGGATACCCGTTTCACGGCTCGCGGATCTTACATCTCCAAGCATGAATTTGAGTTCAATTCGGATATTGCCTATGTCCTTTACAGAGGTTATGCGGAAGGCTACGGCCAGCCCGAATGGCAGTGGAACGCGGAGATTTCCAAGAATATAGGCGCGTTTAACCTGAGCATCAAGTGCCAGGATATCCTGAACCAGACCCGGAACCTTACGCATACCGTCACAGCCAACTACGAGGAAGATACCTACCGGCTCATTCTGGGCCGATACATCCTCTTCGGCGTAAAATGGAACTTCGGCAAGATGAACGCCGCCCACAGCCAGCGGGCACAAAGCGCAGCACTCAATATGGTGTTTTAAGATTGTATTATTTTCTTTATTTTTGTGGTCAGTCAACCACAAAAATAATGAAAAAAGCCACCGGCATATTTTCTTTTTTCACTTCCCTGTACCGGGATGGATTCCGGAATATGACCTGGGGAAAACCCCTGGTGTGGATCATTCTGCTAAAGCTTTTCATCTTATTCGCCATCCTTCGCGTGTTCTTCTTCCTCTGCTGGACCGTGATTCTGCTGGTGAGCAAGGGCTATGCCGTTTCGCCGGACCAGACCGTTTCCCTGGAACCGTTCAAATACTGGCACAACCTCATGGCCATGCCCGTAGTGCTGGTGATGCTGCTCGCCGGCGTGGTGCTGGTGCTGTACAGCTTGTATCTGGGAGCCTTCAGCCAATCCCGCAAAGGCATTTGGTTCGCCATGCCAGGTACGGTGCTGGTAGTGATGTCCGTGTTCTTCCTGGCCGGCTTCAACGGTACTGCCTATTATCCTTCGGCCACAGACCTGCAGAGTTCCCTCACCATCCGCAACAGTTCCTCCAGTTACTTTACACTCAAGGTGATGGCCTGTGTTTCGCTCCTGATTCCCTTTGTGGTGGCCTACATCGCCTAAGCCTGGCTTCAGATGGACCGCAAGAAGATTACAGCCGAAGAGATTACCGAGGAGGAGCACAAATACTAACCCATCCGCCAACCCCTGAAGCATTTTCGGCAACAGAAACACGCGTTTTTGTTGCCGAAAGTCTTTTTGGGCAGGGTTCGGCGACAAAAAAGGCCGGTTTTGTTGCCGAAAACTTCATTTAGCCGGACAGTCATGTGCATTATGTCAAATCGGTTGAAACAGTTAAATATTCGTAAAAAACAGTTAATAATTCGTTTGAAACATGTTTCGCTATTTCATCGGTAAGGTGAAATGATTATGTTTGCCGCCATGATGACTTATTATTCTCAGATACCCCGCAGTAAGCAACAATTAGAATGGGACGCGGAAAGGATGTTTAATTCCGGAGGGCGTTTTACCCATTTACACACACCAGCGCTTGAGACAGATATGGTTTTCCATACAAGGGAAGAATACTATGTCGCCATTGCCTATATGGCTATGGCTGCGGCGGAGGCTCGTGTAGAGGTGCTGGCTTATGCTTTGATGAGCAACCATTTCCATTTTATTCTCAGAGGGAAAGATACCCGGAAGTTCTTTAATTTGTTCCTAAGGCGCCTGTGCCTGTATCTTTCTCGGCATGGTCGTCCGGGAATCTTGAACACGATGCGGGCCGAAGAAACGGAGATAACATCACTGAAGCAGTTCCGGAACGAAGTGGCTTATGTGATCCGGAATCCGTTTGTAGTTAAGGATAGTGTGCATATTTTCGCCAATATTCAAACTTCAGGCTTCCTGTACTTTAATCCGTTTCTTCAGTTCCTTTCAGTCGAGGCCATAGACAACATGACCATTCGGGAAAAACAAGCGATTATCAAATCTAAGGACACAGAACTGCTGAAAGGAGCCACGGCTTTGGGGCCGATGATTAATCCGGCTAGTTTTGTGAATTATAAATTGGTTGAATCATTGTTTGTTACAGCACGTCAGTTCATCCACTGGACTTTGAAGAATGTAGAGGTTCAGGTGGAGACAGCGCTGCGGATGGGAGAACAGCCCAACTTATCGGATGAGGAACTCTTATCTATGACGTTTAAGCTATGTCGGAGTCAATTCGGCATAGCAAAACCGGCTGAATTGGACCGACAGCAGCAAATGATATTGGTAAAGAAGCTCAAGTACGATTATTCTGCATCAAATGGCCAGATTGCCAGGGTGTTGAACGCTCCTGTCAGTACCATAGATGCCATGTTCCCACTATCGGCAAAAGAGCGGAAATAATTTTCGGCAACAGAAACACGTGTTTTTGTTGCCGAAAGCTCAAATCACCTCTTTACTTTTCACGATTTTTGCGTCTATACGGGTGAAGTATGGACGAAAGGAATGGCATAGAGCTGCCGGCGGTGAGGCCGAAGGTGCTCCGGATGGCAAGACAGTTTTTCCGCGCATCAGGGCTGGCCGACGCCATTATCTCTTTCTTCTTACCAATATCAAAAGCGGTAAAAGTAAAACTAACGCAATGAGTGAAAAAAGGAGACCCGAAATCGTTCCTAAAGCAAAATCAAACCAAAAAACTTCTCCCGGGCCATCGGAGAAAAACGGAAGCAGCCCCAGCACCGTAGAGGCTACTGTAAGAAGAATAGGCCGAATCTTGAAACGGAAAGCCTTTATAAAAAGAGATACTGAAGGTCTTGAAGGACATAATTGACGATAGGATGTTACCAAATAAATCCCCGAATTAACCACAATGCCAGAAAGCATTACCAATGCGGCAAAACCACCTTGATCAAACGGATAATGTGAATAACCAAAAACCAGGAAAAGACCGATGAAAGAAACTGGAATAAGGCTGATAATTGCTATGGGTAGTTTTACAGAATTAAGCGACATAGAAAGCGATACATATATTATGGCCACGATCAGCAGAATCAACCAAAGATAGTCTTCCTTATGTTCATCGAACCAAGATGCATTTCCCCATTGGGCCTTATACCCTACCGGGAGCACTTCTTGATTGAACCGGTTCACTAATTCTCCTATAATCCGTTGCTCAGACTGAGCAGAGCCAACATAATCAAAACAAACATCCACTTGATAAACCCTGTTTTCACGGCGAATATCAATGCCTGTCCTGCTTTTTTTGATGTCACCCACATCAGCGAGAGTCAATAAAAGACTATCCATTTGAATGGGCTCATTTAGGATATGCCACAAATCATAGCTATCCATTTCAGATGAACGGAGCACTACCTTGTCCCATTTCCCATTTTCGTTCGAATAACCGATATTATGGTTATACAGACGACTCTTTAGAAGATAATAATATAGGTAGGGGTCCGCACCCATTGCTGAGATATACTCACTATCATACTCTATTTTATATTCGGTAGAAGGAGGATAATATGTATTTGCCGTCCATATTTCCGGTGCTTCTATGCGAGGTTGGGACTCCATTAGAACAATTAGTTTGTTTGCATATTGCAATAATTGCTGGTAGTTATATCCCGACAAACGAACTCTATTCCCCTTTCGGAAAGTAACTATATGGTTATTAAATGATTCGTCATCAATCCCATACACCGACCAGTTCGCCCCTCCAAAATCACTGGCGGCCGAAATCACTTGGGCTTTTAGTCGAAAAGGAAAACTCGAATCTTCCCATTCAGGTTTAAACCAGACAACGATGTTCCCGGATGACGCACTGGTAATACGAGTAATATATGATTCTATCTCTCCGAACTGAGCCAAGTAGTTTTCCATAGACTGGATAACCTCATTGAGTTGTGCCACCGTACTTCCTTCCATCATTCCAGCTTGGATATACAACTGCTTCCGTTCAGGTTCCCGGTAAAGGTTTATTCGATCCATACCCTTGTAAAAACGATACCCAGCCCAGACAAACAAAGTCAAAAATAGGAGATATATTATAAAACGCCATCGACAGCCCCATAACAAATACTTCTTATAAAGTACGAAGATTCTAGCACGAGAACGAAGACGAGAAGCAGATAAGGTCCTATCTGTTCTCACTCTTTTCATCAACTCCAGTAAAGAAGGAACGAACAGATAAGCGACAAACAACGAAATCAATAGATTAATCACCACGACCCAGACAAAGTCAGACAAGTTGTGACGTTCGCTTTCTGGGAGGAGAAAGATGACTAGCAGGGCCACCACCGTTGTAAATGTTGCCGAAACAAGAGAAGGGAACACTTTTCGATTCCGAGACTTGACATAATGATCCACCATAATAATGGACATATCCATAACAACACCCAACGAAACTGTTATTCCCGCGAGTGTATAGACATGGATCGGGATATCAATAACAGAATAAAAAAAGAGCGAACATAGTATGTTTACTACAATTGTAGAGGTAAGGACAAAAAGATAGCGCCATGAAGAAGTTGATAGCAGGACAAGAGATAGTAGGATTAGCAAACACAAACCTGTCCTTAAATATATTTTATCCAATTCTTTTTTAATATAGTCAGAAGCGTCGTAAGAAACATCGGCCTGAATTCCATTTGGGAAAACCTGCTGAAGACGCGTCATCTCTTCCTTTATTGATTTTACAGCTAACACCAGATTCGACGTAGATGCCGTAGAAATGGCCATAGTAATGGTATTAAGGCCGTTCACCCGGAAATATGCTTGAGGCTCTGATTCTTTATACTGCCAGGTAGCCAAATCTCTGAGATAAAAAACCTGTCCTGAATTTGTTCGGATGGGAATGGAACCTAATTCTTTATCAGTCAATCCAGCAAGGCGGACTGTCATCTGACCATCGGAAGTCTCTATACGCCCCATTACCTCGCCTGATGTGGCAACTTTGAATGCTTCGGAGATTGCATCGGCCTCAATACCCAACGCACGCACCGTACTTGCTTTGAAGGTAATCACCCACTCAAATGGTGTAGCGCCACTAAGTAAAATATCGCTTACCTCATTAAGCGCAGAAATGGGCGGCAGAAGGCATTCCCTAGCAAAACGCTCTATCTCTTGAGTCGGCATCGCCCCTTTCAATGTATAAGAAAGAGAGACGTCGTTTCGTGTTTCTTCGGAAGCAGAAAGGGTTATCGTAGGAAATGACAGGGTCTGAGGAAGGGATGGATAAATGTTACGGATAGCCGAGACCATCTCCAGCCGGGCTTTATTCATATTTGTGCCTTTACGAAAACGGATAGTGACATAACCTTTTCCCTTGCTGGAAAGTGAAGACACATCCGTTACATTCCGGATTCTGGAAAGCATACCTTCCAATTTGGAAGTAACCTCAGATTCAACCATTTGTGCCGATGCTTCAGGATAAGAATAAGTAACTACAGCCGTATGCCCCTCTGATAGCGGTATTAGTTGAACCTTTAGACGGGGGATGCAGATTATGCCCACAACGGAAAGGGCTATCATTAAAATTACCGCCGAAAACGGAGATATGCCTTTCCTGTCCCTATCTTTCATTTTTATAAAAAGAATAGTATAACGCAGGGACAACAAAAAGGCTCACCAGAGTGCCGACCGACATTCCTGCTATTATTACCAACGAAATCGGATACTGCAAATCGGCCCCGATACTACCTCGGAACAGAAACGGGACGACGGCTACAATGGTAGTTAGGGAAGTCATTAAAATGGCTTTAAACCTACGTGACGAGGCCACAAGTATGGCTTCCCGAAGCAATATACCAGACCTGCGTAGTTGATTTATGGTATCTATTTTCAGAATGGAATCATTTATTACGATACCAGTTACTACCACTAAACCAATCAAGGACATCATATTTAAGCTAACACCCATCAACCAGAGAACAATAATGGATGCGAACAAATCCACCACTATTTCCAGGAGAATGATGAAAGGTTGGAGTATTGACTCAAACTGGGAAGCAAGAATCAAATACAATAGGACAAGTGCTATTATTAGGACTCCAGCCATAGAACGGGCGAGAGTTCGACTGGAAAACCACGACCCGGAAAAAGAAACATCATAATTGCCGTTTGTCAGGACGGCCTTGGATATAGATTTCATAGTACAATCCATATCCCGGTTCTGCACCTCCAAAGAAAGAGGAAAGAAACTACCTTCTCGTCCGGAATATAACACTTTGAAATCTTCCGCCATATCCTGCCGCATCAATTCGGAAATGCGAATACTCCTGTCCTCCAACTCTATTGTGGTTTTTTCTAATATTTCGTCAAGCCGCTTTTGATTATTTCCCAAGACAACAGGTATCGAATGGGAGCCTTGATCTATTCGGAAAAGATAGTTCTCATTCAACGCCCTTCGTAACGCCTCTGCAAGCTTATCGTATGACACTCCATATAGCCCCATTTTTTCCAAATCTGCCACGAAAAGAACTTCCTTTTGGGTGGGAACATGTTGCGTTTGCACTCCTTCGGGCAATTTAGCCTGGATTTGCTCCAACAAATCAAGAAATGATGTCAGCTTTAGTTCCGAATCCTTTATCGGTCGGATACGTGCAACAAGGGATGAATTATCATCTGCAAACAGCATATCAAAAACACTCCCAGCAGGTTCAAATTGGTAAAGAGTTTGAGGATAATTGTCTTCAAGGAATGACCTCAGTTGCGTAATGGTCTTTTCCAAAATAAAAGCATCACTGCAACTGAAGTAAATCCTTGCTTGAGTAATATCCGGATGATTACTATGGTCCAAAACATAGCTTTGAATCCCGACTTGTGAATTATACTGCAGCACTTCTGGTCCAAGCACTGACTCCAACTGCGCCACACGGATTTCATTTTCTTCCAGAGTAAGAGGGGCATTCCAATCTACCGTTAAAACCGAGTCAGTTCGGGTTACTTGGGGAAGCCTTTCTTTGGGAATCTTTAAAAACAAAAGGATTAATCCGATAGCCGAGATAATTATCAAAATTATAGAAAGCGGGGAGCGATCCAACCACCATTTCATTCGAGCCTGGTCCCATCTAAGCATCTTTTTTTCAAAAGACAGTTTAATCAAAGACCCCTGTGAAAAAGAGCTCTTCCCTTCATACCACCACAAATAATAAACTGGTATTACTATAATTGTAACCAAATATGAAGCAAGTAGAACTGTAGTTACAGCCACTGCTTCATCAAAAAAGAGAGCCCCAGCCATTCCATTCACAAACACGAGTGGAATAAAAACAGCACAAGAGGTAAGGACAGAGCAAAACATAGGAGTAGCCACTTCACGGGTTCCTTCGAGGACAGCTGTCCGCAAAGAATCACCCCGTTGCCAACGTCCTGTAATATTATCTATTAGCACAATGGAATTATCCACCATCATTCCCAGGCCCAAAAGCAGACCAGATAAAGAGAGGATATTAATCGACACGCCCAAGACATAAAACGCCAGCAGGGAAAAGACGAGTGCAACCGGAATGGTAATAGAAACGAGGACCGAGTTCCGGTAATCCTGCATAAAGAAAAAAATAACAATGGAGGAGAGAATTATTCCCGCCAATATGTTTAAAAGAAGACTACGAACGGAGTAGTCCAATAATCCTGTCTGATCTCTTGAAAGCTCAAAAGTGAGATTGGGATAATCGTTATGGAACTGACTCATCAGATTTCCCATACCTTTCTTTAGCCTAGACATACGGGCATCACTTTGCTTGATTACAGCGATACTCACCGCTTGAACTCCGGAATTACGGACCAAACCAATTCTTTGCGCGGGTTGACAGACCACGTCAGCAATATCCTTGAGTTGCATAAGATGGTTACCTGAGCGCAACCATATTTTGCCGATTTCTTCCACTCCGGATACTTGCCCTTCGAACTTGAGAGGAAAATGGTATTGCCCATCACGCACAGTAAGGCTTCCCAACTGGATATCAGCTTTTTTAAGAGCACTTTCTATATTGGATATCGAAATGCCCATACGGGTAAGAATCGCCTCTTTCGGAATAATAAGTATTTCTTCCGTCATGCATCCGCTCACATCCACCATAGCCACTTCTGGCAGTTGCTCTATCCTTCGTGCCACCACATCCTCGCAAAAGCGGCTTAACTCAAGAAAATTACCTCCCGAAGGAATTGACACATCAATAAAAAATGCCGGGATATCTATAGCGCTTGCCATATAGACCCGTGGACGATCCATAGAGGGCAAGGAACTCATGGCATGATCTATCTTTTCATTTACCTCAATAAAAAGATAGTCCATATCTGTCCCAAAGGGAAACTGGAGTTTAAGTGTAGCAGCACCGTCACGGGACTCACATACCATATCTTCCAAACCGGATATTTGCATCAATTCCTCCCGGAGAGGCACGACCACACGGCTCTCTATTTCCCGCGCAGTCAATCCCGCATTCGTTGATTGAACGGTAATATATGGAGCATCAATATCCGGAAGTAAGGATACCGGTAGCGAACAAAGAGCTACCCCTCCTAACACCAGAATGGAGAGGAGTACCATGGTTACCGTGACAGGCCTTTCTAACAGAATTCTTAGCATTACTCTCTTAGGGTTGTTTCACTACCATCCGCCAAATTGAGATTGCCGCTTATTATCACACGCTCTCCCTCTCGAAGAACAGAGCCTCGGTTTGTATTGGCTCTTACTGCATGGGATGTATTATTAGAAGCTACTATCTCAACATAAGTCCAGTGAGCTATTCCATCATCGGTATAGGTAAATAATACATCCATATTATCCCTGATGACCACAGCACTACGCGGTACCACAAACTGTCCGGGCAGGCTTCTTTCCACTTGAACTCTCACGTTCATTCCGTCTAATAGCCGACTATCCCCTTTTATATGGGCTCGTATTTGGATTTGCCCATTCTTATCCACCAACGGGTTGATTCCGGAGATAACACCACGGCAACTCCAGGAATCAATAGCATAAGGAATTATTTCCACCGGAAGCCCCTCTTTCAGAAACGCGTTTTCCGTTTCCATTACGGAAAAAACGACATCAAATGAACTATCATCCAGCAACGAGCAAAAATAATTGGAACCAAGGTTTTCACCTATGCTGGCATTCATTTCGGCAATCCGTCCCCTAAACGGTGCTTTAAGTTGAATCGATTCCCAATCCAAACGAGCTCTATCCAATACGTTTTGGGCAGAAGAATAACCGGAAAGTATTTTAGCATCCTCTAAAATATTGGCGGGAACACTACTAGTATCCCTAGCCGGATATCCTTGTCCTACTAAGTTGTCAAAAAGGTTCAACTCAGCTCTGCGACACGCAATTTCTGCGGCATCTAAGGCCATCTTTAAGTCCGGACGGTCCAGTGTTGCCAGAATTGTTCCTTTGGTGATGACCTGACCATTTCTTACCCTAATTGAAGCTATCGGCCCGTCTATCCGGAAAGAAAGGCCTGCCTTCGCAACCGCTTGGACTTTACCATTAGATATAAGCTGTAGTGGAAAATCTTCTCGTTTTAAAGTAATTACTTCCACTTCATTCAATCGAGGGTTATATTGAAGCTTGTCTTCCTCGCCTGACGTTTTATTTCTTTCGTTAGAAAGGCTGCAGCTCACGGGAAGGATGAATAGTATCAACCAAAGGATAACACTTTGTCTTCTCATCTTATTAGTTCGTTTTCGTCAATTTCCAAATCTATACCCAGTAAAAAATCATATAAAGTTTCCTTCCTAATCTCGTAATACTTCTGCCAATAATTACCAATATCTTGAATATACTGCTCTTGAGCAATATCCTTATCAGAACGCGCATTATTCAGTTCCAGGACTGTGGCATTTCCCAATCGAAATCTTTCTATCACAAGAATATAGCGTTCTGCTGCTATTTCAGAGGCCCGTTTGGACAACACGCATTGATTTCGTTGGTTGTTAAATTCGCCGATAACAGAATACAACTTGCGCCTATAATCACTCTCCGCTTGTCTTATCTGAGCTTTTACAACTTCTTCCGCAGCCCGCGCTTTTTGAACCTTTCCACGGCTTTCTCCCCAATCAAAAATAGGATAGCAAAATGTTATTCCCACCACCTCTTGATCCAGCGGGTTCAAATAGGCATCCGGAAAAGAAATACCCGACTTTGAAAGGCCAAATCTGGCATTTAACGACATACTCAACCCCCGTGAAGCTTTAGCTCTTTCCACTGACGACTTCGCTTGCAGAAGTTGCAATTCATTATCTAACTGAAAAGGGGCATTTTCATTTGCTTTATCTACTACTTGCTCATAATCCATAATAAGAGCTGGTAGAAGCTCATCAAATACCGGCTCTACCTCCTGAACTTCACTCAAACTTAAAAGTGAGTTCAAAGCCATTTGAGCTTCCCGAACTGCTATTTTCTTCTGGTTTACTGACAGACTATCATTTAATAGCTGCAACTCCAATTGTAAGTATTCATCCCGACTTCCTGTTCCCAGGCGGCTTCGTTCCATAGCCACCTTTAAAAGAGAGCCGGAATCAGCATAATTACTACGGGCTGTCATCCATTGTTGGTGGGTTAAAAGTAACCGGAAGTAGGCCTCGACCGTATTCTCCACCACCTGCTCTAACGCAGTAAGGTATTCCCGGCGGCCTTTCTCATATTCCTTAGGTTGTATTTTTCTGTCCCACTTGAAAGAATTATAGGCAAATAGGGGTTGGTTAAATGAGATGGTGATGGGTTGCGCATACCATGTGACCGCCTTGGATAGCCCAAATTGATCAATACGGTTAAGATCTGAATAAATTGATATTGTTCCACCCGTAAAAGTGATATTCTGGGATATCCTTAGTCCGATGGAATTTTGCAAGTTATTAGTATTCACATACCTCATCGTTCCATCATCGGGCAATTGTAATAAAGCTAGTGAACGGTTAAAGTTACCCAGATTTCCATATATAGAGAAAGATGGCAGCAAACTCGCTCTATAAGATCTCCAAGTCCAATAAGTGGAAACAAATGCCTGCCGAGCGCGAACTGCATCTACTGATGCGGTCCGCGCCTGGTCGATTGCCTCTTGGAGTGTCATCGGTTGAGCAAAAACCGGAACACACAGCAGGAATAAACCAATAGTTATTATCTGTTTTTTCAAGAAAGACTAAATTTATTCAATGTATAAATAAAAAATCTATTGCCACTCCGTTGTCACTCTGTCCGTATGCCCCATTGACATAACCCTACCAATGATATAATCGACTGGAATCACACCAAAATGACGGCTATCTCGTGAACCAAGCACATTATCCCCACCAACAAAGTACCAATCACCTTTAAAAGTGTATGTTTCCCCAGCTAATGGAAAACGACCCGATTCATACTCCACCGCCATCCCATATACAGATATAGTTGCCGAGTCAAAACACATAGTACATCCTTTTGACGGAACTACCACTGGGCCGTAGTCTTTGATTGTCCACACTTTGCTTCCCAAGACTTTCTCTTGAGAGCTCCTCACAGAGTCATTTTTAACACTTTTGTTTTGAAGCATCATCTCACTATTTGCTCTTGGACTCAAATGGGAATTATTATTGTAAAATAATCCGTTGACCACACTGATAGTATCTCCCGGAATTCCTATTATCCTCTTGGCACAAACATAGTTTAAGCGGAAACCGATTTCACCTGGATTTCCTCCCTCTGGACTATTGAAAACAATTATATCACCTGACTTTAGCTTTCCTATTCCCGGCATTCGAAAAGAGGACAGTTCCGCTGTATTAAAACTATATGAAGTATAAATCCTGGCACCTAACGTCCACTTTTCTACATAGATTATATCCCCGGTATATAATGTGGGTTCCATAGACCTACCATTAACATGGAATCGATCCACTAATACAATCCGGACAATAGCATATACAATTGATAAAACAAAAGAAAGTGTTATAATTCCATACGTTCCATATCTTTTTTTCATTTTCGCTTCATTACACTTTTCTTTTGTACTTAAGAATGATGGGGTTTGATTTTGCAGTTGACAATACCGTCTTTATGTAGCCTTCCCTATTCATAGGGAAGGCTACACTTATAGGGAAGGCTACAAGAGAAAACTTGTTTTTCCCAAATGAGCTTAATCCACAGAGATTAGCATTATGTCTATTCGCCAAGAAAAATATTACTAATTTGAGGGAAAATAGCATTAGTTATAAAAACGTCGTCAATTTGGCCCCCTCTTAATGTACACAATATTACTCCTTGAACCCCATCAATTGCTGACAGTTCCAGAATTTCTGAAGAATACTCTATCACATGGACATTATCATATTCAGAGAAGAATACGATTGTATCTCTTATCAATTTGTCCGGACTCAAAACAGTGTATTCCAACCCTTCATGTCCGTTTGCATGATTCCTCATCAATTCTTCTTGTACCATCACACAAGCATCGCATGGAGAAGGCGGTATCACCATCAAATAATCGCTTCTTATCAATTCTTCTTGCATACACACTTTAAAAGTGAGATCAGCTATTGCTCGATGGCCTATCTCTGCATTTTGTAACAAGGAATCTTGGAGGTTATTCTTAATAGAGTAGACCGACTCCTCATTACCATTATTCTTTGAGTAAAATATTATTATGCATAAGGC
>Ga0265301_10003638_pt1 | contig 16148 bp, 10 predicted proteins | sample AusTroGonzalo_MG_2_FD_193488 | JGI IMG/M metagenome (GOLD analysis project Ga0265301, IMG submission 193488) | Bovine rumen microbial communities from tropical cattle in Woodstock, Queensland, Australia - Gonzalo_04 | ecosystem: Host-associated > Mammals > Digestive system > Stomach > Rumen ...
CTTTTTAAAATGGCAAAAGAAATTACAACACGTCAAGAAAATTATTCACAATGGTATAATGATATCGTGAATAAAGCCGAGTTGGCGGAGAGTTCCGCAGTGAGAGGTTGTATGGTGATAAAGCCTTACGGCTATGCTATTTGGGAGTTCATGCATGACGCTCTCGACAAGATGTTCAAAGACACTGGTCACACCAACGCATATTTCCCGCTTTTCATCCCGAAGAGTTTCTTCAGCAAGGAAGCGAGCCACGTTGAGGGTTTCGCCAAGGAATGTGCTGTGGTGACACACTATAGACTGATGAAAAACCCTGACGGACCGGGCGTTGTCGTCGATCCTGAGGCCAAACTGGAAGAAGAACTGATAGTCCGCCCGACATCTGAGACCATCATTTGGGACACATATCGCAACTGGATCAAGAGTTATCGTGACCTCCCTATTTTGTGCAACCAGTGGGCTAACGTGGTGCGTTGGGAGATGCGTACACGTCTGTTCCTCCGCACGGCAGAGTTCCTGTGGCAAGAGGGGCACACCGCACACGCCACACGCGAGGAAGCTATGGCTGAAGCTGAGAAAATGCTGGGTGTCTATGCTGATTTCGCTGAGAAATACATGGCAGTGCCGGTTATCCGCGGCATAAAATCAGCTAACGAGCGTTTCGCAGGTGCTGTCGAGACATTCTGTATCGAGGCAATGATGCAGGACGGCAAGGCATTGCAGGCTGGAACATCGCACTTCCTCGGCCAGAATTTCGCTAAGGCTTTCGACGTGAAATATTTGAACAAGGAGAACAAACTTGAATATGTTTGGGCAACATCATGGGGCGTTTCAACACGTTTGATGGGTGCTTTGATTATGGCTCACTCAGACGACAACGGTCTCGTTTTGCCTCCAAAAGTCGCTCCAATCGAGGTGGTTATCGTCCCTATTTACAAGACCGATGACCAGCAGCAGGCGGTTTTGGACTACTGCGCCAAGATGAAGCAACGTCTTGAGGCTAAAGGACTTAGAGTAAAATTTGATGACCGTGACACTCAGAAACCGGGCTTCAAATTCGCCGAATGGGAGATGAAGGGCGTGCCAGTACGTTTGGCAGCAGGCCCGCGCGACGTTGAGAACCAGACAGTGGAGATCGCTCGCCGCGACACATTGACAAAACAGTCGATTTCGGAGGCTGAGATGGAAGACCACATCCTTGGTTTGCTTGACGAAATTCAGGACAGCCTGTTCAACAGAGCTTTGGAATATCGCAAGGCTAACACTCACCGTGTCGATACCTGGGACGAATTCAAACAGGTGATTGAAAACGGCGGTTTCGCCTATGCACACTGGGATGGCACCACCGAGACAGAGCTTGCCATCAAGGAGGAGACAAAGGCAACATTGCGTTGCATCCCGCTTGATGACGACTATGAAGACGGTGTTGATGTATTCTCAGGAAAACCTTCGAAGAGAAGAGTTATTTTCGCGAAGGCTTATTAAACCTCTATACTTATATATTTATAATGCCATTTTCGAAATGCTCTCATTACCCTGTGGTAAGTCGCATTTCTGCAAATGGCATTAAAAATATTATACATTAATTAAGATGTATGAGTTGTCCTTTTGCGAAGTCACCATAGGTGATGGAGATCCTGTCAGGCTCACCTTTATAATATATATTCCCGCAGTGACTTATTTGCGCATTTAAGACGTCGCTTGCCCAAACATAGCAGTCAGCAATTGCTCTGTTGTGAATATCAATGCGTTGTACGGCGCAATTTCTTGCATCAAGGATTCCGTAGCTATGTTTGTCGATTTGCATATAATGGTTGTTTTCGCCACGGAATGTGACGCGGCTGGTTCCGCTATAATATAGGAAATGCACCTTTTTGCAATCGTTCAGGATGATGTCGATGTCACCGGAGCCGCCATCAACTTCAATCCAATAATAATCGTCGAAGTCGGGATCGTTGAATTGGTTTCTTGAGTTGAGTGTTCCTGACGAGTTGGAGACAATTTTTTGGATGTTCTTATAATATAAGGTGGCGCTCAGCTCGTAATCGTAAGTCCTAATCCAGTCCAAATTGTTTGTATTACAAAGACTTAGAATGTTGTCGCTTACATTTGAAGTGATGTTTTCAATGATATTTTCGCCTGTTGTGATTTCGATATAGCAGGTGTCGGAGCGCACGATAGTAAGGCTGATATTGTCGTTTAGATACACCTCGCTGAAATCGGGGAGTGCACGCGTCTCTGTGACGATTCTACCGATTGAAAGAGGTGTTTTTTTGCATGACTGGAATGATGCAAAAAGGCATAATGTTAATATTATCAATATATTACGTTTCATATCAGTTGATTCTATATCCAATTCCCCAACCTATATAATCGGCCCAACCGAAATGTGTGGTGAGCTGAACTGTGACAAATATATGTTTTCCGAAGGTTTGCATGGCACCAAATTTCTGATAGATGAGGCCTTCGCTAAGCTCTTTACCGGCAAAGTGATATCCGAAGTTGATGTTGAATGCTGTGGCTCCGAAAGCTATTTCATATGCGACGTTAACACCTGGCTTAAATATTTCAAAATCAGTGAATTCAATGTCTTTCATGCGCAAAATATCTTTGTCGGTCATGTCGTAAACGATATCGAGACCTATGCCGAATTTGCTCATGTGGGTGACGCGTTTCAAGGCATTGAACTGAAGATTATAAACAGCCCAGACTTTGTTGTATCCGATGAACTGTTTGATATCTTTTTTAGAAACCAACAATGCGACATTGAATGAGAAATTATCTTTTACCCAGCTTCTATATTGTTGATTATCAGATGGTTGCTTTGGCAATCTTTGCTTTGGCTCCTGAAGGAAGTATTTAGCTCCGATACCAGCATGTGCAATATTAATGCCGTTGTTTGGTGACCGCGTTGAGCCATTCGAAAAATGAGTCAGACCTATAAAAACCGATAGACCTAATCGTTTGGTAATCATATAACTGTAGTCGGCGGCTATGTTGATGGCGGCGTTGAAATTTGAGCCTACAAATGTGTTTTTGGGGTTGTCTTTGGCGTCGAATTTCTTTGTTACATAGCCGACACCAATTCCGAAGTTAAAATTGATCTGATGTCTTTTGCTTTTCAGGCAATTGAAATTAATATGTGGGACGATAGCGAAAGCCCTTCCAATTTCAGGCATTTCGCCGATTCCGGTATAAATGAAACTAACTCCCACAGTAGGGTAATTGGATTTTTGTTGCCAAAGCTTACGGCCTGTAGTAACTTGTTGCAGACTTAGTTCGAAAAGTGGAAAATGCGATTTGAAGTATTTCATCTCAGGATGATGGCAAATAATGAAGCCATAGCTGGAACGAAGTTCAATTTGAAAGTTTTTAACGATGATAGTATCGTTTGATTTTGCTGATAAGGCATTGAATATCAGTAGAAAAGATAATAAAAAAGCACTATGTTTGATAAAAAATTTCATGTTGCAAAGATACAAAAAATTTGTAAATTTGCAAAAATTTTTATTATGGATAAGAGATTAGAGGCTTTTAAGAGACTTTTGGACATTATGGACGACCTGAGGAAGGGCTGTCCGTGGGACAAGAAGCAGACCATTGAGAGTTTGCGCCATCTGACTATTGAGGAGACATATGAGTTGAGCGAGGCTATTTTAGCAGCTGATTATCAAGATGTTAAGAAGGAACTCGGCGATTTGATTATGCATATTGTTTTTTATGCGAGAATTGCGAATGAGAAAGGTCTGTTCGACATATCTGATGTGATTAACAGCATTTGTGACAAGCTTATCGTGCGTCATCCGCATATTTATGGCGATGTGAAGGTGGAGAGTGCCGAGGAGGTGCTTGAAAATTGGGAAAAAATAAAGATTAAGAAAGAAGGAAACAAGAGCGTTTTGGGTGGGGTTCCCGCAGGTTTGCCGCCGCTTTTGAAGGCATACCGAATGACCGACAAGGCCTCGGGAGTGGGTTTCGACTGGCCAAACAAGGAGGAATGTTGGAAGAAGGTTCTTGAGGAGATGGATGAGTTGCAGGAAGAGGTGAAAAACGACGGCAGCAAGGAGCGTAAAGACGAGGAATTTGGTGATTTGCTGTTCGCTTTGGTGAATTATTCGAGGTTTATCAAAGTCAATGCCGATGATGCGCTCGAACATGCAAATAATAAGTTCAAAAAGAGATTCATGTATATTGAGGATAAGGCAAAAGAGATGGGGAAGAGTGTGGCTGATATGACGCTAAATGAGATGGAGGCGTTGTGGCAGGAGGCCAAACATATTTAAATTTTTTTGTCGATTGTAATATTTTTTGTATATTTGCAGGTTAAAAAGTAATAAAAAATGAGCGAATTGGCGAAAAGGACAGTGTTTGGGAGTTTGTTTGTAATCGTGATGATTGGAAGCATACTCTTGAGTTTTTGGGCATTTTTCGCAGTGATGCTGGTGACTGTATTCATCGGTTCTCGAGAAGTCAGCAAGCTTATGGTGATAGAAGGAAGTCGCGGTTTGACGATTGCGACAGTCATTCTGGGCACGCTGTTTTTTGTGAATAACCTTACAGGCTCACAGTATTCACATATCGTTGATATGATGTTGCTGTTTACACCTATATTAATAGCATTGTTCTCGAAGAGGTATTCTTTTGAGAAGACTGCAGTAAGTTGTTGGACAGCATTGTTTTTTGTGGCGTTACCCTGCATCTTGTTGGTGGAGTTCTATTGGGACTCGTTGGTTTATATTGAGGGCAAATACATGATTATCATGTTGTTCTGCTTGATTTGGATAAACGATATTTTTGCTTATCTGACGGGGATGGCGTTTGGGAAACACAAGCTTTTTGAACGTATTTCGCCGAAAAAGACCATTGAAGGCAGCATGGGTGGCTTGATAATGACTATAGTGGTGGCGTTTTTGGCAAACCATTACTGGTTGCATATCATGAATGATTGGAAAATGATGGGAATGGCGATAGTTGTAGTGGTTTTTGGCAGTTTGGGAGACCTGTGCGAATCGATGATGAAGCGACAAGCTGGGGTGAAGGACTCAGGCAATGTTATTCCTGGTCATGGCGGTATTTTGGACAGGTTTGACGCTACGTTTTTGGCGGTGCCGGCAGTGTGGTGTTATTTGATGATTTGTTAAATATTAGAATTATGTATATTCATAAGAAAGGATATGGGGTTATAGCAACGGTGTTTACGGCGTTAGCTTTGCTAATAGCGGTTGCTTACATGCTTATTGACATTGTTTGGGAGATTACACCGTTGACGAAGACCATCTGGATATGTCTTATTATAATAGGTGCAATTATTTTTGGATGGTCGATTTCGTTTTTCAGGGTTCCGACGAGGCGAAAGATCACATATGATGAGAATGCTGTGGTGTCGTCGGCTGATGGCGAGATTGTGGCAATTGAAGAGGTTGAGGAGAAGGAGTATTTCCATGACAAGAGGATACAGGTTTCGGTGTTTATGTCGGCTTATGACGTGCATGTGAACTGGTTTCCGATTGACGGAGTTGTGAGTTATGTGAAATATCATCCAGGGAAGAAATTATTTGCTATAAATCCGAAGTCGTCGGAGTTGAATGAGCGCAATTCGGTGGCTGTGAAGGATGCCCGTGGCAGGGAGGTGTTGTTCAGGCAGGTGGCAGGCGTGATGGCGAGAAGAATTGTGTGCAATGTTAAAGAAGGCGACAAAGCTGAGGTTGGAAAAGAATTTGGCATGATAAAATTCGGTTCGCGAGTCGATTTCTTTTTGCCGATAGATGCTGATATTCAAGTGGAAATAGGAGATGACATCACTGGACAGGTGTCGGTTTTGGCATATTTAAAATAATATTTTAAAAAAGATAGCGCAATTAAAAAAAACTTTTTATATTTGCAGGTTGAAATATTATAACAAATTAGGAAAATTAATGTTTAACTAAAATTACATCAAATGAAAAGATTATCTTTACTTTTCGCGATGATTGCCTTTTTAGCAGGTAATGTATTCGCACAGTCGATGTACTTCGATTTCGAAGGACAGACAGCTGGCAACAAGATTGCTCAGACTCTTGGCGAGCCTTGGACAACATGGAGCAATGCTCCTGGTGGCGCTGAAGACGGTGTCTTCGGTGAGGCAGGTGGCTCAATGGCAGCACACTTCACTTATGGCAACGACCAGGTTCTTTTACTTGGTGGCATTGAATCAGGAGTGTTCGATCTCGTGTTCGACGCTTATGTTCCGAATGGAAAATGCGGTTATTTCAATGTGTTGCACAACTTCGCAGGTGGCGGTTCAACATGGGCATGCCAGTTCTATCTTTGCGCAACCAACAATGGTCAGAGCACAACTACAGTAGCTGAAGGTCACGGTACAGTTCACGCTGGTAGCAATGGTACAGCTGATGTTCCATGCGTTTGGGATCAGTGGATGCAGTACAGAGTGCACATCGACATGGACCAGGACCTTGCAACATTGTTCTGGAACATCGCAGGTCAGCCTGAGCAGGAGATTTGCTCATGGCAGTGGTCACTCGACAGCTTTGGCGAGAACACAGTTGGCCGTACACTCGATGCTATGGACTTCTATCCACCATCAAACGGTGCTGAATACTATGTTGACAACATCGGTATCGTTTCTGGCGCTGACGACCAGATTTTGATTGACGATGATTTTGAGGCTTACACAATCGGTAATCATATTGCTGTTGAGGCTCAGGCTATTGGCAATGACTGGTGGACAACATGGACAAACCAGCCAGGTTCAGCTGAAGACGGTGTTATCGCTACAGCTGGTGGCAGCAAATGTGGTTACATTTCAGGCAGCAACGACAACGTCCTCCTTCTTGGTGGTCAGGAGTCAGGTGCATACGACCTTGAGTTCGCTATCTACTGCGATGAAGGCAAATATGGTTACTTCAACATCCTTCACGAGTTCAACGGTGGTGGTTCAACATGGGCTATGCAGGCTTATTTGAATGCAACAAACAATGGCCAGAGCACAACAACCTATGCTCCAGGTCACGGTACAGTTCACGCTGGTGCTAATGGCAACGGTGATATCCCTGCAGTTGTTAACGAGTGGATGTTCATCAGAGTTCACGTTGACTGCGACCTCGATGAAGCAGAATTGTTCTATCGTTCAGAGACAACACAGCCAGAAGAGATTTCAATCGTTGCATGGCAGTGGAGTTTGGACAGCTTCGGTGAGAACGTTGTCGGCCGCAAGATGGACGCTATGGACTTCTATGCACCAAACTCAACACTCGGTTGCTACTATCTTGACAACTTCAAATATACAAGAATCGGTCAGGAAACACATTCAGTACTTGAGTTCAGCAAGGATGAAGTCAATGCATGGGTTGCAGAAGATGATATGGATGAAATCGACATCGTTATCAGCAATGCAAACGGTACTTCAATCGGTGACTGGACAGGTTGGATTGACTTTGGCACAAGCACAGTGACAACAGGTAACACACAGCTTCACTATGATAGTGAAATTGGTTCAACATCATCATTGGTTGGTTTGACAGTTGATGACCCAACACTCGTTGAGGTTGGTGCAATGTTCCCAGGTACAGCATACGCTGGTGCAGCAATGGGTACTAAGATTGTGAGTGCACAGTATGTGTTCTTCACCAACTCAGAGACTGGCACAATTGGTATTGAGCCTAACACATCAGCCACATTCCGTATCTACGGTCAGGGCATGTATGGCCAGCCAGGTGAAGTTCTTGCAGAAAAGACTGTTCCTTACAATACAATCGTAGCAGGTGCTGATGACTTCATGGTTGTCAATTTCGACACTCCAGTTGACCTTACAGGTTTCAATGTATGGGTGACATGCGAATACACACAGGCAGTTGACGGTTATGCAATGTCATTTGACAACGGTGTAAACTCAGGTTATGGTGATTATTATCGTACAAACGGTGGTGGTGCATTCCACAGATGCGCTGAGACATTCTCAGAGGACCGTGGTAACTTCCACATCCGTATGAACACTCAGGGTTCACCTGTTTCTGCAACATGGGCAAGCTTGAGCAAACCAGAAGGTTCAATCGCAATTGGCGAGACAGATGAGGTTACAGTTGTTGTCAACACAATCGGTCTTTCAGTTGGTGATGTGAAGACAGCTGAAATCATCTTCATCACCAATGATCCTGAGCATGAGACAGTTATCATCCCATTGACACTTGAGGTTACAGGTGAAGGTATCAACGAGGAAGCAGCAAGCGCATTCAACGTATATCCTAACCCAACAACAGGTATGGTTACAGTTGAAGGTGAAAACGTCAGCGCAGTTGCTATCTACAGTGCAGCAGGCCAGCTCATCAACGTTGTCCGCGACACAAGAATTGACATGAGCGTGTATGGCGCAGGTGTCTATTTCCTCAACATTATCGACAGCGCTAACAACACAACAGTACAGCGTGTTGTTGTGAAGTAATATTGAGAGTTTAGTAACGAGCAGAAAAACCGAGAGGCGCTTGCAGCGCCTCTCGGTTTTTTACTATATAAGTCTGATAGGTCCAATAGGACTAATAGGCATTGTAAGATTTACCTTGGAAGGTGTCTCTTTCAGCAAGACGTTTTTCTATTAATGATAAAACTTGGTCGTAGCGGAGGGAGAGCCAGGGTTTTGAGACGAGGTAACGTGGTGGCACTTCGCCGGCGAAACGTTCGATGACGATATTGGGGTTTAATCTTTCGATGAAATCAATAACGAATTCTATGTAATCGTCCAAATCAAACAGATGGAAATCGGAAGGGCTGGCGAGGTATTCGTCGGCCATTTTTGTATCCTTGAATATCTGGAGCTGATGGAACTTCACTGTGGTGAGAGGCAGCTCGGAGATGATGTCGGCGGTGTGGAGCATCATGTCGCGTGTTTCGCCAGGGAGTCCGAAAATGAGGTGTGCACCGCACGGGAAGCCGTATTCATGAACCAAGTTTATTGCGGCTTTAGCGGTGGCGAAGGTGTGGCCGCGGTTGATTCTTGCTAAAGTGGCATCATAAGGAGATTCAAGGCCGAGTTCTATGATGATAGGACGAATAGGAAGAATAGGACCAATGGGTCTATTAGGACTAATAGGCATTAGGGACTGCAACATTTGTAGGATTTCCTGATTGAGGCAGTCGGGACGGGTGCCGATGACTAGGCCGGTGATGCCTGGGACGGATAAGGCTTCGCGGTAGAGTTTTTCAAGCTCATTGACGGGTTTGTGAGTGTTGGTGAAGGCTTGAAAATAGGCAAGGTATGAGGTGGCGCGCCGATAGCGGCGGCGGTGGAACTCGATACCTTCCTCAATTTGTTGGAGGATGCTTTTCTCGGGGCGACAGTACGACGGGTTGAAGGCGTCGTTGCGGCAGAAGGTACAGCCGCCAGTGCTTATCGTGCCGTCGCGGTTAGGACAGCTGAAGCCAGCATCAATGCTGATTTTCTGGACACGGGCACCGAACTCCTTTTTTATGTAAGAGGAGTAGGAATTGAAACGACGGTTGTCACCCCAAGAGAACATTTAATTAAATTTTTTGCAAAGATAGGGATTTTTTTTGAAAATAATGGGACCTATAGGGCGAATAGGTCCGATGGGAGTGATAATTTTTGTAATTTTGCAGAAAATAAATTTTTGAAAATATGGAAAGTTTTAAAGTTGGAGATAGAGTTAACTTCTTGAATGACAAGGGTGGAGGAGTTATTAAAAAGATTATTGACACCAGGATGGCTGAGGTGGAAATTGAGGATGGATTCAATGTGCCGGTGCTGATGAGTGAATTGGTGCTTGACTTCAGGGCGCATCCGAGCAAGCAGCAACAGGTGGTTGACAATGTTCAGAAAGAGATTAAGAATCAACAGATTATAGAGGAGGATGCCAAGAATGAAGCTAAGCGTAGCGAGTTGAGGCGTTTTGCGCGCAACTCGGAGGAAGAAGGCATTTATTTGGCGTTTATTCCGCATGATCAGCAATGGCTGCTGACGGGATTGATTGATGTGGCGGTGGTTAACAACACACCGGCAGACGCTTTGTACAGCTTTAATTTGAAGGGAGAGGAGAAATACGCAAATTTCGATTATGGAAGCATTGCACCATATTCGAAGGTGGTTGTTGAGGCGATTTCGCGTGATGACCTTGAGCAATGGTGCAACGGGGTGATACAGGTGGTGCTCTGTCAGGATGACACAGACTTTATTTATCATCCGCTGCATGCACCTTTTTCGTTGAGAACCAGCAGATTTTTCAAGGAAGGAAGCTTTGTGGAATCGGGATTGCTTGGTGAGAAGGCTATGATGATATGCCTATCGACGACGACGGCATTAAAAGGCTTGGATACGGATTTTACGAAACTGATGAAAGACGGCGTGATGCAGCCTAAAGCCAACAAAGACATCATGAAGAAAGAGGCTTATATTGACAGGCATCAGACTGAGCCAGGAGAGGCGATAGTGGATTTGCACATAGGAGAACTGGTGGATAATATATTGGGAATGTCGAGTAATGACATTTTCAGGGTGCAGATAAATTATTTCAAGAAAATGCTTGACAGTGCAATAGAGAACGACTATTCGAAGGTGACGTTTATCCATGGCGTAGGCAATGGTGTTTTGAAGAATGCGATTATTGAAGAGCTGAAGCATTATGAGAACACGGAGAACAGGATGGCGTCGATTTCGAGATTTGGAGTTGGGGCGATAGATGTGATGATTAGAGATAAGAGATAGGTCCTATGGGTTCACTTTTTTTCTTTTTTTATATAATTTGATAAGATTATTACGATATTACTTTTTTTGTATATTTGCAAATTGGTAAAAATTTGTTAGTTTGAAGTTTGTAAATAAGTTTTGGAAACGGATAAGATTAGGTTTTGACAGGTCAATATCTGGCTCCTGGTTTAAGCAGATATTGTGGCTGTTGTCAATATTTCTTGTTATTGGCGGCATTTTTATTGTCGTCAACAGGATGTATCCTGCCTCATCGCGATTCGATGAGTGGGATATCATAGGGTTGTTGTTTGGCACGGATTCAGACCACGTGGCGAACAACGGAAACGTTTATTTCGGGTATTTGGTAATCATAATTGGCGCGATAATTTTCAATGGGCTTCTGATATCGTTTTTTGCCAACATCATGCAGGGCAGGGTAAATGATTTTAGAAAGGGTTATGTGAAGTATCCGTTTGATAATCATGTGGTTATATTGGGATACAATGAGATGGTGCCTGACATTGTGAAGCAGCTTGTGAAGATTTATCCGAAGAGTGACATAGTGATACAGACCTCGCTTGATGTAGAGAATGTGCGTACTAGGTTGTTTACCAAACTTGATTCCAAGGAAGAGAAAAATGTGGTTTTTATCAACAATCAGCGTGACTCGGAGGAGGCGTTGGTGGATGTTTTGGTACACAAGGCGATTAAGGTTTATATTTTAGGTGAGGACGAGGATATGGATCGCGATGCGATGAGTATCAATTGTTTGAAAAAGATTGCTGGGATTTGTGCTGATTTCAAGAGAAAAGACCGTCTGCCGTGTGTGACGTTGCTTCATAACCAGTCGTCGTTTGTGTTTTTCCAGACTGCCGACATCACGAAGGAGATAAAAGACAGGATAGATTTCATACCGTTCAATTTTGACGAGGTATGGGCTAGGAAGGTGCTTGTGACTGGCCGGAGTGACATGAACGATGTGACTTACACGCCTCTTGACCGTGAAGGTATTGACAAAGATTGCGACAAATATGTGCATTTGGTGATTTTGGGTATGACGCCGATGGGATTGATGCTTGCTATCGAGGCGGCTCATGTGGCTCATTATCCGAATTTTATCACAAAGGGAAAGAAGACGCTGATTACGTTTGTTGATGTGGAGGCGCGTAGAGAGATGGATTACCTGACGAGCTGTTTCAACAGGTTTTTCGACCAATGTGACTACACATACAAAGAGATAGAAAAGGGGCGGCTGGTGTATGAGGAAAGCTTTGAATCTGTGAATCCGTCGGGGAGTTTCCTTGATATAGAGTTTGAGTTTATCAAAAGCAATGTAGCTGACGACCTGATGCGTCAGAAACTTTCGGATTGGGCCGACGACAAAGGTCAGATATTGACGATAGCTGTGTGTTTCTTACATTCGGCACGTAATATCGCCACGGCGTTGTACATGCCAGACAAAGTTTATGAAAACGAGATAATGTTGCTTGTGAAACAGAACATGTCGGGAGAGCTGCTGAATTTGGTGAGAGTTGACCCGTCGGCGGCCGACCAACGCAAGGAAGAGTATGTGAAATACAGAAATATCAGACCTTTCGGTATGCAAAACGACGGATATGAGGTCGGCGAAACCATTGAAAGTTGGGCTAAAAACGTCAATTATCTGTATTCGTATTATTATGATAACGACCGTGTTCCGACGGACTACCCGATAGAGACGGTAGATGCGATGTGGAACGGACTCAGTGTCGCCGACAAATGGTCGAGCATGTATAATGTGCTCACGATACCGGGCAAACTGCGCAGTGTAGGTGTCGATTACAAAAACGAGTCAAGTTGGAGGCAGCTGACTGATGATGAGATAGAGTTGCTTGCCCAGGTGGAACACAACAGATGGAATGTGGAGCGGTTGCTGTGCGGATATCGCCCGACCAATGTGGAGGAGACGGAGCAAGTGAGAGACGATATTGAAAACAAGAGAGGCAAGAAGCTTAAGAAGTATTACAAAAATAGAGAGATACACTATGACATACGTCCATACGACGATCTTTGCAATGACGAGACTGGCATAAATGTCAAGCGTTTCGACGTGGGCGTGGTGACAGGTATGATAGATATAATCAAACATGGAAAATAAAAACTATTATGAGAAAATTTTTATTATTTATTGTTGCAGTATTGATTTTTAAAATCGGATATGCCAATAATGATGACGAGAAGACGCAGCAGATTTTCTATTATTATCAGCAAGGTGTGAAGGCTGACAATAACGAGAAGGAAAATGCCTCTATTGGTGACGCTTTGAGGTATTATTATTGGAGCTTGGTGCTTTGCAACACACATCCTGATGGCGCAACGCTGACGGTTAACGATCCAGAGACGAATGGAAGCGTGCTTATCAAGGAGTGGTTGGCCGACAGGATTGATGTGCTTTTGCAGAAGATACGCTTTATCCCGAAGAAAAAGCCTGTGATGAAAAGCAAAAACAGCGTGGCGTACGAGCTTGTGGTGACTGACGGTGCCGACCGAGTGCCGTGGCTTAAGTTCGAATACAACAACGGCAACGGCTTTGTGGAAAGCTCGGTGGAGAGCGGCATGGCTTCGGTGGAGCTTATTGAGAAAGACATCAATACAATAACTGTGGTCGTCAGTCTGGAAAACCGCGCCGATGCTGAGGCACGAGCAAAAGATGTTTACGATGCCATGGTTAAGTTGGGCGCCCCAATATATTTCGCGTCGGCAGTGAAAAGCGTAGATGTGAGAAAAGCAAAAGACGAAGCGGAAAACATTGAATATCACGACAGTACCATTATTCAAAAAAAGGCTGATACAGAGAAATTCATCGATGACAACCTTGCTAACAATATGGACGTGTATCTCAAAGCTATGAAAGCTATTGAAAAGGCGCTGAGAAACAAAGAGATAAACAATGTGAAAGATTATTTCACTATTGATGGATATGAGATGTTTACGACATTGTTTAACAGCGGGAGATATTACATTTTAGGTACACCGGAATATAAGTTCTTGGAATTCAAAAACATGGTGATATGCAGAAGCATTCCGATGCAGTTTAATTTCAAAAACAACGTGGGCTTTATCAGAAATGTGGTGTTCCGTTTCGACAAGACATCGCATAAGGTGGAGTCGATAGCGTTCAGGCTGACTGACATAGCGGAGATTGATATATTGAGCAAAGACCTTTGGAATCCGGAGTCGAGGATGATTTTGGTGAATTTCCTGGAGGACTACCAGACGGCATATGCTTTGAAACGTCTTGAATATCTTGATAAAATATTCTCTGATGATGCCTTGATTATTGTGGGAACGGTGTTGAAGCAGAAGCAGAAAGGCGATGTGATGCGTCTTAATACGGAGACGAAGGTCAAATATGACACTCTCAGCAAGGGCAGGTATATCGAGAAGTTGCACACGGTGTTTGGGAAGAACGAGTTTGTGAACATCCGTTTTTTGGAAACAGATTTCACGCAGCATAAGTCGGGCATGGAACTCTACGGAATCCAGGTGAAGCAGGAGTATCTGTCGAGTACATATGGTGACGTGGGATATCTGTTCCTGATGGTTGACCTGCGCAATGAGTTGCCGGTGATCCATGTGAGGACTTGGGAGCCTGAAAAGACTGAAAATCCTATAGGATTCAATAATATTATTGTTGAATGATATGACATTGCTTATGAAAAAACTATTACTATTATTATTTACGATAGTTGCATTTTTTGCTCAGGCACAGGACGGTGATTCGTTTTTGTGTGTTGACGACTTCAGGATGCTGGGGCCGGAGCATACATTCATTTTGCCTGACGGGATGCGTAAAACCGACAACAACAGCAAGCCATGGGCTATGGTGAAGATTGTGGCTAAAGGCTTTGACAGCAAAATTTTGAATGATATCAGTTTTTACTCGCCGAGTTCGACGTTGATGGTTGGAAATGCCAGCATGGATGCCGTTGACGGAAGTTATAAAATCATTCTTTCATCGGGTGTGAAGGGCAAACTGGTGTTCAAATATCAAGGCACGACGTTAGAGTATCAGATGCCGACGCAGTTGACCAAAAACAGGGTGTATCAGCTTGACTTGGCGATGCGTTCGGCGAACCTCACTATTGTAGCGACACCGGCGGAGGCCAAGATTTACATCGACGGTAAGGAGGTCGGTTCTGACGGTTATGCGAGTGTCAACTTGATGTTGGGTGAGCATACTTATTCGGTGGAGTGCGAGAACCATCTCAACGAGAAAAACAAGATCATCAGATTGGAGAAAAACGAGAGACTCGAAGTCAATCTGAAGCCGCTATTTGGCTATATATCAATCACTTCAGTGCCAATAGGTGCTGACGTTTACATAAACGGTGTGCGCGAAGGCATAACACCGTTCCTCAACAAAAAAATAAATAGAGGAAAGAACAACGTGGTGTTGCAGATGAACGGATATTACGATTATCCGGAGCTTGTCGATATTGGCATGGGCGAGCAAAAGACGTTGGATGTGCACATGGTGAGATATGGTGACTTGTCGTATAATATTGATAATGCCATCACAGCGGAACTGACGTTATATCTGAGTCGTGACTCATTGTATTTTGGACCGACACAGACACGTGACTCCATTTTGGTGACTACCAATAACATTGAATGGAATTTCAAAGATGCTCCTCGTTGGGTGAGCCTATATAAACGCAGTAATGTGTTGTATATAACTTGTTTGGAGAACAGAATGCACGAAGTAAGAGAGGCTGATGTCACTGTGTTTACTGGTGATATCAGTACGACATTGCACATAGTACAGGAAGAGGGTAAGACAGTGCTGAAGTCGAACTTCAACAGCATAGTGTTTGGAGCAGATAAAGACAGTGTAATCAGAAGAATTGAGACCAACGTGACTGATTGGGAGATCACTACAGACAGAGACTGGATCAGTGCTTATGAGAAGGGCGACACGCTTGTAGTCATTTGCGAGGAAAACGTCATGCCAGTCTCGCGTCACGGTAACATAACGGTGAGAGCTTATGATCAGGAGAAGAGTTTCGATGTGTCGCAGCAGTCGCGAGTGACTAAGTTCATGATTCCGAAGGAAGACATCGCGATGGAGAAAGAAGGTGGTTCGATGGCTGTCAATGTTGGACAGATTAAAGGGCAGTGGACGTGCAACAGTGGTGAGTCGTGGATGAAGGTGTCACGTTCTGGTGACGCAGTTATCTTGGATTGTGAGAAAAATGCATCGGCTGACCGTCGTGGAGTTTTCACCATTAACACTTCCACTAAGTCGTCGCAGTTTTATGTGACTCAGAAAGGTGAGACAGAGGCTGTTGAAGAGGTGTCTATCGATGCTAAACCTTCGTGGAGCCGTATATATGTCGATGGCACATATGTGGGACGTGCTCCAGTGAAGATGGCTGCTGACGACTCAATACATCTGGTAAAACTAGGCCGTGAGACG
>Ga0265301_10003641_pt1 | contig 16139 bp, 9 predicted proteins | sample AusTroGonzalo_MG_2_FD_193488 | JGI IMG/M metagenome (GOLD analysis project Ga0265301, IMG submission 193488) | Bovine rumen microbial communities from tropical cattle in Woodstock, Queensland, Australia - Gonzalo_04 | ecosystem: Host-associated > Mammals > Digestive system > Stomach > Rumen ...
CGACGTCTATCCCCCTCCCGCTGGAAGTATCCCTGCAGGACGAAGAACCCAAAACGATCACAGATGAAGCGACCGGAACCGAACGGACGGTCCTGATCCGAGATGTTGACGTTCAATGCGGCGTGTATCGCTATGTTCAGGATAAAGGTTATTCACTGGACATGAAAACCACCGCGTGCCATCAGATCGACGCAGCAGGAGGCGACTTCACATTCGAAGACTACAAAAAGGAAATTGATGCGGGACGCCCGGTCCTGGTCCTCATTGATGGACACGTCATGGTCGGCTACGGATACAATGACGCAACGAAAGAGATCATTTTCGACAACTGCTATCAGGCTGACGAGCGGATGGTCTGGGGCGGCACCTACAACTACGCCGAAAAGGACCGCTCGCTGTATTCCATCGCGACCATCGGACTGATGGCGGCGGACGACGACACCGACCTGACCATATCTCCCTTCAACGAGGCGGCCGGAGTCACCGAAAAGCTGATCGTCGCCACAGCGGAGGACAAGCTCGTTTCCGAGGACTACTGCTTCGTGGGCAGTCCGCTTTATCTGAGCTTCGCGGTATCGAATCTCGGCTCAACCGCCAGCGGCCCCTTCGACGCTTCGATCTACTTCGACGGCGAGCTGAAGGAAAACATTCCTTCGATTACGCTTGATGCCGAAACCGTCACGCGCCTGAGTAACGTCCCGCTGGCGGCGGAGTTCGACGTCGGGCTCCACTCGATCTCGGTCAAGATCGATCCGGACAATGAGATTCCGGAAGTTTCCGCCTTGAACAACGTCGAGGAACGCCCCCTGATGGTGCTGAAGGAAGGCACGAACGTGGTCGACGGAACAAAAGTCGTAACCCCGGAGGAGGTTTCCAAAGACGATTACCTCATGAACGGCGCGGTGCTCATGGTTCTGAACGGCGGGACCGCCGAACGGACTCTGATCCAGGGCAAAGTCACGAGCGAATCCATCACCGGCGAGACCACGTTTACCCCCGGGACCTTGAACGTCTCCCAGGGCGGGCTTGTCAAGGATGCCACAATCTATGAATACGGCCAGCTTCTGCTGTCGGGCACGGCGGAAAACACCAGTGTGCTTGAGGACGGAATCGCGGTGATCTGCTCCGGAGGTGTCGCTTCCGACACCAGCGTGGCCGGGGAGGGAAAACTCACGGTGAAATCCGGCGGCAAGGTGACCGGACAGGTCCAGCTGGAGGACGAAGCGAAGGTCACGTTCGAGGACGGAGCCATTCTGGATTTCGACCTGACCGGAGCGACCGCGGGCACGGCGGCGCCGGTGAACGACCTGTCGATCATTCAGGGGACGCCGCTGTACACGCTCACGGTCAACGGGACCGAGGTGGAAGGCGTCTACTCGCTCGCGGATGGCGCGGCCGGTTTTGCCGGGACGATTTCCGTCGTGAACACGGCGGGCGATGCGCTCGGCTCGCTCACGATCGGCGGCGAAGCCGTCTCGGTCGACAACGTATCCTATACCCTCGGCCTTGTGAATTCCACTTTGTCCGTTACGGTCGAAGAGTCGGTCGTTCCCCCGCCTCCGGTGCCGACGAATCTGGTCGGCACGAAGGACAAGGTGTCGTGGGAATCGGAAGTGCCGGGACCGTACGTCGTGGTTTTCTCGACCGACAATTTCGATCACATGCTCCAGGTGAGCACAGACACGTCCGCGACGGATATTCTGAATCTGCCCGCGGGGACATACCAGTGGCGTGTGGAAGTCAGCGAACGCACCGCCTGGACCGTCGGAGAACCGATCGTGGCCGAACAGGGCCCCAACGCGCCGAAAGTCCTCCAGTCCAACGGGGACGGCAACAAGGACCTCTTCTTCGCGACGGCAAACGGCACATGGAGCAAAAGCTATCTCGCACGGCACACCGGTTCCTACAACGACTGGGCAGGCACGAACGACAGGGTCTGCGCGAACGGAAGAAACCGGCTCGCAGACCTCTTCTTCGGCTCGAACGACGCAAGCATTCTGTGCCTGACGGACGACACGAACGGCGACGGCATCTTCCTGGACGACGAATTCACCGATCTGCCGGAGTCCATCGCAAAACAGCAGGCGCGCATCGCACAAATCGATGAAATCCGCGCCGGCGCGGGCAACGACATCGTGGACATGACCAGCTCGAAGTATGAATACATCGGCAGCGGCATGACCATCCGCGGCGGCGACGGCAACGACGTCATCTGGGCGAACAAGGGCAGCAATTTCCTGTTCGGCGACGCCGGAAACGACCGCATCGCCGGAGCGTCCGGCAACGATGTGATCGTCGGCGGCATCGGCAGCGACCGCATGCACGGCGGCGGCGGGAACGACGTCTTCACGTTCTGTGACAACTGGGGCACGGACACGGTCCAGCAGCTCGAAACCGGAACCGTCACGCTGTGGTTCGCCTCCGGCTCGGAAACGAACTGGAACGTCGAAACGCTGACCTACACGGACGGCGGAAACAGCGTCACGGTGAAGGGCGTGACCGCGGATAAGATCACGCTCAAATTCGGCAGCGGAGACACACCGGAAGACGCCGCGATGTATACCTCGCTCGCGTCCGCCGGCGCGTTCGACGCCTTCACTTCGCAGAAGATTTTCGAGGAATCCGGCATTCTCGCGAGCGTGTAAGCTCAAATTTGTGACAACGGAAGGGCATCTCCTGCGCCGTCTCCCTGCGTCGCCTGCGGCTTCTGAAAAGAAATGCCGCGGGGAATGACAGGATACAGCCTGCGGGAAATGCCCTTCTCCGTTTTAAAACAGGCTCAGCGTTCGAGCAGGAACTTCACGTCGTCGATGCTCAGCGAAGACAACGCTTCCGTCGATTCCTCCACCAGATCGTTGAACAGCGCACGCTTGCGTTCGTGAAGCGCCAGAATGCGCTCCTCGACGGAATCTCGGACCACGAGGCGGATGATATTCACGCTGCGCGTCTGCCCGATGCGGTGGGTACGGTCGGCGGCCTGGTCCTCGACAGCCGGGTTCCACCACGGATCGAAGATGATGACCGTGTCCGCGGACGTGAGGTTGATGCCGACGCCGCCGGCCTTGAGGCTGAGCAGGAAGACGCGGACGTCAGGATCGGAGTTGAAACGGTCGATGCGTTCGGCGCGGTCGTGCGTGGATCCATCGAGGTATTCGAACTCGATCTGCTGTGCGGCCAGACTGTCGCGGATGATGGCCAGCATGGATGTGAACTGACTGAAGATAAGGACCTTGTGTCCGGAGTCGAGCGTTTCCAGTAACAGCTCGTTCAGAAGTTCGAGCTTGGCCGAGGAGATGCCCGCGCCCTCGCCGTCGGGGAGAAGCTCCGGCGCGCAGCAGACCTGCCGCATGCGCATGATCGAGGCGAGCAGATGGATGCGCGTGACGCCATGCGCGGCGGCGTCCGCCTCGCTGAACTGCCGGTATTGCTCCATGGCACGGTCCTCGTACTCGCGGTACAGTTTGCGCTGAGGCAGCTCCATGTCGCAGTAAAGCAGCTGTTCCTGCTTGGGAGGCAGTTCGAGGCAGACGTCGGCCTTGCGGCGGCGGAGCATGAACGGCGAAATGCGGCGCACGAGCTCGCGCTTGAGCTCGGCATTTGCCTCGATCTCCGCGAACTTGTCGCGGAAGGAATTGAGCGACCCAAGGAGCCCCGGGTGCAGGAAATCGAACATGCTCCAGAGGTCTTCGACGGAATTTTCGAGCGGAGTGCCGGTCAGGATGAACCTGTTCGCGGCGGGAATGGACTTGCAGGTGCGCGCGTTGAGGCTGAGCGGGTTTTTGATGTGCTGCGCCTCGTCCAGGATCAGCGTGGACCACCGAATCGCGCCGATCTTTTCGATGTCGCGGCGGACCAGCGCGTAGGAGGTCACGACGATTTCGCGGGAGGCGGCCTTTTCCCAGAGGGAATCGCGGTTGGGCCCGTTCACGACAAGCGTGCGGAACCTCGGCAGGAACCGCTTGATCTCGCTGGTCCAGTTTCCGACCAGGGTGGTGGGGCAGACGACCAGCGCGGGCAGGCGTTTCTGCGGGGAAACGGCGAGGTAGGCGAGCATCTGGACCGTCTTGCCGAGGCCCATTTCGTCGGCGAGGATGAGGTTGCAGCCGCGCTTTGACATGCCGTCGAGCCAGGCCAGCCCGGTCTTCTGGTATTCGCGGAGCTGGCCGCGGAAGACCGCGGGATCGAGCTCGGGGCGTTCCGGCGAGGTCAGGACCCCGTCGTAGTCGAGCTTCAGGCGCAGGAAATCGACAGGCACGGCCCCGGGCAGTTCGGCGGCGGCGTCCGCCCAGTAATACGCGGCGTGGCGCGGGATGCGGATGATCTCGGCGTCGGGATCGTCGTCGGAACCGGGGAAGAACGTGATGACGGGCTGAAGCGAGGCGGCCAGACGGCGCAGGGCGTCGGGTATCCGCACGAAATGCCTGTTCAGAATTTCAGGCGGGAGATAGTTCTCGCCCTTGATGGCCGCCGTGGTCAGGTCGGCCCACCGGACGGCCGCGCCGTTGGCGGAAAGCCGGACGCCGAGTTCGAACCAGTCCGGGCCGCTTCCGCGGAGCGTCGTACGAAGCGACAGCCGCGAATTGCCGCCGGTCAGCGCGGCCAGCCCCGCATTCAGCAGGAAATCGCGCCCTTCGCGTTCCCAGCGCGGGATCACTTCCTCGATGAACATGCCCACGGCCTCCCGGTCGGCCAGACGGTACACGACCGAAGGGCCGGACGCGCTCCGCCGCGTGCGGTGCGAGAATCCGAAGTGGACCAGCTCCTCGTGGCGGAGCTCCTCCTGACGCGTGTTGCGGAGCCAGAACATGGCGGCCCCGGCGGACCCGAACCGCGTGGCGTCGGCGGCGCAGAGCTGGCTGCCGTAGTTGAACGACATATTCAGCTCCAGCGTGCCGTCCTCAAGGAAATGCCCGTCGTAGACCGTGCGGAACTTGCGTTCGCTCACCTTCACGCCGGTAGACGGCAGGATGCGGATGGGAAGTTCCTTCGCCGCCAGCAGGAGCTTCGCGGCCTCGTCGTCGCACGGCTGGATCGTGGTACGCAGGAAATTGCGGAGCCAGGAGACGTCGTTCCGGGCGGGCAGCCACCAGTATTCGCCCAGCATGCCGACCCAGCAGCCGCAGCGGCCCGCGATGACCTTCACGTCCTTCAGCGGCAGAGGCGTCCCTTTCACCAGGATCGCCGAGCGGAGCAGATATCCCGTGCGGAGTTTTTCCAGCAGGAGCACGGGCGTGGCCTGTTCCGGGTGGACAATGATGCGCTGGCCCGCGCGTGTGAAGCGCGTGAACCCGGGCAGACAGTGGAAGAATTCGGTGCACTGTTCCGCCGTGAGCGACAGCGTCTGATGCTCCATCTGCTCGGCGTTGATGGCCAGGAACCGGATGATCTGGCGGTCCTGCTGGGGGAACATGGCGAGGCGGAGCGAAGCGGTCGACTTGTCGAAATGAAGCTGGCGGAGATTGGTCTGGTTGCCCGCGTAGGTCCGCGCGGAGCTGACCAGATTCACATGGAGATGCACGTTCTCCCATTTGCTCGGGGCATGGGGGTATTCGGTCCCGGACTCGATCTCGACGTGGGCAGGATGCTCCCCGATGAGCTCGGTCAGGAGCTCGGGAATTCCGACGAAACGCAGGCCCGCGAACTGCGCCGGGAGATCGGGCAGCTGCGGCTCCTCGTGCTTTTTGATCGTGTATTTGGCATGGTACAGAGCCGCGGCCATCGAATGCGGACAGAATCCGGGGAAACTTCCCCGGCAGGTGCAGGAGCCGGAAAAAGGTCCGTTCGGGAATCCGCGGATCTCGGCATGAGAGACGACGCCGTTCTGGTCGCGGCAGACGGCGCGAAGCACCCCGCGTTCAATCTCGTGGCAGCAGAGCAGACCGCCGCCGTGCAGGATCTGCTTGGCCTTCTTGAACACTTCTTTGGAACTTGCCGCGATTAATTTCGCCTCGAAGCTTTCACCCATTTGAAACCGTCCTTGATTTTTTCCATGAAATGGAACTAATAATATACCCCTTTCCGCACGAAAAAGCAACAGGAAACAATCATTTTCCATGAAAAAATCGGAACAACCTTGATTTCGGACGGATACCGTGTTATAGTAAGAAGATATTTTACCTCGAATCGGAGCCAGACATGGGAAAACACAAAGTACTGAACACACCCGCCATACGGCGCGTCCCGACCTATCTGCACAAGCTCATGCTCATGCACGCGGCCGGGGAGGAATTCGTGTCGACCTCCAAGCTGGCCGATTACATGGACCTGGACCCGATCATCGTACGGAAGGATTTCGAGCTGACGGGGATCCAGGGGACCCCCGGTGTGGGGTTCAAAACGGCGGAACTGATCGCCGCGCTCCGGCGGTTCCTCGGCTGGGACGAACGCACCACGGCGTGTCTTGTCGGCGCCGGTTCGCTTGGCAGCGCCCTGCTCGGCTACGAGGAGTTCGCCGAATACGGCCTGCGGTTCACGTTCGTGTTCGACGCCGACGCCCGCAAGCACGGCATGCTGATCCACGCGCACGAGGTGCTGGACGTGCGGCAGATGCGGCAGTATCTGACGCCCGCGCCGCCAGACATCGGCATCATCTGCGTGCCGTCCTCCACCGCTCAGATGGTCGCCGACGAGCTCGTGCAGTGCGGCGTGAAGGCCATCTGGAATTTCGCGAACGTGTGCCTGAAGCTCCCGCACGACGTGATCGTGCAGAGGGAAGTCATCGCGGGCGGGTTCGCCCTGCTTTCCATGAAGCGCCGCAGCCACGGCGCCGTCTCCGATCAGGACGACTGATCCGCGAAATCAAGCCCCCCGGCCCTGTCATCCGCACGGATGAGACGGGTTTTCAATCGTATTTCATTCCGTCCCGGTTCAGCTCAGAAAAGGTCGAGGAACCAGTTTTTCTTCTTCGTCTGAAGGGCGGACTTGCGCACGAGCGCGAAATCCGTCTGGTCGGTGGTCACGCAGTCCATCACGGACCCGGAGAAACCGGGCACGCCCTCCGGGATCGCGCGGTTCACGACCTCGGTGGCGGATCGTTCGACGCGGAGCGGGGCGTCGCCGCCGTCTTCGGGGAACGAGAAAAAGACTTCGAGCTTGAAATCGTAACCGGGGATATTGGCGGATTCCGCCAGGAAATACACTTTGTGGGCGGGGACCGAACCGAACTCCTTCGACGTGTTGTTGTAGGTCGCGGTCGCGGTGACCCGATCCGCCGCGAGCTCAAGCCCGTTGGCCTTGATCGCATCCAGCATCGGCTGGGCGGAAGCAGTCCATTTTTCGCCCGGCTTGACCTTGCGCGTCTTGCCGAGGTACTCCTCCGGACGGTCCAGCGGCGCGGAGAACATCGACGCGATCAGGCGGCGTGCGCCGGGCAGCATCGCGCGAATCTCCTTTGTGGTCAAAGTCCCGGATGTCGCGCCGGGGCCGCCGAGCACGGATGCCGCGGCGTCCGTGTCCGTGCCGAGGGGGATGTCGCGCAGGTTCACGCCGGAGGAACGCACGATGGCGGTCATCCCGGCGAGCGGAGCGTAGTCGGTGGTCACGCCGTCGACGACCTGCCGGAGCGACTCGACCTTGAACTGGACCACGAGCGGGTCGAGCGACTGGTAGACGAGTTCGCCTGTGGCCAGTACCTCGTGCGTCTCGCGGCGGCGCGGCGGGTTGTTGATGCCGACCAGCTTCATCCGGTAAGTCCGCACCTGCTTGCTGTTCACGTAGATCTGGTACGGCTCGCCGACTTTCGGACGACCGTCGAATTTCAGCTCGACCTCCTTCGCATCGGCGGCCTGCGCGGACGACGGCACGACGAGCGCCGCGAACAGCACGGCCAGGCAGATCAGAAAAGCTGTGCGGAGAGTTTTTTTCATCATACGAACTCGAAATCATCCATTGTCTGAAGTTCGCGGTGAACGAAATCGGCGGCCAGAGCGAACGCGCGCGCCCGGTGGCTGAGCTTCGATTTCACGTCCTCGCCGAGCTCGCCGAACGTCTTGTCGTAGCCGTCCGGGATGAAGATCGGGTCGTAGCCGAACCCCTCCGTACCGCGCGGCTCGAACGCGATACGTCCGTTCACTTCGCCGCGGAAGGTCTCCACGATGTCGCCGCGATAGGCCAGCGCGATGACGCAGACGAAGCGGGCCCGGCGGTCGTCGAAGTTCTTCAGCTCGTTCAGGAGCTTCGCCATCTTTTCGGCATACGTGGCGTTTTCCCCGCCGTAGCGCGCGGAATAGATGCCCGGCGCGCCGCCCAGAGCCGCGACCTCCAGCCCGGAATCGTCGGCGAAGGCGGCCATATCGGCGTAACGGGCCGCCTGCCCGGCCTTGATGCGGGCGTTTTCCTCGAACGAGGTCCCGTTTTCTATGATCTCGGGGAATCCCTTGATGGTGTCGGGGGAGATGATGCAGACGCGGCTGGAATCGGCCGAAGCGTCGAGCATGGCCTGGAATTCCTGGATTTTGTGCTTGTTCGTAGTGGCGGCGAGGATTTGAAGCATGGGAGCGTGTCTCCTGTCTTAATTGCCTGTCAGCTCGTTGTAGATTTGTTCGTATTGTTCGACCATGGACGCGACGGAGCAGAGGACGAACGGCTCGGAGCGGCCTGCGCCGACCGCCTCGGAAAGCGCCTTCGCCAGACGGATCCCGTCCGGGTCGTTGTTGAAATCGACGCACTGGGCGAAACCGCCCGTGTACTGGTCGCAGAGTTCGGGGAGGGAATCGGCCATGGAGGTGACCACGGGCAGACCGAGCGTCATGGCCTCGGTCAGCGTCAGCCCGTAGCCTTCGTAGCGGGACGGCACGACCATGGCGTCGAACGCGGCCATCAGGCTGCGGGCGTCCTGCCGGTATCCGGGCAGCGCGAAAACGAGCTTCGGGCAGTTCGCCGACGTCGCCCGCATCCGGCGTTCCAGATCGTCGCGCTCCGGGCCGTCGCCAATGATGATGACGCCCCAGCGTTCGCCATCCGGCACGCGGTCGTTCAGCGCCCGCATGCGGTCGAACAGCAGGTCGTAGCCCTTCTGCCGGTCGAGCCGCCCCACGGAGCCGATCACCTTCGTGCAGTCCTCCATCATGCACCATTTGCGGAATTCGCGGCACTCCTCGGGCGACGCGGGCTCCACGGGGTCGCATCCGTTGTAGACCACGCGGAACCGCTTGCGCGGGATGCGGCACACGGCGGAATGGAACCGCGCCGCGGCTTTGGAAACCGCGGTCAGCGCGCTCGCGTGGCGCACGGACATCCGGTCCAGCATGAAGTAGAATCCCTGCGTCCGGCGGCGGTCGGCGATGTGAATCGTGTTCACCAGCGGAATCCCGCTCCCCGCGAGGGCGAACCGGGCGAGGAGGTTGGCGTGCATCATGTGCGAATGGACGATCTCCGGCTCCAGCCGCTGAAGCGCGTAGCGCACCAGGAACGGCAGCACGAAGAAATCAAGCTTGGTGGCGTTCAGAAACGCCACGCGGGCCCCCGCCGTCTGAAGCGCGTCCACCAGGCAGTCGTCATGCGGCGGAGCCATCAGGGACAGCACGTCGCAGGTGTGCCCCCGGGCGATCAGGCGGCACACCAGATCGGTCAGGACGCGTTCCGCTCCGGCCGGATCCAAATCTGTTATGAGTGATACGATTTTCATGACGTTTCGATTCCAAAAGCGTGAACTGCAACATAAGCCGGATTCTGTCTCCGCGCTTTCGCACGGGGGCGACCATCTGTCTAAGCGGCCAGAACCCGGGACTGGTAACGCCGCGGGCAACGGCATCGTCCCCTATTTGGCCTTGCTCCGGAAGGGGCTTGCCATGCGGACCGGATCGCTCCGGCGCCCGGTGGTCTCTTACACCGCCGTTTCACCCTTGCCGGACGCCCGAAGACGCCCGGCGGTCTGTTCTCTGTTGCGCTTTCCTTCCCGCGGGGTTGCCCCCGCGACATCCTTCTTGAAGAAGGACTTCCTGCCCTGTGGAGTCCGGACTTTCCTCTTTGCAAAGCAAAGCGGCCGCCGTTGCAATTCACATTTTTACTATATCATCGCGCCCGCGAAATTGCAAATCGTTTTTGCGTTTTTCCCGCACGGAAGATGCGGAAGAACGTCTGCGGCGGCGGGGGAAGCGGGCGTCCCGGACGCCCCGGAGCGCATAACCGGAGGCGGGGAACGCCCCATTTTCCGACTTTTTTCGGTTCGGAGGTTGCAATCCGTTCATCCGCGTGTTACATTGTTTTAACCGAAAGCACAATGGAACTTACGAGGTATGCCACGATGTTATGCCAGATATGCAAGGCCAATCCGGCCACCATTCACATACAGGAGATCGCAAACGGCGAATCCACCACGCTCCATATCTGCGCCGAATGCGCCAGAAAACGCAATGTCGACAGCGGAGACGCCAATTCGCATTTTCACGAGATGCTGGAACGTCTCACGCAGGCGATCGCGAACAGCGCGGAACTGAAGCTCGCCGGACTTTTCGATACGAACCCCCAGCCGGAGGAGGAGGAAACGCAGGACCTCGACTGCACGGTCTGCGGCACCACGTTCAAGTCCTGGAAGAAGACCGGACGGCTCGGCTGCGCCGCCTGCTACGAGCAATTCGCCCAGCTCCTCATCCCGGAATTCCCGCTCGTCCACCACGGCAGCGTGCATTGCGGCAAGACGCCGCCCGAAACCGTCGAGCAGTGGCAGGACCCGGTCGTCTCCGAGCGCATCCAGCTGCGCCGCGAGCTTGAACGCCTCTGCAGGGGGCTCGACGAATCCATCCGCCGCGAGGAGTTCGAGCAGGCCGCCGAGCTCCGCGACAGGATCGCCGCCATCGAGGCGGAACTCAACTCCGCCGAGCTCATCCCGGACGAATCCGCGCCGGAAGCCCCGGCGAAGAAGCCCCGTGCCCGCGGAAGGAGGAAAAGCACATGATCTTCCATCCCAGAATCCGCCACATCGCGGACCGCGGACCGGTCTTCATCGGACAGGGCCCCATCCTTTCCACCTTTATTTCGCTCTCGCGCAACATCGACGGCTTCCAGTTCCCCGCCACCGCCTCCTCCAACACTCTGGAGTCGGCCGCCGAGCTCGCCCTGGCCGCGCTGCACCACGAGGACGTCCGCGAACTCCTCCCGAACATGTTCCAGATCAAGCACGAACTCCTGACCGCCGCCGACCGCGACCTCCTCGTGGAACGCGAACTGCTCGGCCGCTCGCAGACGGACATCGCGCCGCGCCGCGTCTTCGTCTGCGCCGAGGACGGCTCGACCTCCATCCTGCTGAACGGCGAGGACCACCTGTGGCTTCACATGACCGCCGCCGGGTCCGCCTTCCGCGAACTCTGGGACCGCATGTCCGCGCTCGAATCCGCGCTCGCGCGGCACATTCGCTTCGCCTTCCACCCGCGTTTCGGCTACCTGACCGGCTCCACCTCGCTCGTCGGGACCGGCCTCAGGATCACATTCCTGATCCACCTCCCCGCGCTCGGCCTCTCCGGCCGCCGCAAGAAGATACTCGAACGGCTCGAGGACGCCGGACTCGCCGCGGAGCCGTATTTCCCCGTCGACGGCAACGCCGCCGGAAACCTGTTCCTCATCTCGAACCGGACCACGCTCGGGGAACGCGAGGAGGACCTGGGGCTCCGCATGACGGAAATCGTCACGGCGATCTCCCGCGAGGAGGAGCGCACCCGCGCCGAAATGCTGTCGCGCCAGAAACTGCTGTTCCTGAACGCCTGCGGCCGCGCCTACGGCCTGCTGCGCAATTCCTACCTCATCCCGACCTCCGAAGCGCTCGACGCCCTCTCCATCATGAAGGTCGGCGCGGATTCCGGCGTCTTCCGGCGTTTCACGCGGCAGGACTGGGCGGAGCTACTGCTCGAATGCCAGCCCGCCCACCTCTGCTGCAGAAAAAATATGGACCTCTCGCCCCTCGAACGCGGCGAATACCGCGCCACGTGCTTCCGCGAACGCCTTGACGGACCGGAACCCGCACCCGCCGGAGACGACGACGCGAACTGACATTTCACCCGGAACGACAACCGCCGAACAGCCGCACCAGTCATGGACACCACATTCTTCAGCATCGCACTGGCCGTTCTCGAAATGACCTTCCTTTTCGTGACGCTCCTGCTGCTCCACGGGCTGAGGAAGCATCTGGGCGCTCCGGCCTCCTACGTGGCCATGGGCCTGCTCTTCGGATTCACGCAGTTCGCCGGCGCGGGCGGCATCACGATCGTCACGGGGTATTCCGGGTTCGACATCCCGCTGTCGTCCGGCGTGCTCATGCTGCCGTTTCTGGGCATCCTCGCCGTGATCTACATCGCAGACGGCACGCTGTCGGCCCAGCGCGTGATCATCGGCCTCATGATCTCGCTGGCGCTGTACCTCTACCTGGCTCACCTGACCGTAACGCAGGCCGAAATGCTCCCGCCCTCGGACTCCGGCGACCCGCTCGCCGCCTCGTTCACGGTCATGATGCGCAGCAGTCTGGGCGTGATGGCCGCGAACGTGCTGTCCTTCACGGTCGACATCTTCCTGATCCCGATCTTCTACCAGGGCCTCCGCAACCGCCGCATCAACCTCTTCCTCTGCGTCGCCGCCTCGCTGCTCGCGGTCCAGCTGAGCGACGCGCTGGTCTTTTCCGCCGTTCACCGCTGGGGACGCCCGAACTGGTGGCTCGACCTGGAGGCGTCCTATCTCTTCAAATCGCTCATGACGCTGTGGCTCAGCGTCATCATCACGTTCTACATCTCGCGCATCCGCTACGAGCTGCCCGGCGAAGGACGCGGCGCGCTCGACATCGTGATCGCGTTCTTCGGCAACTACGGCAAGCGGGTCGAGCTGGAGAAGACGCTTCGCGACACGGAGGAACGCTACCGCGTGCTCTTCCGCAACGCCGTCGCGAGCATCTTCCTGACCGACCTGGAAGGCGTGATCTCGGAGGTCAACGAATCCGCCGCGAACGCGTTCGGCGTCTCCGCCGACGAACTGAAGGGCAAGTCGTTCCCCGAACTCGCCGGAATCGAGCACGCGCAGTGGGACGCCCTGCTGGAAGAGCCGACCGCGCGCTACACGGCCTCGCTCCCCGGCGGCGACCGCATCCTTGAACTCGCCATCAACCGCGTGGTCATCGCGGAAACCCCGATGGCGCTGGTCCACGGACGCGATGTTACCGAACGGACGCGTCTGGAACGCGAGCGCGAAATCTGGCGCGAACAGACGTTCCACCGGCAGCGACTCGAATCCATCGGCGAGCTCGCGGGCGGCATCGCGCACGACTTCAACAACTTCCTGCAGGCGATCCAGGGCCACCTCGACCTCATCAAGTACATGTACCCCGTCCACGAGGACAACGCGCGCCGCCACATCGAGGTCATCGACTCCATCACGGAACGCGCCGCCACCCTCACCCGCGACCTTCTCGGATTCGCACGCCGCGGCAATTTCACCGCGTCGGAAATCGACCTCGCAGCATTCCTCGACACCTCCGCCGCCATGTTCCTGCCCTCCGCCTCCGGCATCGACTTCAAACTCGACCTGCCCCCGAAAAAGGATTCCGGCGAAAATGCCGTGCCGCTGGTCGTCCGGGGCGACCCCGTCCAGCTCCAGCAGGTCATCCTGAACCTCCTCATGAACGCCCGTGACGCCGTGAAGAAAATCCCCGAACACGACCGCCGCATCACCATCTCGCTCGGCACCCCCACCTCGCTCGGCGTCGATCCGCTCCCCCCGCCCGACGCCGAACTCTCGCCCGACGCCCGCTACTGCGTGATTCGCATCAAGGACTCCGGCCCCGGCGTGCCGGAGGACATCCGCACGCGCATCTTCGAGCCGTTTTTCACCACGAAGGCGGTCGGACAGGGCACGGGGATGGGCCTCTCCATGGCGTACGGCATCCTCATCACGCACAAAGGCTGGCTCCAGCTCGATCCGCCCGAACCGGATTCGCCGGGCGCGGCCTTCTCGCTCTTCCTCCCGCTCCAGACGAAGCCCGCACAGCAAAGCTGACGGCCGCCCCTGCCATGCCGCTTGCGCGGCACGTCCTGTTTCTCCCTTTTCGGGCGATTCCCCGGTCCGCGGCTTGACTTTTCGCGTTTCCGCGTGTAGATTATCGTGTTACATTTAAACGCAAAAAGACGGCGCGGCATTGTCCCGCCTGAACCCATCAAGGAATCCCCCGATCATGAATATCCTCGTGCTTGGAAGCGGCGGCCGCGAACACGCGATCTGCCGCAGTTTGAAGCTCAGCCCTGAAACGACCCGCCTCTTCTGCATCCCCGGCAGCCCCGGCATCGCGCAGATCGCCGAATGCCCCGCCGACGTCCCCGGCTCCGACTGGGCCGCCATCGCCGACTGGGCGGTCGCCAACAAGATCGACCTCGTGGCCGTCGGCCCGGAGGCGCCCCTGTGCGACGGCGCGGCCGACCTCATCCGCGCAAAGGGCATCCCGGTCTTCGGTCCCTCGAAGGCGGCAGCCCAGCTCGAAGGCAGCAAGGATTTCTCCAAGAAATTCATGGACAAATACGGCATCCCGACCGCCGCGTTCGCCACGTTCGACAACGCCGCCGACGCGAAAGCCTACGTGAACGCGCAGTACGACGCCGGACGCGAGCTCGTCGTGAAGGCCGACGGCCTCGCCGCGGGCAAAGGCGTAATCGTCTCGAAGGACCGCGCCGACGCGCTCGCCGCTGTCGACGCCTGTTTCGGCGGAGCGTTCGGCACCGCCGGAGCGCGCGTTGTGCTGGAGGAGCTTCTCGTCGGCGAGGAAGCCTCCATTTTCGCGCTCGTCGACGGCAAGACCATCACCGCGCTCGCCAGTTCGCAGGACCACAAGCGCCAGCTCGACGACGACAAAGGCCCGAACACCGGCGGCATGGGCGCATACTCGCCCGCCCCGGTCGTAACCGACGCCCTCATGGCCGAGGTGCAGGAAAAAGTTCTGAATCCCTTCCTCCGTGGCATTCAGGCCGAAAATCTCGACTACCGCGGCCTCATCTACGCGGGCATCATGGTCACGAAGGACGGCCCGAAGGTGCTTGAGTTCAACGTGCGCTTCGGCGACCCGGAAACCGAAGCCGTGCTCCCGCGCCTGCGTTCCAGCCTGGCCGACGCCCTCCTCAAGACCGCCACGGGCCGCCTCGCCGAGGTCAAACTCGAATGGAATCCAGATCCGTGCGTCTGCGTCGTGCTCGCCTCTGGCGAATATCCCGCCGGCCCCATCGTGAAGGGCCATCCGATCTCCGGCATCGAGGAAGCCGAGGCGAAGGGCGCGGTCGTGTTCCACGCCGGAACCGGCTTCCAGGACGGACATTTCGTGAACAAGGGCGGTCGCGTGCTGGTCGTGTCGAAGAGCGCACCGACCATTCAGGCGGCCATCGACGCCGTCTACGACGCGCTCGCCCCGATCAGCTGGGAGAACATGCAGTACCGCCGCGACATCGCGAAAAAAGCCCTGAAACATCTTCAGTCCTGAACTCATTTCAACTTCACATACGAAATATACGAAAGGAATCTCCATCATGAGCCTGCAAACCATCGAATACCGCGGCTGGAAAGACTGCCTCCTCCTCGACAACGGCGACATCGAACTCGTCGTCTCCGTCGGCCTCGGCCCCCGCGTCCTCTCGTTCAAGCGCAAGGGCGGCGCGAACTTCTTCAAGAATTTCGACGACCAGATGGCGAACATCTCGCAGGACACCTGGCAGAGCTACGGCGGCCACCGCCTGTGGCACGCCCCGGAAGTCTGGACGCGCACCTACTACCCGGACGTCCAGCCGGTCAAGTACACGTGGGAAGAAAACGTCCGCATGGTGTTCGGCGGGCTCGACGTCCCCTGCTCCCGCCTCACGCTGACCTGCGAAACAGAAACGACCTCCCGCCTTCAGAAGGAGATCGTGATCGACTTCCCGGATTCCGGCACGCTCGTTAAGGTCACGCACCGCATCTACAACCGCGGCCCGTGGGCGGCCAAATTCGCTCCGTGGGCGCTCTCCGTCATGGCCCCCGGCGGCACGGTCATCGTCCCGCAGGAACCCTTCGTGCCGCACGGCCCCGGCGAAGGCCAGTCCTTCGCGGCCGGACGCGCCATCGTGCTGTGGCAGTTCACGAACATGGCCGATCCGCGGTTCGTCTGGGGCAAGCGCTTCATCCGCATGAGCCAGGACGACGCGTATCCG
>Ga0265301_10003645_pt1 | contig 16136 bp, 23 predicted proteins | sample AusTroGonzalo_MG_2_FD_193488 | JGI IMG/M metagenome (GOLD analysis project Ga0265301, IMG submission 193488) | Bovine rumen microbial communities from tropical cattle in Woodstock, Queensland, Australia - Gonzalo_04 | ecosystem: Host-associated > Mammals > Digestive system > Stomach > Rumen ...
ATCATCAAACTTTCGCTTAAGTCCTTCAGAAACAAACTGCTCTACTGCATCTTCTTCTACAATAGGTATATCAGAAAAACTTAACATGTAATTACTCCTTTACTTCAAAGCTTACAATGTCAAAATCATCCATCGCTTCTGTTTGAGCTGCTTCGATTGCCTCATCTTCGTCACTTGCGTCTACAGTATAAGTAGCATCTGTTCCGATGTATCCTGCAAAGTCGAAAGTTACTTCCCAAACGTCTTCATCATAATCTAACGATTCTACATTTTGAACTTCTAATTCATCTAAGAGTTCATACATGTAATCTGTTAACATAACTTCTTTGAGATAATCTTCGCTACAATCCTTAGGAGCATCAACCTCTATTACTGTTGTTGAACCGATATATCCATTGAAAGATATTTCTACTTCGTATGTAACAATCTCAGGTTCAGTTATTTTATAACCACGAGATTCTAATAATTTGATTGCTTCTTTGACAGACATAATTATTCCTCCGAAGGAACTGAATCAGCAAAATTATCACTTATTTCGCTAATAGCTTCGTCTAAAGCAGCTGCTACTCTATCAAGAATTTCGGAAGCCTGCTGACACATATCCTCTCTACACAGTTTGTCGATACCTGATAACAGATAATCAAAATCGTCTTCAAGAGCTTCGCTCTTATCAGCAACTATTTCTTCAAGAGTCATCGACTTCTGCTCATCATCAGCTGCTACAATCTTACTAGATGTAACGTCAGATTTTCTTGTAATTTTCATCTTATCATCTCCTTATAATTCTGGATATCTCATACTATCGTCAATAGCTTCAAACTTATCGATAAGATAGTTTACTGCTACATCAACTTCTTCAGGAAGACCTGCAATCTCTTCGTCCCAAGCATCGATTACCCCACCATCTGTAAAGACGATTGTGATACAAAGATAAGGACCATCAATATCATAACTAAAATCTTCAACATAATTTTGGCGGCTAAGATAATTTTCAAATCCTGCAATGATTGAATCTAAATCAAGCGGAATGTGAGGTTTCTTATAGTTGCTAGAAGACATTACAGGTTCTTCAAGCTGAGTAAAATTCGGGTCATCGGTTTCGCACTCGTCAATCCATTGCTTGAATAAATCAAACCATGAATCCATATCACCCGAAACTGACTTATAATCGCAAGCATCATCGTAACATTCATGACCTGAACTACTGTAGTATGCTACAGCAAAAACTTGGAAAATCATTTCATCATACTTAGAATCGCAGAAAACTCGATACGCATTATTATTGATTTTAAAGATATATACATATCCTCCTCTACTAAAATCAACCGCAGGATATGAAGTAATTAAATTATCACCGAGGTAAGCTTTGATTGCAATATCAAGCCCATATATGTTCATCTTAGCAGCCATTGTATCTCCTCCTTGAACTATAAGATTGACGAACCCATCACCTAAAGGTAATGGGATTTCGTGAGAAGTTTGTCCAAAAACCTTATTCTCACAGGCATCGCCAAGATGCCTTTACACAGTTACCTTATGATTTCTGCTTACATTTCCTTGTCTAATGGGCATTTGTTCCCCAATATCATTACGCTCTGTTCTCGTCCTGTTGCCTCGAAGTTCAAGGTTCGTGTTCCTGCTACAGCCAGCGACCATCAATTTAGATTGATGGATTTTTGTCATTCATCCAATCACCTAAAGGTAATTGGTTTTCTGCCTCCTTTCTTATAATTAAGGTTATTTATACATATCTTATAACGATACAACCTTTGAATCGTTATATCAGATAAGGAGGTATTTGATATGTTTAGAATAGTAGAAGAAATTCCTAAACCGAATGTTAAACCTAGGTCAGACAAGCCTGCAGGATATTACGGAGAATTAATTTATTCTGATTTGTCTGATGCATATTCTCTTAAGCTCAAGAAGTTTGAATTATTTGGATATGGTGCTAGACCTGATTACATAATTCAAACTGCGAAGTCTGCTGCATTTAGACTAATTAAAGAACAAGTATACGCACCCGCAGCTAAGTATGTTGAAAAGAAGCTAAGAGCTGAGTTTGATAAAGACCAGATTAAGATTGTAGGGCTTCGCAGATATGCAATTACACCTAATCAAATCATCAAGATACGTGGTGTTACTCTAGAAGATGGAATTAAGCATATATTCTGCGAAATTGATTATTCGTATGCAAAGAACTATAAAAAAGAATTGCTTGAATTATCACGAGAAAGAACTAAACAAGTGATTGAACAAGAGAAGAAAAGGAAACACATATGGAATTGATTATTGCGATATGTGTTATTTTTATCATAATACTGCTGTTATTTCTGAGGTGATGCTATGCTAATAAATATTGATAGATTTAACTGGTTAAATACAGAGCAAATTACTTCTGTATATTATCACGAAGATAATGAGATAGAAATTCGGTTGTCAGATAAGCAATATTATACTTTCTATAATCATGACGCTAATGAAAAATTCAATTTACTTAAAGAACATGGAGTAATAATATGAGCACACTTGAAAAATTGCAATGTGAAGCTTGTGGTGGGCACATTGATGGGTCTACTTTAATTTGTCAGTCTTGTGGAATGCAATATAGAATCAAAGAAGAATTTGGTCATTTATCGCTAGTTAAAGTAGAAACTTCTAATGTTAGATTCAATACTTACGGAGTAGGTGTTTCTATTCCTGCTTTCTATATGAAAGAAAACCCCGAATCTGCCATTGAGATGGGTATGACAGAATTATGTCAAAACTTAGCCAAAAAGATTATGCCGCTAGTAGAATATCAAGCTTCATTCGATATCAAATATAATGAATACAATATTTATGGGCGAGTAAAGATAGCAGAGCCTCGAACACAAGAAGACCTGCTACAAGAATATTCAAAAATGACTGGAGGACATAATCTGTTATGACGTTAGATGAAATTATCGAGATAATACAAACTGAGCGAGAATGCGTACTCAGACAAGATACTCTAGAATGTCGAAGATACGAACATGAAGGTTGCTTGAAATGCGATTTATGCAAAGATACAGAAGATGTTATTGAAGCTTATGATAAAGCGATATTGATACTGCAAGGTTATAGACTGATTAAGGAGACTATAGATGATTGAAATCATTGGAGGACGAGGGACAGGCAAAACTGTCAAAATGATTAAAGAAGTTCAGCGACTTAATCAAGAACATGGAATCAATGACACAGTTATTCTTGTTAAAACTAGGGCAGATGCAAGGAGAGTATCAGAACTAGCCGATAAACTCGGATATAAAGATGTGCCGTTCCCTTTGACATTTGATGACATCAAAATGTATAGACCTACACACTACAGGAAACTAGTAGTTGATGACATTGAAAAAGTGTTTCAGCAAGCGATACAACCTTGGATACTAGAAGGATTTACTTTAACCAACGAAGAGGATGAAACTAATGATAACTAAGATTGTGATTACTGGAGGACCTTGTGCCGGAAAGTCATCTGTTATGCCGAGAATACAAGAAGAACTAGGAAGGCTCGGCTACAAAGTACTCATTGTATCTGAATCGGCTACAGAGTTCTTAACTCATGGGGCACAATATAGCGACCCTAAGTTCCAAAGATACTTGATAGAATATCAACTTGAACGAGAAAGAATCTACGAGAATTTCGCAAGACAACAGGAAGGAGATACACTAATAGTCCTAGACCGAGGTTGTTTAGATTGTAAAGCCTACATGCCAGAAGATGAGTGGGCAGAAGTATTGAAAGAACTTCATACAAATGAAATAGAAATAAGAGATAGTTATGACGCAGTATTTCATCTTATGTCCACTGCTAAAAACAGCGACCTAATCTATACTCAAGAAAACAACGCCGCTAGATTTGAATCAAGTGAAGATGCAGCAATAGCCGCAGATGACGCAGTATACAATGTATGGGCTTCACATCCTCGACGAGTAGTTATTGAAAACTATCCAGATTTTGAAGACAAGGTCAAAATGCTAATAAAAGAAATAATTGAATTTCTTGAGTGAGGTTAATCTAAATGATTATCATAGGATATCAAGGTATCGGAAAGAGTACATTATCCAATGAAGATGTTAACTACATCGATTTAGAGAGTGGTGATTTTTGGATTGATGGAAAGAGGGCAGATGACTGGTACAAACCTTACTGCAAGATAGCCGAGCATCTATCTCGTCAAGGATATAGAATATTTGTATCAAGTCACGAATGCGTAAGAAAAACGCTCAAAGATAGCAATGAACAAGTTGTCTGTTGCGTGCCCGCAGTAAGTCTTAAAGAGCAGTGGATTGAAAGACTCAAGAAAAGATATGAATGTGACCAGAGTGATAAGAATTACAAAGCATATATGAACGCAGTAGATAGATATGAAGATAACATAATGGAAATTGAATTCAGCGGATTTCCAGTAGTTATTCTGACTTCAATGGATTATGATTTAGATGCAGAGATACGGAGGCAATACGAATGACCGGAAAAGAATTAGACGAATACATCAAACAATGTAAATTATATCGTGACGGAACTATTCGAGATGCGTCAGGAAAGATAGTAGGCGGAATAGATGTAGATTCAGAAACCTATAAAGATATTTTTGAAAAGAATGATATAATAGGATTTTCTATAGTAGGAACTCATAAAATCAAATAACCTCCGATATATTAAGTCGGAGGTTTAATTTATTATGATTCAGAAGTAAGACTATGTATTTTATGATGCTTTTACATATATCTTCATAATCACGATTTCCTCATTGTAATATATACTTTGCAAGTTTCACCTGCTTCAGAATCATTACTCCAGTAATAACGAACGTCAACTACAGAATCCATTATACCTTCTTGTTCTAACTGTGATTTTATTTTTGAAACTACCGATTTAGCTTCGGGTATAGTAAATGTACCCTTAGAGATTATTTGGTCATTACCCTGATTATTCTTAGTTACAGTCCAAACACCTCCTGCAAGAGCTGATAAGATATCATATGCTTTTTGACCCGCAGGATTTAATTCAGCTGTTGCTGCCTTTACATATATCTTCATAAATCTAACTCCTTATCTATACTGATATACTAATTCTTCATCGTCATTAGCATAAGGAATGATAAGGTCATGAACTCCCCTAAGTACACCATAACCTCCACGAACTCTATAGGTGCAGTTTATTCCAAGATTATCTCTTATATCGTTTATCAATCCTTGAAGTTCATCTTCGGTCCATCCTTTACCTATGCAGCAACGATATCCATATGTAGTAGGAGTCATATCATGAAATCGGGGCCATTCAAGATAATTACAAATTCGCTTTACATTATTAGTAGTTGTACTTTTACTTGCATATATCTTCATACATTACACTCCTAACTATAACATAATAATATATCAACTAAATAAGGTTACCTATGATATATGGTATTTTCTCGTAATCATGAATATCAAAATGTTCACCTTTTGTAGGTTCTGTCTGCACATAATCGACTTTGTAAACGTCTGTCCAATGACTTCCGTGTGTCATCATCATTTCATAAGAAGGCATAAACAAGTCAATAAGCGGCATTGTCACATATCCCGTATCTTCGGCAACATACACCTTGCCGTCTATGTATAGAACGTCGCCATAATTCAAGTATTTCGTGTTTATTCCGCAAGTGCTTGGCACGTACCACTCTTCTTCCCTATGGCAGATTGTCCCTGTTGACGTTATCCAACCGTTCGGGAAATTGTCTGTCCCGTCGCTATAAACACGATAGCCGCATTCCTCTGGACAATATGCCGTAATGTAATAATCGCCGATGTACTCCAAATCCATAACTACTGCCGATACTTCTACATTATCAAGATAGACAGGTACGAAGCACTGATTATAGTATGTTACCCACTTATTTTTTGTTATCTCAGGCTCAGGCACTTCGGTAGGTGTCGGAGTTACAGTAGGAGTAACGATTTGAACTTCTTGTACCTCAGGTTCTATAACGTCTTGTACGTCTGCGCTAAATACTTTAGTATGCGTAACACCTACTACTATACATAAAAGTACTGATAGCGAGCTTATTAATTTTCCTTTCATTTTTCTGCGTTTTCCTCTTTTCATAATTTTGTTATAATGGTAGTGGAAATCATAATAGACTTGTCCACTAAGTTTTCAACTAAATATAATTGTTTTTGGGAATTAAAAATAACATGATTTAGATTTGTATCTTGATATATCATTGAATATGCTTATCGCAATTTTGACACATATATCTGTAATATACAATATCTTTCTCCTTTATATAAGGTTATGTTACATAAAATATAAATTTCATAAATTATTATATATAGATATTAACGATTGTATATCTTCGTTTATGAAATTTACTAAAAAGACCTTCTTGATGATAGTGTTGAGCATCCGAAGTAGAGAATCGATATTTCTTTTTCGATTCTTTGACCGCAGACAAAATAGTTTTCCAAGAATCAAAATCAGGAACATCAATGCCCAATTCTTCCAACGATAGGACAAGTTGATTTTTGACTAATTTCAAATCAGGAAATACTGCTGTCTTTTTATGCGGTCGTCTGTTAAAAATATATTGTGTTGCAAATTCATATCCGCGTCTACTGATTTCAATACTTGCGAGACATTCATCAGGCAAGCGTTCTTGTCGAAATATAAGATTGCCTACATACGAATTATACTGTGGTTCGCATTCTACTAGAGTTGTTGAACTGCAGTTGACGTGTTTGCGTAATTGATTAATTAGAAGATTGCGATTCCACATGTTATTCACAAGCTTGTTGAATCGTCTTCCAAGTTTATTATCTTGAGGTGAAATACTTATATTCTCAATAGAAAATACTTCACAATGATAATGTTTACAGATTTGAAATAATTCATTAGCAATACTGATTATTTCATGCTTGCGCTTGTTTGTTATATAATTATGAAATGAACTGTCTGGTGCAACTTTCTTTGAATCTCTGTAATCGTTCAACGGCTTGATACTATATGTTCCTGACTTAATCACACGATAATCAAATTCATCTTGCCAATCAACAATAGACCATCCAATTGAATTAGGATTCATATCAATGGCGAAAACTCTGTTTTGTACTGTCTTATATTCGTGTGCTCTAATGATATTGTAATCAAAAGTAAGATAAACATATTCAAAATCCAATCTATAAGTAATAGCAAGTTGATTATTATCTTGAAGTAATTTAAGTTTTCTTAAATCATTGATTCGTTTATTTCCAATAGAACACAACTCTAATGTAAAATGATGATGCCTGTCAGGCTGAAATATTATAGTGTTATTACTTGAAATCCTAAACAGTCTATTAGAGTGTTCACTTGCGATTCCTATAGAACACAATGACATCAACCTATTGTTTAAGAATGTCTGTTTATCTATCTTGCCCTTGCATCTTAGAAGAAAATTTGATTTTCCTCCGAATATCAATTTATTTCTGTTTCTAGCAATAAGTGCTTTTGCATCGTGTATTGCAGAATTTCTAAGATGACTTCCCATCAAATCACAATTATTAAGTCTATGTTGACAAGCTGTTATATCTTTTGTTCTTATTGAAGGATTTTCAATAATTCGGTTATATGTGTATCGAAGAACATTATTATACTGCAAGACGTAATCGTACAAACTAGCTTTACAATCATATTTTATCTTGAATGTTACGTAATTTTGATTCATCTTCTATCTCCCTACGAAGTCTATTCAACTTTCGTCTATGCGAGTAAGATTTCATTGTAAAATAATGAATCACAGAAATCAAATCGTCAGTGAGTTCCTGTTCATACGATTTATTTTCAAGTGAATCATTAAGGACTAGTATTTTACATCCAAAATAACTAAAAAATTTCTCTAACATATCAAAACCGAATCGAGTAAGTCTATCTTTATTTTCAATGACAAGAAGTTCAACATCTCCATGAAATATCATCTGACAAACGTTATCAAACCCGCTGCGTTCGGATGACATTCCTGAACCAATATCCTCAAACTGTTTATCAAGCTTGATTCCCCTACTTACACAGCTTTCATATATTCGTTGAGTTTGATTTTTAAGATGTTCTTTTTGAGATTGCGTAGAAACTCTTGAATAAGAAATTATTTTAGTATTATGCTGAATTTGCTGTTTACCTATGAATCTAAATATATCAGAATCATCATATTCATAACGTCCATTTGCTAATTTTGTTACATTAATTTTTCCTTCACGAACATATCTGTTTAATGTAACTCTATGAACCTTAAGAACACTTAATGCTTCTTTAGCCCGCATACAAATGACCTCATACTTGATTTTATATTCAAATTATAATAGATTATCAGAATTTCGTAAATAGTTAAGACAAAATATTAATATATATTAATAATTATTTATAAAAATGTTATAACGATTCAGGCAGAAATCAATCAGAAGTCCATTGCCAAGTGATTGTGCCAGAATCAAACACCTGTACACACCTGTGTAAATCTATCATCTGCTGTGTTACTTCACTAGCGTCAATAGCTTGATTATCAGAATTTCTTATCCACACACCTTGCTCATCATTGATAGAGACTTCTTTGAATCCTAATGTATAATACAATTTGCTACTAGCATAAGCCCTATCTGAAGTTGTTATAATATTATTAGGATTGTATTCTGAAATAAAATGCTTGAATAATTTGGAAGCACCTCCGACCACGCAAGTATTGAGTTTAGTTGCTAATCTAGTTATTTCATACTTATCTGTATGATTAATTGCAATTACTTGAACTAATTCGTCTTGATTATAGAGCCCATAGTGTATATTAGAATCACTATACCCTTTCAGATGATTATTATCTAAGAACCTCTTAGATTCCTTTGGAGATACCTTGCAACACTTACACTTACTAGCATACATTTTATCACTGCAACCTACAACATTTCTCAACATTGATATTATGATGTTTTTCTTATGATGCCATTCATATCCGAATATGTGAAAAAGATGTATTCCCAAGGCTTCGCATAGGTCTGTTTTCATCTTATGATAATCTGAAGATAACGGGTTATTTCCATATGCATCATATGTAGAATTATGAGTACCGGTAGGATTCATCTCAATTCCTACATTGTATTCAGGAAGATATATGTCAATCTCATATGGGCTAATAAGAAATCTATTGTGCTGTTGAATTTCCAAATCAGGCTTAATATCCTTCAGTATAGCTATGAGTTCTTGTTCAAAATAGGAAAATACTTTATGTTCAACTAAATCTAATTTGTTTTCTTTAGTTAAGAATACTTCAATAGAATGTTCGCTAACGCCTAATATAGTTTTTAATTCAGCATAATTTGGTCTATGGTCAAAATGAGTAGAAATGAAATCCTCAGGAGCACTCAGGAACTGTTTATAGTTTGTTGATTTACTTGGGTCAATCATAATAGATTCACGGTGCTCCCAAGACGCTGTATAAGCATTAGCTCCATATTTGTATTGATTAGTTTGTAGCACTCGAGCCTTGATTTCGTCATTCTGTAATGGATTTGCACATCCATATCTATCATAATTAGTATCTTTTATCTTTTCTTTAATAGATTCAGATTGAAATACACAAGCTGCTCCATATTTCTGTTTATTAGTATTTTCAATCTTGCTACGTACTTCAGCAGCCTTCAAATGATGGTCAACTCCATACTTTTTCTTACACGTTTCTTCAACTTCTTTAGCATATTGCTCAGTCTGTGTATACCATTCATGACCGTATCTATCTAAACATGTAGATTTCATCTTATCTTTAACACCAGGAATTTGCATAGGATTATCAACTCCATAACGCTCCCTCAAAGTCTGTTTCAGATTTTCATGTATAGCTTCGTTATCTCTATTATTCTGTGCACTCAGATATCTACATTTATCAGAACATGTTTTCTTTTCTGAAAATCTTCTAACATCTATTTCAAATTGTTTTCCACATACTATACAATTATCATAATGAGGACCTTCACAATAAACATCTCTAACAGAAGTTGGATGAAACTCTTTTCCGCACCATTTACACGTTTTAACAAGTTTCTTAGCAGATGCTTCTCTCTTGGTCTTAATTAACTGAGCTTGACATTCTACACTGCATGTTTCATTTTGTGCAGCAAATGTACATATTTGATGCATTAACTTGCCACACACTTTGCAAGGAACTTCAATCGGCCTATTACAGCACTGTTGCCTCGAAGATTTAGGATGATACTCAATTCCGCAACGCTTACATATTCTAATAACACTAGGACCTGGAGCTGACATGTATTTCACCTCTATACAAAGTTTGATTATATTATAAGATATACTGCTATCAAAATCAAGTATATTCTATAAAATACTGCTATATACAAACATAAATAAACAGCCCCGATTTCTCGGAGCTGCAATATCTGAAGTGAAATTAAGTTTAAGACGTTAGAAAGAGGTTCGGTTGGTCAGGTCAAACCTCCATGAACTCTAATTAAGATTAGAATGCACCAAGAACCTTACCAGATACAACTGTCTGAGGATTTATAACCTTGGTTGCATACATCGAGCAATATCCTGCCTGTACGCTAGCATTGGCGAGGCCAATATCATCAGTTTTGCACATGGGCATATAAATTCCCATGAGGGCTGAGTTTCTTCTGATGTCTGAAGACTTGGAGCACATTACCCAAGTATTCGGGTCATAATAAGGGTCAACGTAGATTGTATACTGGTCAAGTGTACCGAGCTTGTAAGGTCCAACTGTCTCTTCGTTAGAAGCAGCACCAAATCCAGGAAGTCTAGAGATAAGTGAAGCTACCTTTGTACCAACTACGAGTCTGTTAGGTCTTGCGAGGTTTGTTGCCTGATATACTGAATTTGCTGCGTCATCAAGCTTAAACTTGAAGAGGTTGAGGAAATCAGAAGGCATAACTGCACCATTGAATGCAAGAGATGCATCCCAGTTATACTGAGGAGCATATGTAGCAGCCTTAGCGAGTTCGTTGAAGCAATAGCTGTTGATTTCTGCTGTGAGCTCTGAGAAAGCAGCTTCCTTAGAAATCTCACCGATGTTTGCACCGTACTCTTGCTGAGCTGCAAATGCGGAATAGATTGACCAATAAGAAGCAAGCTCATGTGCCTCTGCGATGAGGTTAATCTCATCAAGCTGGAGGTAAATCTTGCCCATCTTTGCGCCGTAGTTACCAGCGTCATCAGGTCCTACTGTCTCGTTGTCATACTCATAAGAAGCAACGATGGAATCACCTGTAAGTGTTCCGATAGCACCTGTAGCATAGTTAATTGTACCAGCAGCAGCACCGCCACCAACAGGAACGATATTTCCTGCGCCGTCGTCAACATACTTTGTTGTTGTGCCACCTGTTGTAACCTCAAAAGAAACAGAACCAGGAAGGATAGGAGTATAAGCGATTGTTGCATTAGCAACTGTCTCATTCTTTACAACTCTTCCTGTGAAGTTTGCATCATAACCCTGACGGTTAACAAATGCAGAAGAAAGAACTGTGCCCTTTGCTGTCTCACCCTTTGTATTCTCAGCAACTACCTTGAAGTAAGGAATGATTTGCTGACGAGACTTCATTGCAACAGAACCGAAAACGTCCTCAACGAGAAGCTTCTGAACGAAAATAGGAAGAAGCTCTACGAAGTCGGGCTTAGCGATAATGTTGGATGTGTTTGTAGCAGCCGTAATAGAAGTAAGTCTACGTGTGTTGCTGATAAGCTGATTAGCGAAGATTCTCTGCTCAGGTGTAAGCTGAACGGAAGCTGCAACAGACTGTCTTGCAACAGGACGAGCCATTCTAGAACGACCAGCAGCCGTAATAGATGTACCTGCGTTGATGCTACGAGGAGCAGAATAACCAATTCTAGATGCAGGACGAGCCATCGGTCTAGAAGCCGGTCTATTCATTCTGCTAGAAGCCTCAACACGAGTAGAAGGAGTAACTCTACGAGTTGTTTTCTTAATAGCCATGTTTTTCTCCTAATGTTTAATAGCTTTAATATAGTTTAAATAATAATCCTATAAATTTTATATAAATTCATATATGAATATAAATATTCTGCTATAGATTTATATAATTTCCTTTATAGAGAAGTTTGCTAATTAAGTTTCCACTTGAAATTCTTCAAGCAAGCCTTATTCTCATAGGCGCTAGGACTTCGCCTCTACTGTATAATCTCTGAAGAGATACAACATTACTTAAAGGACTGCCAAATCTCCACTATCGCCGTCTAAATTATCAACTTCTGTAGGTAAAAGGATATCTTCTTCATAAGAAGGTCTTGTACCTATGTTAGCTGTATTTGTTGCGCCTTGGATTAAGTTCTCCAAATCGCTGACGGAAGTAGAAGCAGTTACCTGTAAACCAGATACTGAGATTCCTATAGCATTTGCGTAAATATTAGCATAAGCCTGCTGATATTCAAGCAACATATCTTCTAATGCATTTGCCCTATCCCTTTCGGAATTAAGTGCTTGCTTAGAAGCTGTTATCTTAGCCTTAAGACCATCAATTTGCTCACCACGGTTTGATGCTTCTTTTGTTGCATTAGTGCTCGCTACAACAGTTTTGTCAAGTTCTAATTGCAACTCAGCAATTTGTGCATCTTTTGCTTCGATATCAGAAGAGGAACTCTCTATCTTCTGTTTATAAATAAGGTTGTTTTTATTAGCTGATTTTAATTTTTCAGATATTTCGGAATTTGATGCTTTGACGTCAGCTAATTCTTTGTTAAGTTTCTTATTTGCTGTTATTAATTTGACGTTTGATGCATTGACATCATCTAATTTCGATTGAATTAAATCTTGTTGACTTGCTGTTATTCTCTTAAGCGTTCTAATCTTTCTTCTAGACTGAGCACGAGTATCAGAAAGAATTGTTTGAGCAGAAGTTAACTTAGCTCTAAGCTTATCGTTCTCTTCTTTCTCGGCAAGATATAATTCAGTCATTGCTTTGATTTTCTTGCCCATTACTTCTTCTTTATCTTCATAGGTGCATTTAGGACATTCCTCATCTTTATCATCTTTATCATCAGGAATGTTCTGGTCTGCTACTCCGATATCTTCTTTCCTAGCTTCGAGCTTCTTGTATTGTTCAGAACCTTCTTTGAACTGCTCTTGCATTGCTTCGATTGTATGAATATCATTTACATCTTGGATATTCTTCTCGATAGCAGCACAAACTCTCTTGAATTTAACTTGGTCGTCTAAATTCTTAGAAGCAGCAATCTGCTGGAACTCAGGAACTGCGTCAGCATAAGCAGGAAAAGCTACGAGGTCAAATCCTCTAAATACAAATGTATCAGGGTCAACATTGCCCTGTGCATCTACATCTCCTGCACCCCTGATTGAAATTCCCCACTGTACTCCAGCATCGATAAAAGATTTAACAATGCGACCAACAGGAGTATCAATCAAATCAAATGTGCCATAAATTTCATCATCGTCTGTAATCTCCATTGAGGTCATTACAATACACGCATCTTGGAATGTTTGAGCACCTGGGTCTTCCGGATGGCCAAGATATCCGATGTAGTATCTGTGCTCCATCGCATCTTTATATTCATCAGAAGCAAGCAAGTGTTCAAATAATTCACGATTCAATTTCATATCGTTGTTATTGAACACTGCAGCGTCGCAACACTTGCCAGTAAATGTTCCGATGATAGATGATGTCTTTGGCATTTCAGTTGCTTTAATTGCAGTTTTCTTTGCCATTTATATCGCCTCCAAAATAAGAAATCAGAAATTATTTGTAGATTATTTGATATAATAAAGGTTAAATAATAAAAAATATAGCAGGCGAGATAATTCTCGTCTGCTATAATCTATCTGCTACAGTAGATAGGGGCTACTGTTTAGATACTACTTTGGAATATCATTATATGCATCTTCTTGTGAAATATCATCGAGTACAGATACATAATATGCGTAATCCCATATTTGCTCATCAGTGAATCCAATTGCTTTAAGTAATGAAACAGTTGCACCAGAAGCTACAAGCATATCAATAACTTCTTCATACACTGTGCCATCTGCAATCATACCGTTGCAAAGATTATTTAATAAATCTAATAACTTTTGCTCCATAATATTATCTCAACTTTTCTACTAGATTCAATACTTCTTTATCAGTTATTTCTTTCCGCCACTGTCTCAACAAAACATCTTTATTTTGCTTTATCCATTTGATAATATCAGATTCATGTTTAACTTTCTTACGACTAGAAATAGCTTGTTTAGGGTTATCACTTATAGTATAAGGAATTAATTCTCCATCAACTTGAACTTTAAGCCTAGGAGAATTATGTCTAACATTTCTTCCCTCAGCTGCAGGGTCAATCCATATATCATAAGGAAGTCCAGAGAGATTTTTATCAATTACAGCCATGCCCATAATAGGTACAGCTACCGGATTTATATCCTTTTCACCTTTTAAGTATATTTTCATATTATTGCACCCCCTATGTGCATTTCTTATATGATACAATGACTATTTCTTAAAATCATCTCCAAGAACTTTACCAGTAAGCCTGACCATACCGCCTACTGCTAATGTCTTGAGTAATTCACTGATTATTCCGCCCTCTACAGGCTCTTCTTCAGGATTATCGATTTCAACACCGTCTTCACCTAACTCGGCATAAGCCTCATCAGCTACATCGGCGACCTCTTCAACTACTTCGTCAGGAACTTCAACATCTGAGGCCTGATTAGTATCAATTTCATAAGCAGATTCTCCGATTGTTACTACAATTGTTGAACCTGTTTCATCGATTGAAATATCCTTATCGGAAAGTTCGTCAATCTGTCTCAGGAAATCAAGTAATCCTGCTGTTGTGAATAAGATTTCATTGTTTTCCATTTTATATCACCTTCTTATTAAATATAAATCTCCATATCTGTATCAATAGTATCTAATATAGCATTTATACCTTCAACGATTGTTTTGAAAGTATTTTCATCGTTGATTTCATCATCACGAAAAGATACGCTATCAAATATAAACTTGATTGTTATATCTTCATCATAAGTGTAGACATCTAAGAAATAATGAATAAGGCCAAATGTACCATTAACTTCTACGAAGAAAGGTATAGAGTATTTGTCATCTACATCGGGTTCAATAGCATACGTTAGTATATTATGCGGAATTTTAATTTCGCTAATAATATCTTCAACTGCTTTTGTAACTCGTCTATCTAATTCGTATTCGTCCATATTATTTTTCCTTCAAAGCCTTGACAGTCAATTTAAGAGCTTCATTTATCTCGTCTATATCCTCTTGGTCATTAAGATTCCTATGGCTTCTTGATTAGTCATTGACTTGGAATCTTCGGAAACCTTTATGTAGTTGGTTGAGTATTTTCTAAATGCTCTTCCCATAACTATCTATTTCCTTGCTATGCCTTAAATCTGAGCATATTCACCTAACAACTGCTGATACTCATCAGTTGTTATTTTGCCTTTATCGACTAACTCTGAAAGATAATCTTCGATATCCTCCAAAATTACACCAGCCTCAATTGCCTTATCGATTTCAACACGGACATCATCTAAGGTGTTAACTGAAGTACTCCAGAATTCTGTGGCTCTAACATAACTTGAAGGATACTTAGTAAATGTTCTGCTGGAAGCATTTGTTGATTTATACTTTCTTTCGTAACAAACAGTGTCTGCAACTTCTTTTGCTAAATCAAGTCCGTAATCAGCTTTGAGCTCAGCTACAATACGTGACCAACCTAATCCAGAATCTCTGTATGCATCTACTAACTGGTCAAATACTTCAGCAGATATTTCTTCAGAAGCTTCTACATCTCCGCAAGCTTGAATTTCATCATTGCTATTCCAACCCTTTTCTTTAGCAAGTACAGCAACATCACCATATTCATCTTCATCAAAAAGCTTATCAATAGAATCACGGACAAACTTAGTGCCTGCAAATCGCATCTCTCTAGGTGCTTTACCTGAGCCGCAATACCCTTCATCGTACTTATTTACAAGAGATTCTTCATAAATAATTTGCTTTGCTTCTTCTAAAGAATCGGGAATGTACTCAGGACAACCATCTTGAATACAGTTATACCATTCACCTGTCAAGTTTTCAAAACAATGCTT
>Ga0265301_10003648_pt1 | contig 16127 bp, 31 predicted proteins | sample AusTroGonzalo_MG_2_FD_193488 | JGI IMG/M metagenome (GOLD analysis project Ga0265301, IMG submission 193488) | Bovine rumen microbial communities from tropical cattle in Woodstock, Queensland, Australia - Gonzalo_04 | ecosystem: Host-associated > Mammals > Digestive system > Stomach > Rumen ...
GAAGTTGTCAGTCTCAAAGATGAGGCAGTTGATCGCATCATCCTCGGGACCACGGATCTCTTCAGCGAACGTCGACTTGCCAGCGCCAGAAGCGCCACGGACGAAGATCATCGGAGCATTCATTAGTTGTTTCCTTTCTGGAAGTAGTAGCGGATTTGGAATCGGTTGAGCCCATAGATTCGGCATCGAGTGCCGTTGTATTCTTTCATGAGCTTCTGCCAGTGCTCACCAGCGGGCTTGAACTGAACAATCGGCTTAGGAGTGCCAGGAGGAATGTCAAAGTACATGTGCTCGTACTTGATGATTCCTTTCTTCTTTCCACGTCCAGGACGTAGATCCCAGATTTCGTAGAGGACGTCAAGCTTGTCCATCAGTCAATCTCCTTCGTCAGTTTGTTGAGGTTCTGCCGAGAACGCATCTTGTCCCGCTTAGAACGCATGACACGTGTTCCAGTGTTGAATGGAATGATGACACGCGGCTTGAGCAGCTTAGACTTGTTCTTGTTTTTCATTGGCATGGTTATTATAACAAACTGAAAAACAATTGGCAGATCCGACTAGAAAATAATTTCAGTCGGCCATCAAGCTGCAATCTCTTTCACGCCCTTCTCAACAGCGGCAATGTAGATCTTGATCTCACGGACAATGCGCTCGGCACGATTCTTGACAAAGTAGCCATCATTCGCATAGAGCTTAGCAAAAGTATCAGCGTCAGTGCCATAGTCATCTGGGCCAATGGTCCATTTGATAGTCACGCCATCAGACAGCAGCCGAGCAATCAGATCATGGTTTCCGCAAGCTCCACCTGCTTTATATCCAAACTTAGTCGTCCAGCCGGCAAAGCCAAGGGTGTGGTTGATGCAGTCAGTCGTAAAGATGGAATGGGCGAAGATAGAGTTCTTATTCACAATTCCATAGTTGAGCTTCATAAGCTTTTCAACGACGGGCGCAAGCTCAAACACCTTAGGAAGGAGCTTCTCAGCCTCATGGAGCTGAGCAGCTACAAAAGCGATGTTGTAATTCTCAATATGCTTCTTGGCGTCCTCACGGGCGTTCTCGACTTTGTCAAGCTTCTTAAGCATCTCTTCAGCTGTCATTTTCTTTTCTCCTTACTTTTTGGCAATGAAGAAGCGAGTATTTCCCATCGGTTCCACTCCACGAAGACGCACCGATGTCTCAGTCTCACGATCAAGCGTCCACCTAACCTTCAGGTGGAGAGTATTGAGACGCTTGACGAGATCCTTGCCGTTCTTTGCATCTTCAACTGCATCATGGATGTAGACAGTATCTTCACGATCCCAAGGAAGATCACTGATAGCACAGGGAATCATGGATGCCGTAGTGTAATGAGGATTGGTCATTTGGTTGTTTCCTTTGGTTGGGTTTAAAGAGCAATGTTGAAGTGCTTCTTGATGTGGTCAAGCGCATCCTTCCAGGTGGTCTTGCCATCAGCCAAGAATCCGGGAATGTCTTTAGCCGTCTTCGTGTCGACAGGCGTAATGCTGTCGAAGTAGAAGTCAGCTCCATTCTTCTTTGAAGCGCCGTGCTTCCGTGCCCAGCGGATGAAGTCCATCTGGTTGGAATAGACGAGCGTGCATCCGAAAGCTTGCTCGGGATAAGCCTTCGAATAGTAGAAGTATCTCATGTCCATGTGGTTGTTCCTTGTTGGTTTGGTGGGTGACAGAATTATTATAACAAGTTGAAAATCTTTTGGCAGTCCCGCTAGAAATTATTTTTCAGCGGTCGACTTCTACTCGGTCCTTTGGGTACCAGTGTTGATAGCAAGCAATAGCATTAATCTCTGCTTGCTTCTCATTGGAGCCGCCAATGTTTGCGACATGGTGCAAGACACTGCCGCTTGGAGTAGTGATCTTCAAGTGGACAGAGTAGAGGTTCGTTCCAGGATCGCTGTTGATCCTTCGTCTGATAAGAGACATGCTTTCCTTCTTTCTCTTAGGCGATGGCGACACAGTCATACCATCTGCGAAGTGCAAGAGCTGCGAACTTTGCAGAAGTAGGATTCGTGTAAGCGCTCACACGACGAGCGCGGGTGCACGTCCCATCAGGATCATAGTTGTAAGCGAAGACAAGCCATGGTTTCATGTGTTTTCTCCTTAGATGATCTTGATGCTGGCATGAGCATTGTTCTCATCGATCAGCATCTTCTCTGCATTCTTGAGAGCGCCATTGGCATGCGGGAACCAGCCGATCGAGAAAGGAATCGGCCTGTCAGTCTGGACGCAGCTGATCAGCGACATGACTGCGTTGTTGGCCTTGATCAGTTCGGCCAAAATCTGTTCTTTGGTTGCAGGGTTCATGGTTGTTTGGTTAGTTTGGGTTAACGCTTCATTTCGTGCTCCATTCTCCTTCGACTTTTTCAGGAAGATCGATGACAGTCTTTCCAATTTTCCAATGGCCGGCAGGAGACCAATCATTGTCTTCAGACGCCTCTTCATCTTCGACATATTCACCAATCACGACTTCTTCTTTGAGAGTCGCGACGTATTCGTCAAGAAGGTCGGGGTTTTCTTCCGCGAACTTGTTAACCTTTTGGACAAAGTCTTTAAGTGTCATGGTTTTGTGGTTATTTGGGGTTGACAGTATTATTATAACAAACTGGAAACTTATTGGCAGTCACATCAGAAAATAATTTTTCTAATGGATCCGGTTGATGATGCACTTGTCAATGTCGAAGACCTCTTCAACACGGCTGCCAGTGAACTCTGGCCACTTGGCAGCATCTTCATCAAGTCGCTTTTGGACAATGCTGCGAGCATCATCCTCATTTTCAGCATTGAGATAAGTGCGGAAATTGACACGCTTCTTCAACTGCTTGCGCTTTCCATTCTTGTCATAAGTGTATGTTGGCGTAGAATAAGTGACGCACCACCGGCAATGAAGGTTGGTTTCTTCAGGCATGCTTCTTTCCCTTTCTCTTCTTGGTTGGGAACCTGGTAAGGACTTTGTAGTTAAAGCCTTCGACAAGCCAATTGCCGGCTTCAGTCAGCTCATCGCAGATGTAGTCGGCCGTCAAGTCAGATGGCTTGTCGATCTCAAGGACAAGATCCATCTCGGTGCCAAGTGAAGCCTTCACTTCAGCGATCCTGGCTTCAATCTTCTCTTCGTCTTCAATGTCTTCTTCAGGCATTGAATCGATGACGTCCTCATCTTCGACACTCCACCTGATGTTGTAGCAATGAACTTTAACAGTCATCTAGTTTCCTCCTGGTTCGACGATCCATTTGACATTGACATCGTAAGCCGCCATCGGCCAGACACTGAGCAAGAACTTGCGTGTGTCACGGACAAAATCTTTGACTGAACGCCTCTTGTCAATTATGACGAACGTTCGAGACCCCATCTCGACAAGACGGCCATCGAAGTTGGCGACGACTTGCCATTTGATTGTGAACTTGGTCATTGCTTAGTCCTCAAAAGTGAGATTGCGGCGGGTGATGACGACGTTGTGGAAGAGCTTGGCAGGGTCGTCGCCGCGGACGGCTCGGCTCAAGTGGACTCCAGCCCAGAGAGTCTTCGGCCCAATCTCGATCTTGGAGACCTTCGCTCCCCAGACATTCTCGAACTGGTCACGGATAGCTTCCTTGATGCCATCAAGGGTCTTAGCGCATCGTGCCGTCCGGAAGGTGTTTCCAAACGCTGTGTAGAAGTTGATCTTGCTCATTGGCTGTTTCTTTGGTTGTTGGTTGTTTGAGCTGCTTTATTCAAGCGGCATAATTATTATAACAAATTGGGTCCTAATTGGCAGGACCCATCAGAAAATAATTTTCCCCGCTAGACAGCCATCATTCTACTTAGACTCTTCTTTGTTCTTAGCGATCAGGCCATCGATGTCGGCGGAAGTCTTCCTAAGGAACTTAAGCATCCCATCAAGGAGCTTGTCCTCTCGCTCAAGCGTTTCAATCTCGCCATCAAGCTTCCCTTGAATCTTGCCGACGCGATATCCGACAAAGCATCCAGCAAGGAAGCAGATTCCGCCCATGAAGACTGGGTCATTCAGCAGTTCCATTTCATTTTCTCCTTTTCTTTTTTATTGCTGTCTAGCCAGCAAATGGATCGTCAAGAAACGACGAGAGCTCCTTGCCAGCCTCAGGATGCTCAAGCAGATAGAGCATGATTTCCGGCTGACGAAACGCAAAACCAGTCAAGAACAGCGCTTCCATCGCGATTCCAATGCCATAGAACCAGATGGCGAAAACCATCAGCACAGAAAGAATTTCCAAGATTTCCATTTGTGTTTCTCCTTTTAGTAGATCGGGTCGAACGGACTGGCCATCTTCACGGACCTCACCTTCAGGCTGCATGCCGCTGCGGCCAGCTCGGCCTCGTGCCTTGCGTCCATAGAGTTCTTCGCCCAGACAGACGTGACGACGCCGTTGGTGAACCTGACGGTGTAGCGGAAAGAATTCATTTTGTTTTTCCTTTTGTTTAGATTTGAATCGCTGAAACGAACTGGATGCTGCGATAGCATCGGCTCATGTAGAACCGAGCTGCAAGGTTGAAGGCCGTCTCAGAAGGAGACTGGCCATTGAGCGCACCAAGGCAGACACGCTGCCTGCGGCACACGACTTTCGACGGATCGCCAACTGCCCGTTGGACGAGCATCTTGACGGAGTATGTTGCGACTGGGCTGCTCATGTGGGTTTATTTCCTTGGGCTGCTGCTCAATCAAGCAGCATGATTATTATAACAATCTGGAAACTATTTGGCAGTCACATCAGAAAATAATTTTATCTCGGTCAGCCTCGCCAGCCGTAGCATTTCCTTGCCATTCTCATCAGCCACTGCCATCTGTAGTATTCAGAAGGCCGGCACGTGAAGAAATAGAGCGTCATTTGGTTTCTCTCCTTTCAGCTGACGACCGGAAGATTGCGAAGCTCACCCCAGAAGTGATGGTACTCGGTATGCTGGAAGAACCAGAACGCCGAGTCAACGTCCTCGAACGTCATGGTCAGCTTCTTCATTCTGCTGTCACCGGCGTAGAATCCCGAGACCTTGATCTTCCCAGTCTCTTCAAAGAACTTCTCATCGCAGTCCCAGTGGAATTTGCTAGGGATGTAGTTCTTGAAGTCACGGACTCGGAACTTGACGTAGTCTTCCTCACTGACGGCATGGCCGCAGTAGTCTCTCATCTTCTTAGGCATCTAGTTTCTCTCTTTGATTGTCCTACGCGAAGACTCCCAAGATCCGCTGGTTCGCCTTGAACGCCATCGCACAGCGGTCCTCAGGATACGAAAGAACAACGAACTTGCCAGCTGGATATTGGTTGTGCAGAACGCGGCTGATCTTGTCCTTCGCCTTGTCCAAAGTGTCGTGCTTCGAACAGCAGCACCAGCCGGCATCTACGCAGTTGCCCCCGTCAGGGACGCCCTTGTAGACCTCAGTCCAAACCATCTGGTAGTCGTTGGGGATCATCGCATTGTCCTCACTGCTTTACGAGCTCGTAGCCCGTAGTCATGCTCCAATAGGAGCGGCCGTTGTTCAGGCAATTCAGAAGCCCGCGGATCGACTTGATCTGCCAACGCTCTTTGCCGTTGCATTCAATGGTATACCCAAACACGTTGTCAACAAGCTCACGGAGCGTTCCCGTGTAGTCGTGAGAATGGCCGTTGTGCCGGGTGCGGACCGTGTAGACTTTGCTGGAATTAGCCATTTTGTTTTTTCCTTTTAGTTAGGGTTGCTGCAGTTGATGGTTCAGCTGTGCCAAGCTTCATTGCGGATGCGCACGATCTCCTCAGCCTTGGCTTTGCCGGCGTCACCGGAGAATGGAAGGCCGACCGACTTCGTCTTGGTGCCGTACCAAGAGCTCTTCTCTCCGTTAGGACCCACAGGGCGTTCCATCACGTAGTACCACGGTTCTTTGAGGATCTGAGGATCGTTGCGGTCGCCGGACGGGAGCTGTGTGACTTTCTTGACGAAGTACCGCCGCTTGCTCTTAGGAATGGAATCGAGTTTGGACATGTGGGTTGTTCTCTTTTTGGTTTGAGCTGCTCAATCAAGCAGCAAGATTATTATAACAAAAGACAAAACAATTGGCAGTCCCATCAGAAATTATTTTATCAGTCGGAGACGACAACTTGCCAGTCATCCTCATAGATGATCGGACCAAGGCTTACATCATCGGTGACAACCTCTAGGATCCGCACTCCATCAAGAAACCGCTTGAAGAACGGCAAAGTATGCTTCTTGAAAGCAGCACACCCAGATTCCGTAAACCAAGACATACGGCTTCCATAGAAAGGAAGAGCCGACTTCGGAAGCCATGAAACGGCCGGACTTGAAAGGATCTCATTCTTCCAGACATCTGGACTTACAGACTTCTTAAGGAAATCGTAGATCCCTACACCATTGACAGTGAACCTATGCAAGATCATTTCCAGCTCCATGGACTTTTCTCCTTATCGGTTCTTGTTGTTCGCCCAGATTAGAAATGCGCCGAAAAAGAAATATGCGGCAATTGCTGACAAAGTCGCATTGACGAAACGGCCTTCAGCATAATGGAGTATTGCTGCATAAAGAGAAAAAATCGCTGCAAGCCCGTTGCAAACTACTATTGCAGTTTTCATGGTCTTTTATCTTTCATTTATTAGAAACTTTCGGTGGAATCTTTGGCGGAATCTTTGGCGGAACTGCCGGCGGAATCTTTGGCGAAACTCCCGGCGGAATCGCAAATTTTTGCCCTAAACCTCCGCGCGACCCACGCGCGCCCGTGCGGCATGGATTCCGCCGAAAAACGAAAAGCCCGGCGATTCCGCTTAAAAAAGCGATTCCGCTTAAAAATTTGCTCTGCTAATTTTTAGCCGCTATCGTAGTTTCTCCGCACTGCTATTTCCTTTCGATTTTTCCCATGAGGGTCTTTGTGATGTATGCGTCAAGTTCGGCTTCGCTGACCGGTCTGTAGTTCCAGACGTCTGTGCCGACGTTGATGTTGAGAACGGGCGGCGTGAACTTGAACTTCCAGGCGTCATGCACATGGCCGCACAGATGGATATGAAACCAGAGATGTCCGTCTGTGTAGGTGGGAGTTTCAACCTGCTCCCAGCGAGAATCGTAAGATGGGAAGTGGCCGACAGAAACGATGTATCTTCCTATTTTTCGGGTAAGGGTCCGGCCGATGACGCGCACATGGTTGTTCGCATCGTGGTTCCCTTCGAGGAAAATGATCGGGGCATGGATCTGGGAGACGTAGAAGTCGGGCTTGTTCCGGCCGGTTTCGATCCCGCGGTTCTTGCCGTAGTTGAGGAAGTCACCGACATGGATGAGGATGTCATCTGGCTTGACGCGCTCGTTGATTCCGCGGATGAGGGCAGCGTCATGCTTCTCGACGGACTTGAACGGACGATGCGCCCAGTCGATGATGCCGGGGGACTGGGAGCTTTGGAGGTGCAAGTCACTTGTGAAGAATGTTTTCATCGAGGAACTTTGTTTTTCTCTGGGACTATTATAACAAAGTGACAGGGGTTTAGCAGAGTTGGATAAAATATTTTTTAATAAAACGGATTCTGCTAAAACAAAATTATTTTGTTATAATAGCCGGCATTAAAGGAAATCCCCCTCCCGATGAGGCCCACACGGCGGACCCAACACGCCACTCACCGGGAGGGGGATTCCGGTTTTTTACCCAGGAAACCGGTCAAAGATAGATTTTGTCGGAAGCATAAGTCCGTTTACGATAAGTCTGGTTGTCGTCCTTCGAGACATATTCGAACTCGAGGTACTTTGTCCCAAACTCGTTTTGGACGACTTCGTTCTTCAGGAGCTTGTGGCCCCAGTAGTCGGCGAAGTTCTTGTTCTTGCGGATGAGGTCTTCCCACGGAAGGTACGGATCCCAGTCGTTGCCGCTCGAGAAGACCCAGCGGCCGTTCTTCTTGACATGGACGTAAGATGTGACAAGGCACTTCGTGCTAGTGGAGTTGCTGCTCATTGTCGGTTTCCTTTCTGTTTGCTTAAGGTGTTGAAAAAGCAATCGTCTATTATAACACAAAAGAAACTTTTTAGCAGTGCTTCATTTTAAAAAAAAATCAATCGACCAGCGTGAACACGTAGTCGAAGAACTGGGAGAACCCGATGGACTTCTTCGCCGGAAAGAGACTTGCATTGTGGGCAAGGTCTTTGAAGAGTTCGGATTCGGGGTTTCCGTTCCAGATCCAGTCGTAAGCCTCGCGGGCAACTTCTTCGGATTCGAAGACGATTCCGATGTAGTTCTTCGAAAACTCGACGGACTTCACGCGGATGAAATCCAGGCCGATGTTCGGGTCGGAGACTTTGTCGATTCGGAGCTTCATGCGTGCGTGGGGCTTTGTGAGGTGACAGGACTATTATAACAAACTGGGAACTAATTGGCAGATCCGGCTGAAATTATTTTTTCAGCCGGAAATGGGTTCCCCGGCCGGGCTTGCACCCGGCCGGGGAACTTTGTTCGGTTACGCGAGGGCCGCTTCGGCGTCGGCGACCGGGTCGGACTCGGTGGGCGCCTCGGGGGCGGGCTCGTCGGCGGTCTTCTTCTCCGCGTCGGCCTTCTGCTTCTCGGCGAACTTCTCGGCGGCGGCCTTGACGGCGTCGGCGTCGGACTCGTCGATGAACTTGCCGTAGGCGTCGCGGGAGAAGACGTGCTCGCCGATGATGAGCACCGTGCTCATCACGCCGGTCGCCTTCGACGGACGGCGCTCGAACTTGACGTCGGCGTCCGGCTTGAAGAGCTCCGGGTTCTTCTTCGCTTTCGCGGTGATCGTGGGACGGATCCACGAGAGGCCCTTCGTGATGACCGCGAGGCGGGTCTCCGGGGTGCCGCCGCGCTGGAGCTTCCAGCCGAGAGGCCCGATGTCGGAGTCGGTGACGGTTTCGCCGGCGATGAACGCGCTGAGTTTCATGTGTGTTTTCCTTTTGTTGGGTTGTTGGGTTTTGTGTTTGTTTGGTGCCACTCATTCAAGCGGCATAATTATTATAACAAATGCAAAGTCTTTTAGCAGAACTCATCAAAAACTTTTTTAACTTGATGGATATCTTCCATTGAGAGGAACTATGGATTTCGGGAGGGACATTTGACTTCTGACTTTCCGCAGGACTATTATAACAAAAGGATTTTTGTTTAGCAGAGGAACTTAGGACTGAATACTTCCCAATGGTCCTAAGACTGTTATAACAAAAAAGGGGCTTTTTAGCAGACGAGAAAAATTTTATTTTTCTCTGCTAAAAAGCTTTCACTTTGTTATAATAGCCCGACCCGGGAACTTTGGCCTTCTAAGAGGCCAAAGGCTATTATAACGCAAAAGCGACTTTTTAGCAGAGCTAAAAAGTTCCTTAAGGCACTTTATCCATCTAAAGTGCCTTAAGACTATTATAACAAAAAACTTTCCTTTTAGCAGAGGAACTATTAAAAAATAAAATGACTAGAGACTAAAAAAATCCCCGGGCCACTTTGCAGTGGCCCGGGGCGCGGGGAGCTTTTGGCGGGGCGGGGAGCTTTACTCCGCGGCGGGGACTTCGGCCTCGGCCTCGGCCGCCGGCGCCGGGGTCTCCGGCTTGGAGGCGGCCTTCTTGGCGGCGACCTTCTCAGCGGTCACCGCGGCCTTGGACTTGGCGGCCTCGAGCTTCTCGGTGTCGGTCTCCTCGGTCACCAGGCCGTAGGCGTCGCGGCTGATGGTGATCGAGCCGATGGTGACGCAGGTGGACATGATGCCGGAGGCGGCAGACGGGCGGCGCTCGAAGAGCACCTCGGCGTCGAGCGGGAACTTGGTGTGGTCCTTGTCGCGCTTGACGGCGGCCTTGATCGTGGGGCGGATCCACGAGAGGCCCTTGGTCGCGGCGGCGCAGACGTCCGTGAAGCCGCGCTGGATCTTCCACCCGCCGGGGCCGATGGAGGCGGGGTCCGTGACGGGGACGGAATCGAGGAACTGCTGGAGGGTCATGGTTGTTGTTCTTTCTTGGTTGTGTGCTCTCATGTGTGTGGTTGTGTGATTTATTGAGTGAGAGCACTTAGCTCAATCAATCACGGAATTATTTTATCAAAAGTGCTTGGATTTAGCAGCCCGAATGAATTTTATTTTTATTTTTTTATTTGGATTGGGGAGGGGTGGGGGAGGAGAGGTTCATTTGGGTTGACGTAATTATTATAACAAAAAGCATAGTGTTTAGCAGAGCCCCCATAAAAAATAAAAAATAATTTTTTCTCTGCTAATCTGGGACAGTTTTGTTATAATAATCCTGTTAGAAAAAATGAAAATCACTCTGCTAAAGGAAACAAATTTTGTTATAATCCCCCCGAGGTCCGCCGGCAGGTTCGTCCCTGGGTCCCAGGCTATTATAACAAAAAGGTAAAAATTTAGCAGTCAAAAAATAATTTTTTTCTCTGCTAAAGTGCCCCGGGGGTGTTATAATATACCTAGCCCCGGGGCTAGCCCCGGAGGTACGCCGGGGGATACCCCCGGGGGTACTCTGCTAAACCCGTATTTATACGGCCTAAGAATCCGCCGATCGGTTCCGCCGAAGCGTGCTCATCGATGTCAAGATTCCGCCGAAGCGTGCTCCCCGGTGGTTCCGCCGATCGAAATTTTTTCGAAAAGTCCATTTCGGTCCGTTCGCCCGAAGGCGATCGCGCAAGCGAGGGAGCTCCCCGAGGTGCGAAAACGCCCCAAGGGGCGAAAGAAACTTTATGTTAGGCGCCCCTAATGAGCCTAGGCGGGCGGGAAAAACGCTATATATAGAGCCTTTTTAAAATGCGAAAAAGTGACCCCTGGTCGGGAAAGAACTTTTTGTTAGGCGCTTTTTCCTGGCCTATGAAAGCTGCTTTTTGACTTCGTCTAGATATGCATGAAAGTAAATACTGACATAAATTTATAAACAAAAGGAATCATTGATAATATGCCAAACAATCCTGACAGCCCTGAGATGAAGAAATACTATGAAGAATTTCGAAAGTTCTATGAAAAGCATAAGAACCATGTGAAATGCCCAGAATGCAAAAATGAATTTGATGCGATCCCTATGGGATGCATGGATGAAACATGGCAAAAAGACGAATACGTATGTCCGGCATGCGGAGCTGTAGCTGAAGGCCCTGAAGTGGAAGAGACTGCTCCAAAGCATCCAAAAGAAAAGACTAATGAATCTAAGAATGTTGAATCAACGAAGAAATATGTCATAAGGAACTACAAAGGGAACCTTTTAGAGTCTCTAGAAAACTTTGGAAAAAAGTTCCCAGACATGAAAGTGAAGTCTGTCAAAGTAAAAGACGGGACTGTCATGTTTGAAGCTCTTTCAAGGTCATATGACGGCATGGGGACACAGTACAAGTTCCGCCGGCGTCCATCTGACAAGCAGGCTAAGTACTATATCACATGGTCTGATGCTGGCGAAGACCGCGTCATTGGCTTCGTCTTAGGGATCCCTGAAGAGAACAGAAAGCACTTCGTCTTGTCTCAGTACGAGGAGAACCGTTGGTCTTACACATCATCTCCAAAGAGAGTCGCTGCTGTCGCCGAGATGGTCACAAAGCAGTTTCCAAACTTCTGGTTCGCCATCAGGAAAGAAGAATATACCGAGGACATCCAGCGCACTGCTAACACGGGAGCTCCTCCAAAGAACCATGCAAGGAACTTCAACCGTCTAGCTGACTATGACCCAAGGACAAAGACTTGGTTCGGCTTAGACGCTGTCAAAGAGCTCCCTGAGCCTGAGTCCAACCCTGAGACTTTCCAAGACAAGATGAACAAAGCAGCTGCCCCAAAGGACAAATCTGACGCTGCTGACAAGCAGTTCTTGCAGAAGTGGAAGGGGGAGAACCCAATGAAGGTCCAGTTCGAGATCGAGAAGCGCCAGAGGGAAGTCAACCGCAACAGAGACACGATCGAAGCTACAAAGAAGCCTGAGCTGAAAGCAAGCTTAGAGAAGCAAAATGAGCATTTGACGCATGAGATTGAGCTTTTGGGCTCATTGGTCGGTGGGGTGAAAGAGTCAATGGCTGTTGGCTTCAAGAAAGCTTTCGAAGGATGGAAGAAAGAATGGGAAGCCCGCAAGAGTGGCAAAACAAATGAATCCCGCAGCATCGATCCAAAAGCCTATGATTTCTGGGCAAACAACTTTGAAGATGAAGTCAAAAGACTATTCAATGATGATCCAGAAAAAGCTAATGATGTCTTGGCAGCGACAGATGAACTTGCAAGCAATGACCATGCAAGAGCAAAGCTGTTAGACAAGTTCCTTAAGGATGACCATGATGATTTCATCATGTTGTTCGCAGACCTCTTCGACATGTCCCCTAATGCTGACCTCTCTAAAGTGTCTCTTGACGACCTTGATGAAGAAGGCGTGAAGGATGCTTGGAATAACCTGGTCAAAGGAAATCCTCGCGCAGCTATCATGTATTACATCGACAACCTTGCTTATGGCCAAAGAACAGTTCTAGACGATGTTCTTGAAGCATGCGGGAAATATAATAAATAAAGTTTCCCGCGCGTACGCGCGCCCGCGAGAGAAAAGAAAAATTCTTTCCAGGAATGAAAAAAGCTCCCTTTTAGGGAGCTTTTTAGGCACATTGCCTGTCCTCGATCTTCCTATGCAGGATCTAGTTCAATGCCCTATTTTCAAAATAGTTTGTTTGTTAATGGCTTCCATTTCCCAGGGTTGTTCAAGATGTCGACTTCTGTCTCAAAGCCAGCTTCATCTTGTTCTTTTTCATAATGGAAGACGTCGAACCCATAGACGCTCTTTGAAAGGTCTGAATATTTTTCTATGATCTTCTTTTCGATAGCGTTCCGCTGCTTGATGAGGTCAAGAAGCTCATTCCTGCGCTTCAGCTCGTTCTTGTCGATCATCTTTTCGACAGTCTTTGTGTCAAGTGGCTTTGTCGAGTAGTCTTTGTCGATAGGGAGCTTTGGCCAGATCTCACTGTCACGAAAATATGTGTCTTTGCTGCGATAGAAGACCATGTCAATGAGCTTCTGCTTTCCGCCTTCTGACAAAGCATAGACATATGGGCCATTTTTCTTAGTTTTCTCTCTGACAAGGTAATGCTTGTTGTATAGGTTCAAAAATGCATGTGAGAATGCTGACTTGTAGTCTTTGAATGCGTGTGGGAAAAGGCTTGAAAGATGCTCTACAGCTAAAGATGTAGTGTTGATTCCATCTTTTCCAAGGTAATATAGGACTGCTTTTTCTATGTTGTTCATTGCTTGAAATAGTATTGTTTTTAATAATATACGCTTTGCAAGAAAGTAAATAAAACAAAAGATTTTTATAATGAAAAAGTACACTATCAAAAACTACAAAGGGAACCTTGTCGAATCTTTGAAGAAATTCTCAGAAAAATACAAAGGCATGAAGATCGTCGAAGCCACAGAAAAAAACAATGAATTAAAAATTGTTTGTGAAGTTAAAGATATTGAAGATTATGACGATTATGATGACGCTGTTGATACAGATAGCAATTATGGAGATTTTTGGGTAGAACTATATAAAGATCATTATGGTGATCCAATTAGAAAAGAATTTGATAATTTCAAAGATGCATTTGAATTTGCTGATTCTAAAACAAAAAGCAAACAGTATGAAGCAATTTTTATTGCTATTAACGTTGCAGGCGGACCATCAATCGCATCATCATATGATAATATTCATGGTTGTTGGGTCGGAAGAACAAAATAAAGCAATTTTAACAATTTAACCTTCTAAAAAGAAAAATGAAAAAATACACAGTAAAGAACTATAAAGGCAACCTTGTCGAATCTCTTGAGAAATTCAAAAAGTCTCATGAGAAGATGCGCATTGTTGAAGCCGTTGAAGGTGAAGATTTTTTGACTATTGTCGCAGATGACTATCTTTCAACTCCATTGTTTGACTTTGGGTCAAAGCTGCTCATGTTTGGAGTAGAAGTCCACTTGTGGCATCTGAACTGCGACAATGGTGATACTCATGCTGCATTGAAAGAACTCTATGAAGCATGTGATGACATTGGAGACAGACTTCTAGAAGCCTTGATAGGGATCTATGGTGGAACTGTCACAATTCATGCAGCTTCAACAGAGACAGAAGTTGGAAGATATGACAGAGCTTGCATCGACAAGATATCTGCTATGAAAGAAGAAGCCGCTGGATTAGCTCCAGGAAGCCCAGCTGGAATAAGCAGCATCCTCGATGACTTCTGTGAGACATGCAATTCAGTCATCTACAAGCTTAAGCAGTTGAATTAGTCAAAAATGGTCATTGTCCCTAGAGATGTGTTAGAAAAACTTCAAAAGGGAGTTTCTGAGGAAGAAGAAAACTCAAAGCTCCCTTTTGATTTTGATGATTTTATAAAAAGTGTTGACCATGAGTCAAAAGTCAGAGACTATCTGTCAAGAAGGAACATTGAATATGTTGGCACAGGGACAAGCCGGACAGCATTTTTGATTCCGAAAGGATCATGCGTTGATGCTAGAGACAGATCTGTATGCTTCAAGATCGCAAAGAACCTTGTTGGAGTAAAGCAGAACCAGACAGAGCATCAGATCATAAAGAAGTATGGAGAGAACAGCCCATGCTTTGTCAAGATATTCAAATATGATGACAGGCGCAACTTATGCCTAGAAAGTGAGATAGGAAGTCGCCTTTCTCAGTTCGACATGAAAGAATATTTCTCTGACTGGAACAATTTCATGAAGAAGACTGATGCTGAGAGAAGCTTTTCAGACAAGTTCAAGAGCTTTTTCTCAATGCATGGAAGAAAATACAAAAGCGTAAAGAAGATCTTGACTATAGAGAACTTTGAAGATGACTTCTTTGACATATTGTTTACAGTCAAAGACTTTAGGAAGCTGGGGTCCCACGCTTCTGAAGACAACAATCTGAAAAAATACAATGAAGAAGCTGGATTATATATAAGGACAATCAAGAAATGCGCTAAAAACTACCCTAAGTATTCTGGCGTAGGTGGGTTGATTGAACTTTTGTTTGAAAGGGGCGCTGAAGCTGAACTGAGGATTGGTGAATTCACCGATGAAGACAACTTCGCAATGGTCTATAGAGATGATCCCGATCCAGTCTTGCTTCCAATCGACTATGGCATAACACAGAAAGTCTTTGAAGACTTCTATGGAAAGAATGCTAGAAAAGAATATTTTGAAGAACCGCAACAACAAAGTAATTAATTTTAATAAAACTCCTATGAAGACACAAGCAGAAATTTTACACGAGAACATAGCAGAATTAAGTGAAAAAGTAGACGGTTTCGCAGATGCAATCAACACTTCACTTGAGACTGTTGTCGACAAGACTGAATCTATTGTCGTTGACTTGAACCAGACTTATGCACGTCTGAATGAAATCGACGACACTATCGCCAACATAAACACTGATGTCAAAGTTGATGTCGACCTTGAAGAACTTAAAGAATATATCCCAGAAAAGACAAATGAACTTGTTTCATCATCACTTGAAGCAATTTCTGAAAAATTAGATAGACTCATTGATCTAAATAGCAAAGAATATCTAAACACTGTTGACAGTTTAAATGATTATTTAGATGAACAACTAGAAGAATCTGGTTGTTATGATGAATATAATGAAACAATTAATACATTAAATGAACAAGAATTATCCTTAGGTGATTATATTTCTAATATAGGAAATTATTTAACTCCAGTTGATGTTTCAGATGTTTTATCTTCTAATATAAGTGTTGATGTCAGTAGTGATTTAGAAGATGAAAATACATTTTCATTGCATTTGAAAAGAGATAATAATGAAGTTAAGAAAAGAGCTGAAAAAACTATAAAAAAAATAATAGATAATATGATAACCGGCTTTCAGAATGGAACTGGGAAAACATCTTTAACTGATTATTTTAATGGTCTTGATGGAAAATCATCAACAGAGGTTGTAAATAGCATAATAGGAGCATTTAAAGCTGGATTAAACAGCGCAAAAAGCATAACAGACAGTATAAATACAGCTGCCAAAAAAATATCAACAGCATTGAATGGTTATAAACAGAATATCAATAATTTCTTTACAGCATATAAAAATACTTTAGAAGATTCTAGTAAAACTGATGCTCCGTGCTGCGTTGATCTTAAAAAATTAGCAGAAACATCTTTAAAAATACAGTTAATACTAGAATATAATCCAATATTTTGT
>Ga0265301_10003654_pt1 | contig 16113 bp, 18 predicted proteins | sample AusTroGonzalo_MG_2_FD_193488 | JGI IMG/M metagenome (GOLD analysis project Ga0265301, IMG submission 193488) | Bovine rumen microbial communities from tropical cattle in Woodstock, Queensland, Australia - Gonzalo_04 | ecosystem: Host-associated > Mammals > Digestive system > Stomach > Rumen ...
TAATCCAATAATCATTTACATTTACGCATGTTTAATATAAATAACATTAACATTGGCTGTTGCAATTTGGCTGTGTTTACTTCAAATAAAAATGGTCAAAAATAACAATATGGTGGAACCCCCCCCCTTGTTGTCATTCACCTGTGCATGTCGTCAAATTCAAACTAAAGCAAAATTTTAATTAACCCGTTTATCGCTGCCATTACGTCCCAACTGGGCCAATATTAACGCAAATTTATGTTTTTATTTTTTTGGGTTGTTTCCATGCTTATTTAATCCATATGTAATGGCCATTACCAATTCAATTTCCAGGTGGAGCTTTTGGATCTATTGCCAAATATCAACATGATACAAAAACAATGCAAATCTTTTTGTTTATAAATTTTGTATTCAATAACACTTGCATAATAGAAAAAAGACGGGCATAAACTTTTTATAAATTTTCTATTCCAGGAAAAATTAATAATAGAAAAATGATGACCATAAATATGCCAATAAAATTTCTATTCAAAAATTTTTATTGAATACAAAAACAATGCCCATTACAATATCAATAAAATTTCTATTCAACAATTTTTGGATAATAGAAAAAACATTGGCATAACCTCCAAATCTTTTAATATAAAATTTGTATTCATTGAATACAAAAACAATGCGCATAAAGGTGTTTATAAATTTTGTATTCATTTGATACAATAATAAATTTATCTATTTTGGCCAACAACACTTCCAGGAATTAACCCAAAATATTGTCGGCACATGCCCCTGTGGTTGTCGGGTTTTCAGCTCCAAAAAATTACCCAAAAAATTGTCCCATATTGTCCCATATTGTCCTTTTTGTTAGGATAAATTAGGATAAATTAGGAAAAAATATGAAAAAATATGAAAAATACAATGACTTCCAGCAATTCCAGGTCAAACAAATTTTTATTAAATTGGCCAAAATGTCTTCGTAACTCCTTGCATTCCCTGTGTTTGGTCAATGTTTGCAATGCGTTTGCATATTTTTTGGCATTTATTGGCACTAAAGAAAAATTATAATTTTTTCCTTTTTTCCGTTGCCCCTCCAACATTCAATCCAGCATGACCACGTGACCAAACGTTGCAATTAGGTTGCAACTTTACCATGCAAATAATATGCAAAATTATTGACAAATAGTTTACATTGGTTTACATTATTTTGGAATTTTTGGGCAAAAATTCGTAACGTGACATATCACGTGACGGGTAAAAATTCGTAACGTTATTGTAACGTAACATGGTAAAATGTGCCTCCAACACTTCCATGTAAAAAACAATTCCAGGAACGCCAAACCAGTAATTAACCGTCAATAAATATGTTTTGCATGTATATATAATTGGCCAAATATGTGACGTGACAATAACGTAACATATCACGTGACCGTGACGTAACATGAAAAAACAATTAAAAACATTAACATGCAAAATATTACATGGTACATTAATGTTGCGTGTACGGTAATGGTTGGTGGCTCCAGGCAATTGCCTGGTGCACCTCCATGTAATGGTTGGGTTGTTCAACAATATATTGACTTTAACATTTTGTTAAATTTACCATAATAATGTTTATTGGTAAACTTGTAATTAACCAATAGCTCTTTATTTTTCAATTTAACATTGCATTTAATGGTCAATGCTGTAAAAAATCCACTATGGCCAACAAAATTGTTGTTATTAACAAAATTAATTGCTCTTTTTAAATCTTTGTCACTTCCAATTATAACGGTTTGTTGCTCCATAACTTCACGCTCCATTGTCATTGTCATGCAATATTTTATGGCAATTTAAACAAATGGTTTTTAAATTACTTTTTCTATATTGCAAATATGGGTACTGGTTAATTGGTTTAATATGGTGTATGGTCAAATTTTTGTCATTACCACATATAATGCACGGGCTATGGGTTTTTTTGTGTTTATATATTTGTCTTTTGACGTCTTCAACATTGTATGTGTTGGCCTTTTGCAATATTATTGGTATTAAATGGGTTGGCACCCCACTGTACATTAACCAATAAACAACATTTTTGGCAATACGTACCAATTCGTCGTCAAATTTGCCATTACCCATGTTGTGTTGTAAACAATGGTATGTCCGTTTTGCTTGGTCTTCATTTGGGCAAATATTATAATATGACATGTTTTTAACCTCGTAATTTTTCCAACTTCCTGTTGGATCCATTAATAATTGCTGGTTTATATTCCAGCAATTAAAAATGTGTAACTTTCAACAAATTGCATTGCAATAATTAACATTAACACGCCCATTGCTATTGCTCCAGGTATAACAATGTTTGGGTTGCATGTAATGTTTATTGGTTCGGCCTTATATAGGCGTACGGGTTTATTGGTCATTTTGGCCAACTCCGTTGTATGCGTTTTGTAGCTCTTCAATTGCTTTTAAAAATTCGTTGGCGTCTTCAAATATCCAAACGCCTTGTTGTTTTTCGTCTTTCATGTTTAATACTTCCATAACACTTTGTTTGTAATTCCATGTTTTTGGAACTACACATTAATGTTTGCAATGCGTATTATATAAATGTTGCTATGCAAATAATATGCAATTACCATGCAATCAATAATTAAAAATATGCTCCATCATGAAAAATTATAAAAACAATCAATGGCAAAAAATAGTAATTGGAGGTATTAAACGCCAAACATGTTTAATACTTCCATAACACTTGTTTAATCTTTTTTTGGTTCGTTTACTCTTAAAACAATTTGACCGTCCAATATATCCCAAAATAAAGTATTGCCTGGTTTAATATCAAATTGTCGTCTTATCACTGACGGCACATTGGTTGCATTCTTTTTATTTACTTTACTTTCGGCAAAATTACCCTCCAAATGCTGGAGGTGTACCTGGTTGCGTAACTCTTCATTTTCACGTAAAATTATATTTATTAATGTGTCCACGTCAATATATTGGCGTTTGGCCATTTGCTCCAATTTGTCTTTAGTGTTTTGTTTAATACATATTGGCACGTCTTTTTGGTTGTCTTCAAACATAATAATACCTCCAGGTTTATGGCATGTCCAATGTCCTGTAATCTTCGGCAATGTGTTTGGCCAATAACTCTTCCACGTAATCTTTAATTTTTACGTCTTTGGTTGTACAAATCAATTTCAATTTTAAATGTGTTTGTTGGTCTAATTCTACGGTTACTTTACCCATTTTATTGCCTCCTCTTCGGTCATGTTTGCCAATGCCTTTGTGTTGTCGGCGTTGTCATATTTCATGTTTGCAATTACCATGTCTAAATACTCTTCTTTGTGTTTTTCATTTTTCAATTTTTCAATTATCATGTCGTATGCTCCTGGTGACAAATTAATACCAGCTTTTGCAAACTTCAACATTATTTTGTTTGTGGTCATAACTTTACCTCCAGGTATGACTTTGTGGTTTATAGTATAAACTTTTTACCTTTTACACTTGAAACTGACCCCCCTTTTACACTTGCAATTGTTCCAACATGCAAAAATGCAAAAAAGTTTATGGCATATCTATATGTCTTTATCAATTTAGGCCATTTTTTAAAACATTTCAAGTGTAAACAAAATTGGAGTTATGGGCAAACCCAAAAATTGCCTCCATTAAATGGGTACTTTCAATTAATTTAAAACAATGCAATGCAAATGCAATGCAATATATTGACCGAATGTTGCACCAAATTAAAGCACATGACAAAACCAAAATATGTTTGGTGGCATATCTATATGACCCAAAAAAAGGTAAAAAGGCAAAAAGTTAAAACGTTTATTAAAATGGTACTTGTCAAACTTCATGCAATTTAATTGACCGTTCGTTGCATTAAATGACATGCCCATTTTTGGCAATTTTTCGTGGTTGCATTTCCAGTGTAAACCAATTAATTAAAATGTTGCTCCAAAACTTCCAGGTCACGGGGCGTATACGGGGCATGTTTGGAGCATGTCACATGTTGGCCAACTTCCATTTTGTTGGTCATGTTTTGGCCATGATATGGTCACGGTTGTATGGCAAAATGTTTGACCATTTCCATGTGCCTGGCGCCTGTCAATGTTTGGACAAAATGTTGGACAAATTGTTGCATTAACAACAATAATGTTTTCTCCAGGAATTACCGAAAAATTATTGGCCTTGTCATGGCCTGGTGTTGGCCTTTTTTATATTTCATTATAGACGCATAATATATGCTCCAGGTATAACTCCAATTTTTGGGTACGTTTTGGGTTGGTCATTTCCTGGTGCATGTCGTTGGATCTACTTTTGGAATTTGTCAAAACTTCAAACATTACCAAAAATTGGTTGGCCAATGTATGTTGAACATTAACAACAACATGCAATATGGCCATGCTTTGATTTACTCCAACATGCGTGTAATATTTCACGGGTCATGTCATGAGCAATGCAATATTATGTCATGACTTTGCAATAATTCGTCCATGTGTTTGGTTGGTCACTGACGGGGTAAAATTCCAACATGACTTTGACCACTTCAGCATGTCAAAATGTAACTCCAGGAACCTGGCCAAATATTCAAATTACCAAAATGTATATATCCATTGATTAAACAATAAGTTACCCTGTTTATTCAACATTAACATTTGGTTGCGTTCCTGTTGTTTAAACTTTCGTATTAATTGTTTGCGCTCCAGCTCTTCCTGTTGTGACTCTTCAATTAACTGTGTAATACCTGGTGGCGTACTCTCCTTTTGCACCAATCCACATTTGGAGCAAAAAACAATTGCGTGTCGTTCGTCATATAATAATGCCTCCTGGTGGCATTCCTTACAAATTCCATTATGTTTTATAATTCTACTATTTAACATATTAACGCCATGCCCCCCCTATGGGTCACTTTGTAAAGGTATGATAAACCATAAATGGGCATTAATGTTGCGTATACGTCAATATGTCTTCAGCTTTTCCAGGCCGTACCGTTGGCCATTTATCAAACAACGGTTTATGTGACTTTATCAATTATTGGTTTAAAAATATGTCATGGTATGGTGCATTATTGACCGTTAAATGTAAACATATGCGCCAAATCTTCACCCCGTTTTCACCCCGTTTTCACCCTGTGCCATGATAATATGACACATTGGCATGGTATATTGGCCGTTAATGTTCATAATACTGGCCAAAACGTAACGCCTTAACGGGTTTAATCTTCCAATGGTTTATTAGAATTGTCCAATAAATCTTCCTGTGCATGTTGTAACATTTGGGTAAACTGTTGTTTGTCAATGCTGGAGGTAATCCAATGGGCGTATAATTCTTTGTTGGTCACTTCAACATTTAACATATTATTGCATATAAACAACTCCATGAGGTTTAAACGTTCCTCGTTGGCATTGTCTTTGCATTGAACACATTTTAAAATGGTTTCGTGGTAATCTAAAATTAAACCCGTGTTTGGTCTGTATGTCCTGGCCAAATATCTTTTTAACATTGACCAATAACCGTTGCATATATGTTGGCAATTGCTGACCATTCCAGCATGAATATATGGGCATAACTTCATGGCGTCAATGCAAAATCCATTATTTTTTGTAAACTCCCGTATAAATTCGTCGTCCTGTTTATCAAAAAAGTTTGCCAAATATGGGTAATCTTCCAGTATGTAAACCAAACGTTGCAATGCCAATTTGCGTTGCTTTGCTTTGTACTCTTGACTTACGGGGTAATGGTTTGTAAAATGTCGTGACAATGCCATTATGCTTATGTCTTCCAGGTTTAACTCTTCAATTATTGCCTCGTAACTATACCCATTATTATATAAACGTTCTATGTCTTCAACTAATGCGTGGTTGCATGTTTTACAACGTGTACTATATCCAATTTCTTTGTAATGTTCATTGCGTTGGTTTTTTTCAATGTCTTTGCTTACTTTGTCCAATAACTTTTCCAATTCCCTTTTAAATGACATGTCGTTATCACTTCCAGGTTAAATTATTGTTTTTTGTTACGGCCATAAATACCGTTTATTATTTCTTGTTTAAATATTGCAATTTCCTGGTTAATGTCGGCAATATTCCATTTTATACAATACTCTTCCATGTCATGTTCCAATTGCTTGTCAATGTCCAATGCTCTGACTCCACGTTGTATTATTTCCTCCCGTTCTCTTTGCTGGTTTAATTCGTTTTGCTCTTCGGTGGCTTCGGCCAACGCCTTTTCATTTAAACGTAATTTTGCTTTTAATTCACCCATGTGCACGTCGTGGGCTTTTAAATATGCCTCTTTGTCCTCTTCCAGCTTTGCCAATTCTTTTTCGTAATTGGCCAAATATTCTTTTTTGTGTTGTTTTGACGCTTCCATGTTTTTTAATATGTTCTCTTTTTCAATTTCCAATTGAGCTTTGCCTGGTATTTCCAACTCCAAAACTGTGTTTAATGCTTCGTCCAATAGGTCTTGCAATTTAATACCACGTTGTTTTGCCAATGCTCTTTTGTCTTCATCAATCATTACGCTGGTTTGTACTCTTCCCATGTTAATGCCTCCAGGTCAATGGATCCAAAATAATTTCCAAAAATTTTTTGGAAAAATTACCCATTTTTGGAAAAATTCCACTTTTTCCATTTTTGTTGTATGGTCATGTATATTTAATTAAACCAATGCCAACAATACATATGGCCATTGTCTTTTTATCAAATCCAAATGGAAAAATTGACAATGTTTTGTCCATGTGTTATTGTTTCCATGAGCTTACATTAATTTAAATTTCACTTTTCCATTTTTCCAACGGGAAAAAATAAAAAATACTAATGGCATGTATGTATATACATATATTATTTTGTTTGTTATATATATTTGTTGTTGTATACTATGGTTTATATTTTGGAAAAAAATTGGAAAAATTGGTAATACTAACAATACATTGGTTGTTGGTCAAATAACATGTTGGTTGGTCTTTGTTTTTTCCAAATTTGAAAAATGGAAAAATGGAAAAATTTTATTTTTTGGCTTTTTTGTCCATTACCTCCAGCATGTGGGCATGTCTTCCAGGAATGGCTTTTGGATCTAAAAAATTATTTGGCCAATAAAAGGTTGATGAATGTTGATGAATGTTGATATACTGACGGGTTGTTGGCCTGGTTCCTTATTCACAAAAAACACAAAAATTATTTTTTGAAAAATTGCCCCGTCAAACTTTGGTGGAATTTGATAAATTTTGATATTTCAATGGTTGGTGTTGCTGGTTGTTGCTTTTTGTTGTTCTTTACCATGACAATGACATGGTGTTGGTATGGCGTTGTCACTTGAAACTAAAAATTATTATGGGCAAATCATGGGCAAACCATGAGCACATTATATGTTTTGACATGCCAATGCAATGTATGTTTACCACTTGCAACACTTACAACTAAAATGTTAAAATAAGTTAAAATAAATTAAAATGGTTGCCATGCAATCAATATGCTGTTTTTGGAATTTTTACCCAAAAATGTTTAATAACGTCTAATAACGTTTAATGGTTGCAATGCAATTGGTATGGTGCAATGTATGTTTACCCGTCCAAACCACTCCAAACCAGCATAAAAAATGATGACCAACACATATTTATAACTTCCATATAATGCCATGTTTATTGTTTTGGGCGTTCATGTTTATTTTTTGATTATTTTTAATTCATCATTTCATTATAAAAAAATGATGACTTGTCCAACTTTACCATGCAATTGGTATGGTGTAATCTTGTTTTGTGGTTCCTGGCCAACATATCTTCCATTGAGTATGTCAAATAAAAAAATAAATTAATGGGCATTGCCTCCAGGCAATACTCCCATTTAATGTTTTAAGTATACTTTACGGTGGTGCTCGTATATCTCTTTACCGTCTTTTAATTGCCTAAAGGTTTTGTAAAATGTGCTTTTGCCCATGTCAAATTGTTTTTGGCACTCTTCCAACAATATGTCTTTAGGTATTGCCTCGTCTTCCAGGTTCTCGACGTTGTCAATATATCCAGCAATGACTTTTAATATTTTTTTACGGTTGGCCTTGTCCTTGTTGCTGGTGTTTCCACGTACGTTGTCAATGTCAATTTTACCCTCCAATGGTTCCATGCCTAATGTTTTTAAACTGTAATTTTGCATGTCTACGGCTTCTTTGTAATCTTCAACATTTATTTGGTCATGTAACTGTAATTTGGCAATTGCTCCAGCAAATCGGTTTACGGCTTCAAAACTTCGGGCGTCTTTTCCAATTTCCCTTGACTCCAAATAATAATCCAATAAATATTGCTCCAACTCTTCATTGTCTACGGGCACGGGGTTGTAATTGTTCCTGGCGTATGCCAAATATTTTTTTAACAATTCATGGTCAATGCGTACGGTGTCGTCCTCCCATTGGTCGTGTCCTGGTCGGAATTTGTTTAATATTGACTTACCAATGGCACGGTCTTTGGTTTCGTCTTTGACGTCTTCCAATGCAATGACCATGTCGTAACGTGACAATAACGGTGGATAAATATTTAATTGTTCGTTAATGTCTTTGTACGGGTCAAAACGTCCATATACGGGGTTACCAATTGCGAATATACTGGTATGGGCTGGTAATGTTTCCATTAAACCCCATTTTGCTATTGGTATTTCTCCACTTTCCATGCCGTCCAATATTTTTTGTTGCTCTTCTTTGGGCATTTTTTCGCATTCGTCAATGAATAAATGGCCGTTGTTTGCCATTGGCATTGCTCCAGCTGTGACCATTGGAACGTTTAACACGGGGTCACGGTCTACGGCTCCAGTCAATCCAACGCCACTTGCATTTGTTCCACTGGCTTTTATACCTTTTTCGGCCAATTCATGGGCAATTATTTTTAATTGGGTTTTTGCCGTTCCTGGATCTCCAATTATTAATATGTGTATTTGCTCCCGTAACTCTTCAGTATATCCAGCATTGACCAAATAACATAATATGGCCAATTTTATTTCACGGTCAATTATGAGTTTTGGAGCAAATGAGTTTACCAGTATGTCCAATATTAACGGGTTTTTGGCCAACTCCAATATTGTTTCCGTGTCTTCGTCGTTTATTTCAATTTTTTTGTCTTCCAGCTTTACAACATTGTTTGCGTCCAATATAAATTTACGGTTGCCCTTGTCTTCCTGTACGCCCAACAATATGCCCGTAATTTTGACTCTTTGACCATTAACCACGTTGTGGCTTAAATCTCCAGTTAAACAACATAATATGTTGCGTGGCCTTTCGTCGGTGTCCAAATCGTCCGTTGGTTCCTGGAGGCGTATATATTTTAAATCTTTGGCTGTGCTTTCCTCTTCTAATAACCTAAAGGTACGGCCTCCACATTCCGAACATAAAGACGGTTCAATTATACGGTCTTTGTGGGTTTGCTTTACTTCCTGTAAACGGTGGCACCCTTTACATTCAAATACGGCATTGGTGTAATAAAAAGACGGTTCCAATATGCCTTTTATAATTCCCTCTGTTTGTAGCATTTGGCCAATTTTGTTTGCCAACAAATGCCGTGTTGGTGTCATGTCCATGTTGTCAAAACGTATGTTTACGTCTTCGGTCATGTCAAATGCTTTGTTGGTGGACAATTCGGCCAAACCACTTTGCATTAATTCCAACGTGTCGTTTGGGTTATTTACTACCAGGTCGGCCAATTCATTATCAAATTTGTTTAACTGTTGCCAATCAATAACAATGGTTTGTGGCAATTCCACGCCCTCGTTAATGTTCCGTAATTCATTTTTGTGGAATTGGTCTATATAATCCTTAAAATTATCTTTTGGAATTTTGCCCAAAACTTTTTCCAGGTCTGACGCCATTTTGGTTTGGCTGGTGGTTTCAACATTTTGGTTTGGATCTTCCAGGTTGCCCTCCACTTCCTGTTGCATGTCATGGTATATTTGGGCAAATTCGTTGTTGTCAATTTTTGCCAACTCTTCGTCGGCTGTGACTGTTTGGCCAATTACGTTGTACATATCACTGTAATTTATCAATGCGTTGGCCAACTTGTCGGCGTTGTCCATGCCAATGTTTAATTTAAAGAACGCATTTAATTTGCCCCGTATATCACGGGCAAACATTTGTTGCAATGCCTCCACGTCTTCGTAATCTTCAACGGAATTATAAACCAATGGCCTGTAATCTTTACGTGTAACCCTTTTGTTGTCTTCCAAATTGGTAATAAGTAATACAACGGTGCGTTTGGCCGTGTTCCAATATACCCGTATATTTTTGTTATCGTGTTGTATTGCTGGGGTTAATATTTCCATAACATTACCTCCAAATCAAAATAAAATAAAATTTAAAGCAATATTTATATGTGACAATTAACAAAAATATTTATTAACTGTTTGTGGGTTGTTCTCTTTATCCTGGAGGCAATCCACATTTACATTGCTTATTTTACCATATTTTGATTTATTTTATTTGCCTTACGCTTATTTCCTCCCATTTGTCCACGTCCATTGCCAATAATACGGTTTGCCCATATCTTTGTTTGGCTATGGCGCCAAAATTCATATTGTCCAATGCGCTTGTTATTTCGGTGTATGTCAAACCTTTAAACCCTTGATTATTTCCAGGTGTTACACGGTTACGTTGTTGTAACCCGTAATTTAACAAATTAAACAATGGGTGGTTACGTTCAACACGGTAATTTTGCCCATTGTCCTTTTCTAAAGTGTAATTCATTTCTACGGTTTCAAAAAAGGCATTAACCCAAACGGTTTTGGTTTTGTCCAATATGCCGTCTTTCATTTTGTATGCTTTACACTTAAATGTGCCGTTGCGTATTTCAACATATAATGTTATTATGTCCTGGTCTTCGTCGTCGGGGTCTGTTATTATTTCACTTTTCAAAACACGCAAATTTATTGGCTTGTCGGTTCGGCTGTTGTACCGTTTGATACTTTCCAAAAATAATGTTTGGTCAATGCGTGGGTTTGGATAAATTATTAAATCTACCATATTATGCGCCGTCCTTACCCTTTAACATGGCTTGTATAAAGTTATAATTGGCTTGTTGCCTTTTTTGTTCGGTTTCAACAATAGAACGTCTACCAGCTACGCCTCCACTATTGTACAACAATTTATTGCCCCTTTTTTCTATTCTTTTTGCGTTGTTGCTTTTTAATTGTTGCCTTGCAATCTTTTTACGGGCACGGGTTGGCCAATCGTCCAATAATTCCCTATGCTTTTGTGCGTTTACCATATAACCAGCTCCAACTTATTGGTATTTGTCCACGTTGTCCAAAATGTATTGTATTTTGCCGTCCTGTGGTTGTTCGTCAATTTTTTGTATTAACAAATCCAATGCAAAATTAATTACCTGGCTTGGTGTCAATTGTATGCTTGTTTCGGCTTCGTATAATACTTTTAACTCGTCAATGGCCATTGCATTACGTGGAGTTAAACCAATATGTCTTCGCACGTCCTTTTTATCGTCGTAATTGTTTGTGGTTTCAATATTCAATGTTTTAAATACGGTCATGTTACATGCTCCTATATTTCATTAAATGCAAATCAAACAACACGTAAAAATAAAAAATAAACGTTTTTACAACAAATAATTACATGTGTAATTGCACGGTATTGTTTAAACGTACCTTTATATATGCAATCCAAACCAAAATAAGATTAGTTACTATTTTATTTGTGGTTTAAATTCCACTTTTTGATATGTTCCAATTACGCCAATAATTGGAATTTATCCAGGTTTTTTTTATTTTTTGTGTCCTTTTTTTTACATAATAATACATATGTTATTTTGTATTTATAATGCTTTTTGTTTAATCAATTGTTTTTTTGTTTCCAGCTCTTCCAATAAACTGTCAATTGGAATTACTGGCCAATAATTCGTCAAAAATTTTAATGTCCATAACTTCCATAATAATGCCTCCTGGTTTATTCGTCTTCAGTGTCTTTTATAAATTCGTCCCATGTTGGGCGCCCCTTTTCCAATTCGTCCAAACGCTCCAATATTTTGTCCAATGCCCCTTGTTTTTTGTGCATGTCGTTTAATTCGTCCCATAACTCGGCCAAACTTGTTTTATATTCGTCGTTCTCTTTTTCCAATTCGTCAATACGGTTTTGCATGTCTTCATAAATATTGCCTGTTTCAAACTTCACGGGAATATTAGACCAAACAATTTTGGATCCCTTCAAATATGGGTTGTCACTTTGCAATGTGTTGTCACTTCCAGGTGGTGCAATAATGGGCACGACGTTGCCCGTGTTAATACCCATTGCCAACTCTTCCAATTGCTCCAACAATTGTTGTTTTACCCTGTCATGGTTTACGTCGTTTAACATGGCCAAATTGTCATTGATAATGTCATATAACATTTTACGGTATTGCGCATATATTTTGGCCAAATCGGGGTTTACAAATTGTAATTGCCCCGTTGCATTGTTATGGCTTATTATTTCAACATGCAATTGGTCATTATCATGTAATGCAAAATATAATCCAAATAAGCATTTGGCAATGGTTTGGGCTGTGGCTTTGTCGTTTTTTAATTCCATGTCCTTTATTAATCCAGGAATTAACAACGGCTCCACGCCTTTGTGTTTCATGCCTTTGGTATTGGCAATAAACCCGTATTTGTCGTTCCATGTGTCCAAATTGTACGGCATTGCTTTGACTTCATATTGTAACCCGTCAATGCGTGGTATTAATACATTGGCATGTTCTTTTATTGGCATTTCATTTGGTATGGTTATAATTGCGCCCAACGGTTCATCTGACCATGTGTTGGACATGTTCATGCCCTCCAAATACTCTTCTATAATGTCATTTAATAAACGGGGCAATTTCATGTCTTTTGCTTTGGCGTATACTTTCAAATCTTCCATTAAATCTTCCTTTATCCTAAAAGTATATTGTACACGCTTTATTGGGTCTTTTAAATACATTGTAATTGCTCCATGTTTAAATTGTCACGCCAACACGTATTTGGTTTATTTCGTCCTCGCTGTTGGTCAAATATTTGTTGGTGGTTTCAATGCTTTTATGTCTTAATATGTCACGTACCTGGCTTATTGGTCTTTGTTCGTCAATTAACAAATACCGTGCCAAACTGTGCCTAAAAATATGACTGGTGCATTTATTACCAATGTTTGTGCCGTGTATTTCGTCACATTTACATGCAATTTGTTTTAACTTTTTGTTGAATGCCTGGCGTGTTAATTTGTCGCCTTTGGTATTGACAAATAAATAATTGGAGGTTGTTTTTGGCCTTACGTCCAAATAATTGTTAATGGCCATTGCTGTTGTATTTGATATTCCAATGGCTTGTTTTTGGTCATGTGCTTTGCCTTTACCAATGATAAATAAAAATGTTGCATTGTCGTGTTGTTTCAAATCTTCCATTGTAATGTTTACCAATTCATTAATACGTAATCCAGCTGTAAACAATACTTTGATAATGGCCGTATACATTAATATTTGGGTTGGGCTTCCTGTGGTGGCTGGTATGGTGGCCAATAACTGTTGTATTTCGTCATATGTCAAATATTTGTAATTGCCTGGTTGGTCTTCACTTATTTTTGATAGCTTGACCTTTAACATTAAACTGGCCAAAAAACTTTGAACTCTTAACATGTAATTGTCAATGCTGGTGCTCTTTAGGTTTCCAGCATTTACCAGGAACGCCTTATAATTATTAACAATGGTTTGGGCATTCTCTTGTCGTAACTCCTTTATGTCATTATCTTGGCAATACTTACAAAATTTTTTTAAAATGTATTCGTAATTGTACCTGGTGGTGGCCTTTTCGTGTTGGTTTACAAATTCGTTAATGTATTTTGGCAAATGTTCAATTTGATATATTTTTGTTATGCGCTCGTTGTCTTCCATGTTGGTGCCTCCAATTTTTCACATGATCCAAAATTTATTGCTCCAGCTTGACCTGTTGCATGGTCATATTTTTGGTTTGACTATTATATAAAGGTGTCTTTATACCTATAAAGGAACCAATACAAAAAAATTATTTTGGCGTTTCAAATAGCTTTGCCGTCCATGTGTAACACTTATATTTAACAATAACATTAAAACAAAATATTACATGGGTTTGGTATTATTTCCAATAACCATTACACGTGTAATGACTATTGCGTACCAAACAATGAGTTACCAAAAATTGCCCATGTTTCGGAATTTTACCAAAAATTGAACATTGCAATAATTCCAGCTCCAGGAATTAAACAACACATTTTGCAATTACATGTCATTTTTTTGGTTGGTCTTTACGGCCAACTCTTCCAACTTCGGAACGTTTACCAGGTCATGCTTTAACTCGGCAATATTGACGTTTCCAAAATTCGGTTTACTTTGTAGTTTTTCCAGGACATGGGCATTATTGACCAACTCCAATGTTTTAATGTTTGCTGGAGGTTCCATTAAATCGGTTGTTGGTACGTGCAAATTAATGTCTTTTTTGTGTCTTATCATTTGCCATGTTGAGGTTTTGCGTATTTGCTCGTTGGTTGCCTCCACTGTTTGGGTTATGTCTTCAGCTATTCCAATATTATGTTGGTGGTACGCTTCCAGGTTGTCCTGGTTTACCTTTTCAATGGTTGCCATTAAACTGTGCAATGCCTGTTGGTTCTCTTCCATTACCCTGTCAATTTCCACGTCGTATGCCTTTTTGGTTGCCTCCATGACTTCGTCCACTAAAGCATTAAAAATTGTTTCAATTCCTAATAATTGCCCGTTCCAATCAATGGCCATGCTTTTGTATTTGTCCAATTCCCGTTGCACTTGCTCCAGCTTTATACGGTCATTGTCCATTGCCAACAACTGTTGTTGCAATTCCTGGTTGGTCACGTCATTGGTCACGTTATCAATTTTTGGTGTTGGATCTGTTTTTGTGTCTTCCTGGTGCTGTTGGTTTTGGCCATGTTTTTGGTTTGCTATTTCCATTAATGTTGCGTAATCTTCACATGCTATTACAACAACGTTTTGCCCGTGTTTAAATTCACTTTCGTTGCCCAAATCAAGTGTTACCGTTTCGTATGTTGTAATTGGTTGCTTTGGGTTTTTGGCTTTGCTTTTTCGTTGCCTTTTATATCTCTTCACGGTTGCATTGTTTGTGTAAAATTCCATTTTGACATGCTCCAGGTATTGTTATGTTATACATATGTAATGGCATGTTATTAATATGTCACGTGACGGCCTCCAGCATGTAACGTTACACTTTGGCCAAATTTTTGACAAAATGTTTACCCATTCTTACCGAATGTTACCAACTCCAATTGCACTTCCTGGTGTTGGATCCACTGGCCTTGTACTGGCGCATTACTGTAAAAATATGGTTTGGTAAAAAATAGTTATTTTGTTTAACTGGGCGTTAATTCCAATATACTGTTGGTCTGCCATTCCTCCAGGTTTCATTAATGCCCATTACCCGTTAAACAAAATTTTATCCTTCCTCACGTAAACGTGGGTAATATGCCCACGTCGGTTGTTTGTTTTTTAGTAACATGTAACATTACGTTACAATAATATTGTTTGTATGCTGGAATTATTAAGCATTACGCATGGCCTCGTAATTTCACATTTTCCCTTATATAGTGAGGCATTAAAACGCCATATGTCATTGCTTTACCCTTTTTTTATACTAAAAACACTAAAAAGTAAAGTACACATGGCCTTGTCGTAATGGCTGGTAATATTTCAATATGGCATGGTTTTGTGTTCTTTTGTGTTCCTTTGTGTTCTCTTCCAGGCATGGCTCCAGCTTTCATTAATGTTGCATTCATGACAATATGTTGTCATGTTCTCGTCACGGTTCGGCATGATATAACATTAACGTACGACATATTAAATCAATTGTTGGTCAATGGCTATTGGCCAAACATTAAACCAATTTGTGAGAGTTTGCCGAACTTTTTTTATGTAACAATGCGTTGGCAATATTGCATTTATTAACCAATACAATACGTGCGTTAATGTACTTTTTTGAAACTTTGATATATACCGAATACAACATTAACAATGGCTGTGTTAATCCAATAATCATTTACATTTACGCATGTTTAATATAAATAACATTAACATTGGCTGTTGCAATTTGGCTGTGTTTACTTCAAATAAAAATGGTCAAAAATAACAATATGGTGGAACCCCCCCCC
>Ga0265301_10003656_pt1 | contig 16112 bp, 11 predicted proteins | sample AusTroGonzalo_MG_2_FD_193488 | JGI IMG/M metagenome (GOLD analysis project Ga0265301, IMG submission 193488) | Bovine rumen microbial communities from tropical cattle in Woodstock, Queensland, Australia - Gonzalo_04 | ecosystem: Host-associated > Mammals > Digestive system > Stomach > Rumen ...
CAGCCAGACGAGGCAGATTTTGGAGCGGCTGGGGCCGGCTTTTTTGACGGGGACGGTGGCGCTTTGGAGAGTGGTGAAGGCGGGGGTCTCCTCCTGCACTTTGGCTTCGGCTTGCAGCAGCTGGGCAGCGGCCTGCATGTAGGCGTTGTATTGGAGCTGCATTTCATTCTCGAGGGCGACCTGTTTCTGGCGTACCGACTGCAGGATAACGTTCTGGTTGGCGTCCGCATATCCGGCATAAGCCGCACGGGCCTTGTCGTAACGCTCCTTTGCCTCTTCACAAATCTTCTTGTTGTATTCCAAGTCTACACGGGCCTTAGAGGTGCGGTAGTCGGTGATATACTCCTGAAGATAGCACTTCACCGAGTCGCACATGGTAGCGGCAATCACAGGATCCTGATCGGTCACAGAAATAGTGATCACCATGGTTTTCTTATCCACATCACATACCACCTTTTTATCAATAGCTTCCACTATCTTCGCTTGCGTTTCGGTCAAACGGAAGGGGTCGATTTTGGCAGACTTTGAGTCCTCCTCCCCTTTAGAACGCAATTTTGCCAATAATTTGAAAGGAGCATGGAGCGCCTCTTTCCACCACACCTTTTTCTGTTCATCCTTCAGATAGTCGTAATAGGGCATCGTGCGGTTGGCTTCACCCTTTTTCTTACCCTCGATGGTAACCGGAATGGGGAAGAGTGAGGTCTTGAAGTCCACTGAGTTGACCAGTTCGGGATATAGGGTGGGATACAGTGCTTCAGTGGCATTGGTGGGCAGGGTGACGCCAAAAGTGGAGGCCATGGCGGCCAATCCGCCAGTGGATTTTGAGCCTGACAACTCTGGTGCGAGCTTCACCGTGCAGGTGTAGTAGTTGGGCAGTGCCAATGAAAAAATAGCCACCACTACAAAAGTAATGCCCAACACCATGACATACAGCCACTTGTGCTTGAGGATATCCTTGAAAAGCTTGCGGAAATCGATGGAGCTTTCTTCCTGTTCTACAACACTGTTTTTGTTTTCTTCGTCCATGGGTTATTTCTTTAAAAGTGAAACCATTGAAACTATTGCAGTGGTCATAGTAGCCAACGAGGCCACAGAGGTAGCCCAAGCCGCCAAATTAAAGTTAGACTCGCGTTTCTTTTTGGCGGGGACCACAATTTCGCAGCCCGGTTCCGGTTTGGCGCCCTTGGAAGCCAGACCTACGGTACCGTTCTGATAGACGATGAAGACCTTTGACTTTTTGGCGCGGTTGCCATAACCACCAGCCATGTCAATATATTTATTATAGCCTTTACCCGCTTGGAAGAATACCGTGTTGGGAAACATTACCGTTCCTGAGACCTTCACCACGCCGTTGTATTCCGGCACAAAGATACGGTCGCCTTCGCGAAGGATGATGTCTTTGTCAGAACCCGGTTTTTTCAAAGCACCTTCTAAATCAATACCCACCACATAATTGTTGCCAAGATTCATTTTACTCCAAGCGATGGAGTCACGTTCCCGCATCAGTTCGCTAATGGCTTCCATAGTAGCTTGTTCACGGACCTTCTCCTCTTCTGTCAGCTGGCGAATCAGACGGGCCCCCTTGAGGTAGGCGTTCTCAGTGAGGCCGCCTGCCATAGCAATGGCGTCGCTCAAACGCATGTCTTTGCCTTCCAAGGTGAAACCACCTTCATAGTTCACCTCACCCGTCACGGTGATGTTGCGGGCGGTGGAGTAAGCCGGACTGCGACGAACGTGCACCACATCGTAGGGTTCGAGCACGAAACCTTGCTCGCCATCAATCACCAAACCGTCTTTCAAGCTGAAGGTGTAGCTTTCAGCAATCTTATTGGTTTTCTGAGTGGCTTTGGGGTCACGGATTCTGCGAGAGACATCCACCTTGCCTGTGGAAGCTTGGTCGGTGAGGCCGCCTGCCATCACAATGAGGTCTTCGATGGTGGTGTTATCGGCATATTCGTATGTGCCGGGACTCATCACCTCGCCCGTGATGGTGAAGGTGCGTTCGGTACGCAATTCCGTTTCGGTGGGGATGAAGAGCACATCCTCGTTCTGCAATCGAATATCCGCTACCCTACCCGACATAATGCCTTGAATATCCACCGGAATGGTCAAGAGGCTGCGATCCTCTTTCAGGCGGTGCAACACGGCACGGTTGGTAAAAGCATCTTCGGTCAATCCATCTGCCGCCTCAATCAAGCCGCGAACGGTGGTGAGATTTGAATCGAGGCGGAACAAACCGGGACGGAACACCGCGCCTTTGATTTCCACCATATTCTCGAAGCGGTTGATCATGCCATCCACGGTAACCGCATCCCCATCTTCGAGACGGAAGCTCTTCAGTTCGGATTCATCTATATTATATACTTGGTAGCGTTCGCCAGCTTGACGCACCAGACGAACGGTCTTGCGGTTGGCATCACCTGTGAAATCTCCGGCATATTTGATAAGGGTTTCCAGTGTCTCGCCTTCGCGCATCTCATAGAACATGGGACGGCGTACGCTACCCGTGATACCGACTAAGCGATCATAAACCCCCACTTGGATAATGTCGTTGTCCTGGAGGTTGACATTGCCGGTCATGCGACCGTTGAGAATGTAGTCATAGAGGTCAATCACGGCCACCACCTCCTCATCACGATAAACCTTGATGTTACGCAGGGTTCCGAGGCTGCTGGTTCCGCCTGCACGATAGAGGGCATAGAAGACATTGGCGAAAGCCGAGAGGCGGTAAGTGCCAGGGACTTTCACCTCACCCATAATGTTCACCTGGATGGTGCGCGTGTTGCCCACCGACACTTGGATATTACTGCTCTGGAAGCGGGAGCCCACCGTGCTGCGCAGTTTCTTTTTGGCCGCTGCCAGAGAAAAGCCGCTCAAATAGACCGGACCATAGCCGGCCACTGTGATGGTGCCTTCCGGAGAGATGGTATGCACCATCGTCTGCTGGGAAGCGCCATATATATCTATAATGAGTTGGTCGCCAGGACCTAGGATATAGGTAGGCGGAACCGCCATATTTACATTCGGTTGGAAGTTAGGGTTGGCCTGCGAGAAGATGTCGCGACCGAACACCTTTTTGCCGTCCGCCGTGGGAGCCACCTCCTGCGTGGCCTGCACGTCGTTCTCCACCATCCTCATCTCTTCCGAGGCATCGGCACGCAACTCGCCAGAGGTGCCCCGCTTGGCGGTGGTCAGTTCCTGGTTGGTAGTACCGTCGCTGTTGCCTTTCATACGTTCCGTGGCCATCGTCACGGCACCGTCGGCCGCACCCGACAAGCCTCGTTCGGAAATCTGCTTGTCGTACTGGTTGCGCAAGCGACGGGCCTGCTCAACCGTGACACCACGTTGCATCAGTTTCGTCACAATCTGCGACTGGCTGGTGCCCGCCTGCGTCTCCGCAGCGATGAACTGGAGGACTTGGTCGTCGCTCATTTGGGCGTAAGCCATGGCGGTGAGGAGAAGGGTTGTTAGGAGAAGTAAGAACTTTTTAAACATATTTGGGATTATTACTGGTTTCGGGTTTCGGGTTTAAGGTTTATGGTTTAAGGTTGAGGGTTTAGGGGAGTTTTGGGGGAGGATGAAATAGCTGTTTGTTTATGCAATAGTTTTTATGAAATTTTTTTTCGATTTTATTTTTTTTAGATACAATATTTTTGGATGGTTGAACGTTGTTGTATTTTTAACAAAATATTTTAATATGGATAATAGTAAATTCTCATTCGAAAAACTAGAGGTCTACATCGAGACTCGTAAATTGGTTAAGGAAATCTATAAATTGGCTAAGAAGTTGCCGGTTGAAGAAAAATTCGCATTAAGCTCACAAATCAGAAGAGCTGCAGTTTCCATTACGGCTAACATTGCTGAAGGATGCGGTAGATATTCATTAAAAGAGAAAATTCACTTTATTGGTATATCGTTTGGTTCTTTGATGGAAGTATTCAGTGAGCTACAAACAGCTATTGATTTAGGTTTTATTTCAGAAACATCCTTAGAAACACTTAGACCTCAATTCATTCACATTTCCAGAATGCTATCAGGCTTAAAGAACTCTTACTCAAACATGCTCAATTCCCCCTCCAATAAACCTTAAACCTTAAACCATTAACCTTCTAACCTTTTAACCTTCTTAAACCATAAACACTCAACCTTAAACCATCATAAACCTTAAACCTTAAACCTTAAACTATCTATTCCGGTACATCTGCTCATAATATTTCTGATAGTCCCCTGAAGTGACATTATCAAGCCACTCCTGGTTCTCGAGGTACCACCTCACCGTCTTCTCAATCCCTTCCTCGAACTGCAACGACGGTTCCCAGCCGAGTTCTTTCTGAAGTTTGGAGGAATCGATGGCATAACGCATGTCGTGGCCGGCGCGATCGGTGACGTAGGTGATGAGGTTCATATCTTCGCCTTCTTTACGGCCGAGGAGACGGTCAACCGTGTTGATGAGGACTTTGATGATGTCGATGTTCTTCCATTCGTTGAAACCACCGATGTTGTAAGTCTCGGCCACTTTGCCCTCATGGAAGATGAGGTCGATGGCACGGGCGTGGTCTTCTACATAGAGCCAATCGCGGACGTTCTCGCCTTTGCCGTAAACCGGTAGCGGTTTTCTGTGACGAATATTGTTGATAAACAACGGGATCAGCTTCTCGGGGAACTGGTACGGACCGTAGTTGTTGCTGCAGTTCGTGACCACCGTAGGCAGACCGTAAGTGTCGTGGAAAGCGCGCACGAAGTGGTCGGAGGAAGCCTTCGCAGCACTATACGGGCTATGGGGTTGATATTTGAGGTCTTCGGTGAAGAACTTGTCACCGTAGGCCAAATGGTGTTCACCGCTGGATGCCTTTGTGGTGAACGGAGGCATAATGCCGTCAGGGTGCGTCATTTCGAGAGCGCCATAGACCTCGTCAGTCGAAATGTGGTAGAACCGTTTGCCCTCGTATTTTTCGGGAAGGCTCTCCCAGTAAAGCTTTGCGGCCTGCAGCAATGACAACGTACCCATCACGTTGGTCTGTGCGAAAGTGAACGGATCCTTAATGCTGCGGTCCACATGACTTTCGGCAGCGAGATGGATGATGCCGTCCACGTGTTCGTCCTGCATCAGTTTGTAGATCGTGTCAAAATCACAAATATCAGCCTTTACGAATTTATAGTTAGGCTTATTTTCGATATCACGTAAATTTGCCAGATTACCAGCATACGTGAGTTTGTCAAGATTGATAATCTTGTATTCGGGATATTTGTTCACGAAAAGGCGAACAACGTGGGAGCCGATGAAGCCGGCACCGCCGGTGATGATGATAGTGCGCATTTGGTTTAAGGTTTAAGGTTTAAGGTTTAGTGTTTAAGGGGCTTAGGAGCTTAGAAGCTTAGAAGCTTAGAAGCTTAATAAGCCTGTAAGCCTGTAAGCTTGTAAGCCTGTAAGCTTCTAAGCCTGTAAGCTAATCGCGTTTGAAGATGTCTCTCGTGTACACCTTCTCCGCCACGTCATCCAGGCACGCATCGTAGCGGTTGGCGATGATGGCTTGAGATTGGGTTTTGAATTTCTCGAGGTCGTTGACCACTACACTTCCGAAGAAGGTGCTGCCGTCTTTGAGGGTGGGTTCGTAGATGATGACCTTGGCGCCTTTGGCTTTCACGCGCTTCATCACGCCTTGGATACTACTCTGACGGAAGTTGTCGCTGTTGGACTTCATCGTGAGGCGGTAAACACCAATCACGCACTCTCTTTCGTTATTGGCATCAAAGTCGCCACGGTTGTAGTAGTCGTAGTAGCCCGCTTTCTTCAGCACCTGGTCGGCAATGAAGTCCTTGCGGGTGCGGTTACTTTCGACGATGGCCGACATCATGTTTTGCGGTACGTCAGCATAATTGGCCAGCAGCTGCTTGGTGTCCTTCGGCAGACAGTAGCCACCGTAACCGAAGCTCGGGTTGTTATAGTGGGTGCCGATACGAGGATCAAGACAAACGCCATCGATAATAGCTTGGGTGTCAAGACCTTTCATTTCAGCGTAGGTATCCAGTTCGTTGAAGTAGCTTACGCGCAACGCGAGATAGGTGTTGGCGAAGAGCTTCACAGCCTCAGCTTCCGTGCTGCCCATAAACAGCATCGGCACATCCTGTTTGATGGCGCCTTCCTTGATAATGGAGGCGAAGGTGTGGGCGCGCTCTTCCAAATGAGGATTGCTCTGGTCGAAACCGGCAATGATTCTTGACGGGTAGAGGTTGTCGTAGAGCGCCTTGCTCTCACGAAGGAACTCGGGAGCGAAGATGATGTTGGGCATCACGACCTCGAAAGAGCCGTCTGCTTTACGCTCGCGATAGCTGAACTTTTCGCGCACAGAGGCCGTATAACCCACGGGAATAGTGCTCTTGATGACCATCGTGGCGTTGGGATTCACCTGCAACACCTTGTTGATCACGTCTTCCACCGCAGAGGTGTCGAAGAAGTTCTTGGTGCTGTCGTAGTTGGTCGGGGCCGCGATGACCACGAACTCAGCATCCTTGTAGCCATTTTCCCAATCGGTGGTAGCCTTGAGCTGCAAGGGTTTGTTTGCCAGATAATCTTCGATGTAATCGTCCTGGATGGGCGATTTCTTGTTGTTCACCATCTCCACGCGCTCGGGCACGATATCGACAGCGGTAACATTATGATGTTGCGCCAGCAGAGTGGCGATGGAAAGACCGACATAGCCGGTTCCGGCGACAGTGATTTGCATGTTTAAGGTTTAGGGTTTAAGGTTTAAGGTTTAGGGGCTTAGGAGCTTAGGAGCTTAGGAGTTTAAGCCTGTAAGCTTCTAAGCCTGTAAGCTATATTTTCTCGAGAAATTCCGAGGGGATGTACGATGTGGCCACCAGTGCGAGGCCTTCAACGGCGACGAGGAGGCGGCGGTTGCCTTTGATGCGTTTGATGTAGCCGGAGCATCCTTTGTAGGGGCCGTCTAACACGTTGACCTTCTGGCCTTCTTTGTAGTTGACGCTACCGACATCCAGATACTGCAATCGTTCGTCCTCAACGGAGGTGACCAGTTTGAAGATGCGCATCTCCTCTTCGTCAATGGGGGACGGAAGCCGCACACCGTCCGTGACGTGGGTGTAGAGCATCACGCGCCCTGAGAGGTCTTGTTGCAGCTGAAGTACCACATCGGAGGCACAGCGCACAAAAATCAATGACGAAATGGCGGGCTTGACCACCGTCTTGCGGACTTCCCCGCTGAACTTAAAAGATTTCACAACCGGAAAGTAGGTCTCTATGTGCATTTTACGAATCGTCGCTTCCACTTCAAAGACTTTGTTGTAAAAGACTTTGAAAGCATACCAGTGTCGTTCAGCGTCGTTGAGCAGGGTCATGCAAATCCTCCGTTATGTCAAAATTGCGATAATGATGGACCGATGTAGCTAAAACCAACTATTCCCCCAGGCTTGCGACCTGAGGAAACAGAGGGCAAGACAACTATAAGTGCCTGGAATCTAAATCCTTGTGAACCCAGAAGGATATGCATAGACTCCCCCTCGTTACTACATTCATCCAACCTGCAAACATAAACAATTTTCTTTAATATTATTTGTTAAAATGATTTTTTATTCAACTTTTTTTTCAACAAAAAGCTTAGAAGCTTAGGAGCTTAGAAGCTTAAAAGCTTAGGAGCTTAGGAGCTTAGGAGATTAGGGGCTTAGGAGATTAGGGGCTTAGGAGATTAGGGGCTTAGGAGATTAGGGGCTATAGTAGATAGAGGGGTGGCGGTATTTTTTCTTGTAGGGAAAAAAATTCTACAGTAACCCTTCGGCAATTTGGGGGATAAGGCGGTCGATGTCGCCGGCACCGATGGTCAGCAAAACTTGCGGACGATGGGTTTGGAGATAGGGAAGCAGTTCCTCCTTGCCGAGTACTAACGCATTGGGATTCTGCATCTTGCTCAACAAAAATTCAGAAGTGATGCCCTCAATGGGTTTCTCTCGAGCGGGGTATATGGGTAGCAGGATGGTGCGGTCGAGGAGATCGAGGGCGGCCGCGAACTCGTCTGCAAAATCGCGAGTGCGGGTGTAGAGGTGCGGCTGAAAAATTCCACAGATTTCCTGATTAGGGTAAATTTTGCGAACAGCCGTAATAAACGAACGCATCTCGTTGGGATGGTGCGCATAGTCGTCGATGAAGACAAAATCGGGACGACGAACGATGTAATCGAAACGGCGTTTTACACCTTCGAAAGTACTGATTTTCTGTTTGATACGATCAACTGGCATCTTCGGAAAAGCCTCCAGCACGGCGGCAATGGCGGCCGTGGCATTCAGGATGTTGTAACGACCGTGCGCCGGCAACGCCAGATCCTGAATTTCCCCTTGCGGGGTATGAAGACAAAATCTGGAATAATCTTGCTGATAGTCAATATCATGCGCATAATAGTCGGAAGTGGATTCCGTACCATAGACGCGCTTGCCCGGATGCGTAATATAATCCGCCACCGCCTCTTCCACCAAGACGGCTTTGCGGGTTTGGGCGGCGAACTGCCGGAAGGCATCGCGCAGGTCCTCCACATCGCGGTAAATATCCAAATGGTCGGCATCCATGGAGGTGATGACAGAAACCTCAGGATGCAGAGTCAAGAAGGAACGGTCGAACTCGTCCGCTTCCACCACGGCGGTGTCGGGCGATGGACTGCATACGTAGTTGTCGTTCAGGTTCTTGGCTATGCCCCCGATGAAGGCGGCCAACGGTTGCTCCGGATAGAGCAGATGGGTGATCATGGAGGTGGTGGTGGTTTTGCCGTGTGTGCCGGCCACCGCCAATGTACGCAGCTCGTCCGTGATATGTCCCAACACCTGCGAGCGTTTGTACATCGGGATATTATTCTTTACAAAATACTGGTATTCAATAAAATCCTTAGGTATGGCGGGAGTCACCACTACCCTATCCAACGTTGCGGGAATCTGGGAAACGTCCCCTTCGAAATGGATTTTTGCCCCTTTGCGCTGGAGCATCTCGGTGACGGGAGAAGGGGTAAGATCGTAGCCATAGACGGCGTATCCACGTTGCAAAAAATACTGGGCCAACGCACTCATCCCGATGCCGCCAATGCCCAGAAAATAGATGTTCTTATTTCTCATAAATCAAGAAAACAGTTCTGCGGTTCTTGGCGCGTCCTTCCGCGGTATTGTTGGAGGCAATCGGATTCGACTCGCCATAACCTTTGTATCTCAAACGGTTAGCGCTGACACCCTGCGCCACCACATAGTCATACACCGACTTGGCACGATGCTCCGACAACAGCAAGTTGTCTTCGTCACGACCGATATTGTCGGTGTGACCCTGTATCTCCACTTTCACCGTAGGATTCTCCTTCAGGAATTCGATGAAGAGCGCCAGCAGCATTTTGGATTCGGGGGTAAGGCTGAAGTCATTGGTCTCGTAGTAGATGTCGCGCAAATCGCACACTTTTCCGGTTTCCACAGCCTTCACCTCGGCATCCTTCTCAACCACCTCTTCGGTAATTTCCTCCGGCTTAATAATCTGGGTGTCAAATGAATAACCTTCCTTCTTAACATTCAAAATGAGGGGTTGGGGATTCTCGTGATTCACCTCGGCGGCCACAGCGTATTTACCTTGCGCCGCGCTCACAATACCCGTGGAAACGACATTCGCATTGGTATCTCGAATCTCGACCACAGCGTTTTCCAAATCGCCCTCATCCACGGAGACCTTGCCCTTGACGATAACCATCGTATGCGGACGTGCCTCCTCGTAAAGCTCAAACTGGTAGATATTCCAGTCCTGGTCACCATAGTTGTTGGAGGAAAAGTAGCCGGTTTTACCGTCCAAACTGACGAAAAAGTCCACTTCGTCATTTTCGGTGTTGATGGGCGAGCCGATGTTGACCGGTTCCGACCACTGTCGCTTGCCGTCCATCTTGGAGTAGAAAATGTCCTGCCCTCCGAGACCGTCGTGGCCGTTGGAGGAGAAGTAGAGCGTTTTGCTGTCGGTGTGGAGGAATGGCGAACGCTCGTTACGATCAGTATTGATGGTCGGTCCCATGTTGACAGGATCGTTCCAAGAGCCGTCACTCTTGCGGGTAGCGTACCAGATGTCGGAACCCCCATAGCCGCCCGGCCGGTCGCTGGCGAAGAAAAGCAGCTTGCCATCGGAGCTGAGCGAAGGCTGCGACTCCCATGTGTCGCTGCGGTTAATCTTGCCTGGCAGCGGCTTGGGTGTTGACCACTCATAGCCGTCGAACTCCGAATAGTAGAGATCATAGTTCGGGTAGGAGCCTCCCGGCAGTTTCACCGTATGCCGCTGCGTGAAAATCAGCAGGTCGTTGGTGAGGTTGATGGTGGGACTCCCCTCCCCCTCCGCATTGTTGAACGGAGCTGGCAGCCTGTCGCCTTCACCAAACTGTCCCCCCTTTTTCTCGCTACAGCTGAAAAACTCTTTCAACACACGACCTTCCCCGAAAGGGTTACCATCGGAGACATACTTGCGTCGGGTAAAGTAAAAGAGCTGACCATCAGGAGATAACGTACCGAGGTACTCGTCCGCAGCGGTGGAGATATTGGGCACCGGATGCGGGTCGAAGGGCACCGGATGGTTGAGGATATTGTCGTAAAAACGGGCCTTGCGGAGAATAATCCGGGCTTCCCGAATCTTATCCGCATCTTTAGGGTTCGGAAACAGATCAGGATTATCCACAATTACCCCCGCAAATTTGACCGCTTCCGGATACAATTCTTGGTTGTATGCAAGTTTCGCCGCGTATAGGTTATGAAAAGGCTTGTAGAAGGGACATACATCATAAATCCGATTGAAGGCAGCCATGGCCTTCTTCACATCCGAGCCGTCTTTCCGTTTGGAGATGAACTGATTATCCTCTAAGGGGTAATAATATCCCATTGCATAATAGTAGTTCACGTCCAAATACTCAGGATGGTCGGCCAGAATCTCCTCGTAGAGTTCGAAGGCCTCCTCTTTCTTGCCGGATTTTTGAAATTCCCGCGCCTTTTTGAAGATTTTCTCGCTGTTTTTATCCATCGTCTGCATGCACGGGTCATCGTCCTGCGCGTAGGTGACGCAGGCGATTCCCATGAAGAGTACGGACAATATGAGCGATAATCTATTCATATATAATTGGCTTAGGAGCTTAGAAGCTTAGGAGCTTAGAAGCTTAGGAGCTTAGAAGCTTAGGAGCTTAGGAGCTTAGGAGCTTAGGAGCTTAGGAGCTTAGAAGCTTAGTGGGTTAAGCTTGTAAGCCTGTAAACTTATAAGCCTGTAAGCTTGTAAGCCTGTAAGCCTGTAAGCCTGTAAGCCTATAAACTAATTATCCTTAATCACCGTTTCGGCGGCTTCCACGATTTTCATAAACTCGTCGGCTTTGAGGGAGGCGCCGCCGATGAGACCACCATCCACGTCGGGTTGGGAGAAGAGTTCGAGGGCGTTCTTTCCGTTGCAGCTGCCGCCATAGAGGATGTAGGTGAAGACAGCGAGTTCGGTGCCGAATTTCTTCTCGATGAGGGAGCGGATGAAGGCGAGCATCTCCTGTGCCTGCGCGGGAGTAGCAGTTTCGCCGGTGCCGATGGCCCAGATGGGTTCGTAGGCAATCATCGTGCGTTCGAGTTGCTCGGGCGTGAGGGTGCAGATGGTCGATTCAATCTGTTTTTGGACGATTTCGAAGTGTTTGCCGGCTTTGCGTTCTTCGAGCGTCTCACCGCAGCACATTACGGGTACGATGTCGTTGGCCAACAGGCGGTGCATCTTCTTGAGGACGATCTCATCGGTTTCGCCAAAGTATTTGCGGCGTTCGGAGTGTCCCACAATGCAGAAATCCACCTCCATGGAGGAGAGCATCTCAGCCGAAATCTCTCCCGTGTAGGCACCGTTCTCAAACTCGCTCACATTCTGCAAACCTGCGTAGAAGTGGCTGTCCTCCAAGCTGGCATGGTCGGTCACCAGTTCGGCATAAACGGCAGGCGGACAAAGCACGACCTCTGTTTGCAGCTGATAATCAGCCAATTCCTCTTCTATTGTGGTGATCAGGTCTTCGGCTTCTTCGAAGTCCTTATTCATTTTCCAGTTTCCGATAACGATCTTAGGTTTTGTCATAACAATTCTATTTATTTGATTTACATTAATTTACTATTCATTGGTCATACGAAGTACCAACGCGCAAAGTTACAATTTTTTTTGGTAAGACGATGTGGCGATGAAACACGATGAAGCGATGAAATACGATGAAACAAAAAAAGACGAAATCTTTCGACTTCGTCTTTTTTATTTCAATAAAAACAGAGCGGATGGCGAGGATGCCGATACCGCTTTTGCAGTTTTTAGTGGTTGCCGCAGCCTTTGCTGGTGCCATGGTTACCACAGCCTTGACCATTGCCATGGTTACCGCAACCTTGACCGTTGCCATGATTGCCGCAGCCTTGACCATTTCCGTGGCTGCCACAACCGCCACAGCCACTGCCCTTTTCTGCACGACAGCAGGCGGGCAGTTTAGCACGTGCAGCGGCATCCGCTTTCACGTTATCGGCATTGTAACCCAGCTTGCTGATCTGCTGACGCAACTGGTCGGGATTGGTTCTGGACGCATCGTAAGTGATGGTCAGCTTGGCGGTCTTCATGTCGTAGGAGTAGTCCTTCACTCCCTTGAAATAGGGCACGTTCTCTTTGAACTTGTCTGCACATTTCTGACATACGCCATTGGTTTGGATGGTGACAGTCTGCTCCTTCTTGGAGGCTTTCTGGGCGTTTGCGCCCAGGGTGATGATGGCTGCTAAAGCCAGGATGATGATTCTTTTCATATTTTCGTTAATTAATTAGTTTCGAATCTGTTTTTCAGGAATTCGGTGCAGTCCTCGAATGTTTTGAACGTATGCTGTTCGGGGACGATGAGCGGGATAACGTTCATGGTCTTAAGCATATACATCGGTTGGGGTTGGATGATAGTCATGAGGACGAGGACGCCGCGGGCTTGGAGTTCCTTGATGGCGGTCTCCATGGCGTAGAGGCCGGATTGGTCCATGAAGCTGACGAGGCGCATACGGATGATGACGATCTTGGCATCTTCGGGCACGTCGGCCATCACTTGCTGGAATTTGGTAATGGTGCCGAAGAAGATGGGACCGTTAAGACGCTGGATATAAATCTTATGCTGCACTTTGTCGGGCATACCGCCTTCATCCTGCCACGGACTCTCTTTGTCGAAATTGGTCATCTCTGCGGAGCTGTAGCCACCCTCCACGAGGTCGCTGGCACGTTTCATGAAGAGGACGCAGGCAATCACCATGCCGATGCCGACAGCCGTGAGCAGATCCACGAAAACGGTGAGCAGGAAGACGATGATGAGCACCACGGCATCTGCACGCGGGATTTTGGGAAGATCTTTAAAACCTTTGAAGTCAATGATTCCCCAACCGACGGTGATCAGGATGCCGGCGAGTACGGACAGCGGGACATAGCGCACGAGGCTGCCCAAACCGAGCAACACAGCGAGGAGCAACAGCGAGTGCACCATACCGCTGATTTGCGTGCGACCGCCACTTTTCACGTTGACGACGGTACGCATGGTCGCGCCCGCACCGCTGATACCGCAGAAGAGACCGCTAATCATATTACCAATACCCTGCCCTATCAGCTCACGGTTGCTGTTGTGATGCGTCTTGGTGATATTGTCGGCCACCACGGAGGTAAGGAGCGTATCAATACTGCCCAAACCGGCGAGCGTAAGTCCCGGAATGACAGAGGCTTTCAGAACGGCGCCCCAGTCAAGGCCGGCGAGGTCGAGTCCCTCTTTGGCAAACACGGGCATCGGGAATCCAGACGGAATCTGACCGATGAGCAGTTTCTCGTCCATCCCTAAGAACAGCGAAACAATGGTCATGACCAAAAGGGCCACCAGTGTAGAGGGTATCTTCTTGGTTATCAACGGGAAAAGATAGATAATGGCGATGGTGCCGAGACCGAGTAGCAGTGCGGTAATCGAAACACCGTCAGCCACACGTTCAGGGAATTGCGTAATCATATCCACCACCATCACCGGTGATTTACAACCGATTAGCGGATAGAGCTGTTGGATGATGATGATGACACCGATACCGCTCATGAAGCCGGAGAGTACCGGATACGGGATATAGCGCACATATTTGCCGATCTTCATGATGCCGAACAGAATCTGGAAGATACCGCAGAAGAGGCCGGCCAGCGACATGCTGATAAGCACCGCGCTCATGGAGTGCTGTGCCGCCCACACGCCGCTGAGCAGCGAGGCGGTGATGACAGTCATGGGACCCGTAGGACCGCTGATCTGTGAGTGTGTGCCCCCGAACAAGGAGGCAAAAAAGCCGAGGAAAGTAGCACCTATGAGGCCGGCAAGGGCGCCCATGGAACTGGCGGAGGGATCGTCAATGCCTCCGAACGCCTGGATACCGAAGGCCAACGCCAACGGCAAGGCTACAATTCCGGCTGTGATGCCGCCAAAAAGATCTCCTTTCAGATTGTCTGTTTTAATAAATGCCATTACTAACTTTCTTATATACAACACATTAAAAAGATAGCGAGAACATGATTCCCGCTATCTGAAATCGGCCGCAAAAATACGAAATTTTTGCGTATGGAAAGGCATGTCAATTAGGATAAATCGGCGCGAGCCATAGCATCCTTGTAGTACTTCTGGTTAACGAAAACGTCTTCCTTGTACGGATTGATGTGGCGCTTCTTAGCTTGTGCGATGATGTAGCACAACGCAATGATGTTGGTCACGAGCGCCAGTCCGCTGATGAACATCATCATGCTCGGGTTGGCGGCCACGACAGAAGGATCGACTGTGGTGCCTACAACGCCGTCAACGGCAGCCTGTCCACCGGCAGCGTACAGTTGCTCAATGGTAGCAACACCTTCCGGATAAAGGACGGGAAGCGTAGCCCAGTTGAACCACTGTTGACCATCTTTGAAGGTCTCTTGGAAGAGCGGGAAGACCTGTGCAAACATACACCAGATCGCCAAGGTGTTAGCGCGGTTCTGAATCCAACCGCCGCGGTTCCACAACAGGGCGGCCACTGTCGGGGCGAGCAGCAAAGCCACGCCGCAGTACCAGCTGTGCGTAGGCAGACAGTTGTAGGTGTAAGCGAAGTTCCAGATGTCATAAATCACGATATAGACCCACGTCATGTCGGCCCAGATCATGTCTTTTTTGTCCTTGGAGGCATAGACGTTCCACCATGCGGTCATACAGAAGATGCTGATGATTCCGGCCACGCCGTTCATCACATTGTGCCAGCCGCCGTATTGCCAGACGCCTTCGGAGGTGAGCCACCATTTGTTCCAGCCCATTGCCGCACTTTCGAAGTCAGAGGCACAGGCAATCAGGATGTTGATGGCCACGATGATAAACGGGAACGGTTTGAACCAGTGTTTGGCACCGATGCCCCATTTGTACTTGATCATCATAAAGCCGATACATCCAGCGGTAGCGGCATAGAGCTTGGCATAGTGGAACCAGCCTTGCATATAGACGTGTGTCTGGTTTTCCAACGCCCACTGTGCACCGTTGCGAACGCCGACGGCAATCGCAAGGAAGTAGGCCGTGAGGGCGACGGGGATGACCAGGAAGGTGACGATACCGCCGAACTTAGTGCGACGGGCGAACTCGTTGAACAGGATGAGACCCACGAGGACGACGAGCAGCATCCCCCACTGGGCCAGGGCGTGAGCCCCATAGACTTGGAAAAACATAGCGGTTAAATTTTATGTTGGTAACTTCGTGTTGATTACTTCGTGTTAATTATTTCATGTTAATTAGCTTCGCTGTTGGTTAGCCTGCGGCGGTTGATGACTTCGTGTTAGTTATTTCATGTTAGTTATTTCATATTAGTTAGCTTCGCTGTTGTTTTTGTTGTTTTTGTTAATATCGTAGTTGCGGAGGCGAGACATGAATGATGCTATTTTTATAGATATGTCCGTACAACGTTCGCGTAATGATTTGGCTGTTTCTATATTTATATATCCTAAATCTTCTGCCACATAAAGCATACTCTTTACTTCTCCACAAGAGCCATAAGAAATGTTCAGATAGCTTAATAATTGCCTATTGTCTTTAGAATTCTTACTTTTATCAAAACCC
>Ga0265301_10003667_pt1 | contig 16080 bp, 13 predicted proteins | sample AusTroGonzalo_MG_2_FD_193488 | JGI IMG/M metagenome (GOLD analysis project Ga0265301, IMG submission 193488) | Bovine rumen microbial communities from tropical cattle in Woodstock, Queensland, Australia - Gonzalo_04 | ecosystem: Host-associated > Mammals > Digestive system > Stomach > Rumen ...
CCGGCGTCCTTCACTTTATTGGCTTTCACCCGTTCCCGCAGCTCGTCCACGATGAGCGTGGTTGCTTTCAGGCCGCAGTCGGCCATGAGCAGGATATCTTCCAGTTCTTCATAAAAATCTTCGTCAATCTTCCGGTTTTCCCGGACCATGTCGTCGACTTTTTCGGTCATGTTTCCGCGGGTCTTGCTCAGTCCTTCCCGCAACCGGGCAAACAAGCCCTTTTTCTTTGCTTCTGACATAACATTTCACTCCTGCCGAAAGGGGTCGGTCATCCAATATGATCCTTCCCGCCCATATACATCCTCAGCGCTTCGGGAATCGCGACCGTACCGTCGGCCCTCAGGTTGTTTTCCAGGAAGGCAATCAGCATGCGGGGCGGCGCCACGCAGGTATTGTTCAGCGTATGGGCAAAGTATTTGCTGCCGTCCTCCGCGCGCACCCGGATCTGCAGGCGGCGCGCCTGGGCGTCGCCCAGGTTCGAACAGGAACCGACCTCAAAATACTTTTTCTGCCGGGGGGACCAGGCTTCCACGTCCAGGCTCTTAACCTTCAGATCCGCCAGGTCGCCGCTGCAGCATTCCAGCGTCCGCACCGGAATATCCAGCGTCCGGAAGAAGTCCACCGTGTTCTGCCACAGCCTGTCGAACCACATCGGGCTGTCTTCGGGCTTGCAGACCACGATCATCTCCTGTTTTTCAAATTGATGGATACGGTACACGCCGCGCTCCTCGATGCCGTGGGCGCCGACTTCCTTGCGGAAGCAGGGGCTGTAGCTGGTCAGCGTTTTCGGCAGTTTGTCCTCATCGATGATACTGTCGATGAATTTGCCGATCATCGAATGTTCGGAAGTACCGATCAGGTACAGATCCTCGCCTTCGATTTTGTACATCATGTTTTCCATCTCGGCAAAGCTCATCACGCCCGTCACCACGTTGCCGTGGATCATAAACGGCGGCACCACATAAGTGAAGCCCCGGTCGATCATGAAGTCCCGTGCGTAGCTCAGAATTGCGCTGTGCAGCCGGGCAATGTCCCCCATCAGGTAATAGAACCCGTTGCCGCTGGTTTCCCGTGCCGCGTCAAGATCGATACCGTTCAGCCGTTCCATGATGTCCACATGGTAGGGAATCTCCCATTCCGGCACCACGGGTTCACCATAGCGCTGCACCTCGACGTTCTCGCTGTCGTCCTTGCCGATCGGAACACTGTCGTCGATGATGTTGGGAATCACCAGCATCCGTTTGCGGATCTCAGCTTTCAGTTCTTCTTCTTTTTTCTCCAGTGCTTCCAGCTCGTCCGCCATAGCGGCGACTTCTGCCTTGACTTTCTCGGCTTCGTCCTTCAGCCCTTTGCCCAGAAGGCCGCCGATCTGTTTCGACAGGGTCTTGCGTTTGTTGCGCAGGCTGTCTGCCTGCTGAATCGCTTCCCGGTATTCCTTGTCGAACGCGATCACCTCGTCCACCATGGGAAGCTTCTGGTCCTGAAACTTTTTCCGGATATTTTCTCTGACCTTTTCCGCGTCATTCCGGAGCAGATTGATATCTAACATAATACTACCTCTGCAAAAAATCTTTTGTTATGTCATAACCGAAGTAGTCCAAAGGGCGATCGGAAAGCCCCCTGGTCATTTCTTGTCATGAGTAATGACCACATGCCGATTCGGTTCGTCCCCCTCGGAATGGGTGGATACCCCTTCCGTCTGCTGAAGCGCGTAATGGATGATCCGGCGCTCGTAAGGATTCATGGGTTCCAGGCTCACCTTCCGTCCTGTGCGCAGTGCGCGGTTCGCCATCCGGTTGGCCAGGCGGATCAGGGTATCTTCCCGCTTCGCGCGGTAGTTCTCCGTATCCAGTGTCACGCGGACATAACCTTCGCGGCCCCGGTTGACCTTCAGGCTCGTCAGGTACTGCACGGCGTCCAGGGTTTCGCCGCGGCGTCCGATCAGCACGCCCAGGGTATCGCCGTTGATGTATCCGTAGATGTTGCCCTCCGCGTCCTGGCCCATGTCAATGGTCACTTCTACGCCCATCAGTTTCGTCAGTTCCATCAGGAATGCGTGAGCAATCCCCGCCGGGGAATCTTCGGTCATCTCTTCCGCCGGGATCATCGTGACTTCCGGCTTCTCCATGGGCCGGATCTCCGCCTTGGCCTTCTTCTCGGGTTCCTTTTCCCTGCTTTCAGCGGGCGCTTCCTCGGTTTTCTCAGGCTGGGACTTTTTCTCGGGTTCCGGTTTCTTTTCAGGCTCCGGCTTTTTCTCGGCCGGCTTCTTTGCCTTCTTTTCCGGAGCCGGTTTCTCGTCTTTCTTTTCCGGTTTCTTCTCCGGTTTTTTCTCGGTCTTCTTTGCCTTTGCGGGCTGCTTCTCCTCCAGCAGATCGCCCAGCGGATCCTCTTCGGACGCTTTCACCGTCAGGCGAACCTTCGCGGGCCGGCTGCCAAACAGGCCGAACAGGCCCTTGCTGCCTTCCTCAACCACCAGCACATCCACATCGCCGATTGAAACGCCAAGCTCCTGAAGCCCCAGTTCGATAGCTTCTTCCACGGTCTTGGCGGAAGCTTCATATTGTTTCATTTCACAGATCCTTCCCCGGCCACTTCGGCCGCTTCTTTTTCTTTCTTATCCAGTATCTTGTTGATGGCGTACGTCTGACCCATGCTCACCAGGTTACCTGCCACCCAGTACAGGGCGAACGCGGCAGAGTAGCTGAAGCAGATGATCAGCGAGAAAACCGGGAAGAAATACTGCATGAATTTCCCTGTGCTCGCGCCGGGCTGGTCCGGATTGGTCGGCTGGTTTCCGCCCATGATCTTGGTCATCGCCAGCTGGCTCACGGCACTCAGAATCGGCAGGAGCATCAGGCCGTTATATGAGTTGACCAGGGAAAGCTGGGTAATCAGCAGATTGAACGTCCAGCCGGGCTTGACCGCCACGGCTTCCATATAAGCAGTGTTCTGCTGCATCGCCTCGACAATCTGCGTGACGGTTGCGCTCAGGTTGGCCTGCGCAAAGCTGTCGGCCGTCAGGCCCAGATCCTTGATCAGCACCGGCAGGTTGTTCTGGTCCAGCGTGTTGAACCAGTTCGTCCACAGATCCGCCGGAATCTGCTGCAGCGTCTTGAGGTCAGGCATTGCAGCCGCGAAAATGCTGTCCGGCATCCACAGGTTTTTGACCCACAGCCAGCGTTCCAGCGTCGGTATTTCATTGTTCAGAATCTGGCCCACCTGGATCAGCAGTTCCTTGTTCGCCGCCAGCCGCATCGCGCCGAAAACCGCGATCAGAACCGGCCACGTCAGCAGCAGCGGCAGGCAGCTGCTCAGAGGATTAATATGCTCCTTCTTGTACAGTTCCGCCGTCTTCTGATTCAGTTTTTCCTTGTCGTTGGCGTACTTTTTCTGCAGGGCCTGCAGCTGGGGCTGCAGCTTGGTGGTCTTCCGCATGCTCATGCGGCTCTTGATGTCCAGCGGCGTCAGCACCAGACGGACCATGATGGTGAAAACCACCATCGACCATCCCCAGCTTCCGACCCAGCTTCTGATCCAGGCCAGGATGTTGAAAAGAAAATCATTCATTCCGGGTTATTCCCTCCTTAACATTGTGCAGGGATCCTCCGGTACGGGGTCATAGCCCCCCTTGCTGAAGGGGTTGCAGCGCAGGATGCGCCACGCTGCCATTCTTCCGCCCTTCCAGGCGCCGTACCGTTCGATCGCGGTCACGGCATACTCTGAACAGGTCGGGATATAACGGCAGGAGGGACGCTTCTTGCGGTGGCTCAGCTCCCGTCTGTAGAAGCGGATCATCCACAGAAAAACCTGCTTCATCGTGAACCGTTTCATCGGAAAACGTTTCATTCGGCGCGGTTCCCTTCTCCCGAAGGCAGGTCTGAATCTTGTTTCAGAAGCGCGTTCTGCTTTTTCAGCAGGTAGCGCACGTCCCGCTTCAGGTCTTCGAAGGCGGCCTTTGCGGCTGAAGGTCTGGCGACGATAACGTACAGACCGGTTTTCACGTCCCCCAGGTAGGGCCGGAAGCATTCCCGCAGGCGGCGCTTGATCCGGTTCCGGGTCACTGCGTTGCCTGTTTTCTTGCTGACGGAAAACCCGATCTTCAGTTCCCGGCCCGGGGCCAGGAGCATGACCAGATTGCGGCAGGCGACCGAATGCCCTCTGCGATAGACATACTGGAACGCCCTGTTCTTCTTCAGCCGATAACGTCTCTCCATTGCTGGTTCATCATCCATCCGCTTCAGGCGGATTCACCCTTGGTTTATGAGGAAAAGCCCGCCCATTGGAAAACGGGCGGGCTTCATCCACAGTCATACTGATGTCAGCTGTACGGCAGATTAAACCGTCAGCTCTTTACGGCCGCGGCGACGGCGGGCAGCCAGAACCCGGCGGCCGTTCTTGGTCGACATGCGGGCACGGAAGCCATGAACCTTGCTGCGCTGGCGTTTCTTGGGCTGGTATGTACGGAACATAATCAACACTCCTCACGGTTTCGAACTGGTTCGCGGACCCGGATGATCCGCTCCTGCGCGGAACCTGTTGCCCCGCGCGCTGACGAACAGCCTATTTAGTATACTGAAGCTTCAAACCCTTGTCAAGCATAGATTTTGAAAATCTCTGCATTTTTCATCCCTTCGCCGCCTGCTTCAGCGCCTCGACGCAATCCTCGTGTTCCCAGGGAAGGTCGATGTCCGTGCGGCCGAAATGGCCGTAGGCTGCGGTCTGACGGTAGATGGGCCTGCGAAGGTCCAGACGGCGGATGATCGCGGAAGGCCGGAAGTCAAATACTTTCCCGACAATCTCCGCCAGCCTGTCGTCCGGCAGCACCCCGGTCCCGAAGGTGTCCACAAGAATGCTGACCGGCTCGGCCACGCCGATGGCGTAGGCCAGTTGAATCTGGCAGCGGTCTGCAAGACCGGCGGCAACCACGTTGCGGGCGGCATGCCGGGCGGCATAGGCGGCGCTGCGGTCCACCTTCGTGGGATCCTTGCCAGAGAAGGCGCCGCCGCCGTGAGGCGCGGAGCCGCCATAGGTGTCAACGATGATCTTCCGGCCGGTCAGGCCCGTATCTCCGGCGGGGCCGCCGACGACGAACCGGCCGGTGGGATTGACAAAGATCCGGGTATTCTCCGTGATCAGTTCATGCGGGATCACCGGCAGGATAACCTGTTCGATGATGTCCTGGCGGAGTTTGTTCTGATCTGCGTCCGCCGCGTGCTGGGCAGAGATGACCACCGTGTCCACCGCGACGGGCTTGTCGTCCTCGTAGACGACGGTGACCTGCGTCTTGCCGTCCGGATAGAGATAGGACAGCGTACCGTCCTTGCGGACTTTCGTGAGGCGCAGGGCCAGCCGGTGGCTCAGAGCAATGGCCAGGGGCATTTTCTCCGGCGTTTCGTTGCAGGCATAGCCAAACATCATGCCCTGGTCGCCGGCGCCGATATCCGCTTCGTCCTTGCCGCCGCGGGTTTCGAAAGCGTCGTCAACACCCATGGCGATGTCGGGGCTCTGGTCGTGGATGGCCGTCATGACGGCGCAGGTATCCCCGTTGAAATATTTCTCGGCAGCGTCGTAGCCTATGTCCTTCACGGTCTTGCGGACGATCGCGTTGATGTCCACAAAGGAAGAGGTCGTGATCTCGCCCATGACGGTGATCATGCCGGTACCTGCAAAGGTTTCGCAGGCCACGCGGGCATTGGGGTCCTTTGTGAGGATTGCGTCGAGCACGGCGTCTGACACCTGGTCGCAGAGTTTGTCGGGATGGCCTTCGGTCACGGATTCGGAAGTGAAGAGTTTGCGCATTTCTGTCTCCTGTTGATTAAATTCTGAATAAAAACCGCCCGACTTGCACACAAGCCAGGCGGGATTCGATCTTTCGGACCGTCCTTATCTGTCAGCGCTTCGCGGAGGAAGTGTGCCGCGCTGCGGGATTTGGCACCTTGCTTAAGCCGGTTGCCGTGACGTCATCGGGCCCGTCCCTCGGTCACTCGCGATAAGGGATTCAGTTGCGGGGTCTATCATAACGGTTCAAAGATCGTTTGTCAATGTCTGAAATGATTCTTTTTCATTCACTGCTACTTGCGCCCGAAGGGGTTTGGGGCGCAGGCCACAGTGCGGCCTGCGTTGGCTAACGATCGGAAAGCCCCCCATTCATTTACACCAGAGCGGCCGTAATAATGGACATCTGGTATACTTCGTCGGCGTTGCAGCCGCGGCTGAGGTCGTTGATCGGTGCGTTCAGCCCCTGCAGAATCGGGCCGAAGGCGGCGAACCCGCCCAGGCGCTGGGCGATTTTATAGCCGATGTTGCCGCTCTGGATTTCCGGGAAGATGAAGGTGTTGGCATAGCCGGCCACCTTGCTGCCCGGGAATTTCAGCTGGCCCACCACCGGGGAGACCGCGGCGTCGAACTGCATCTCGCCGTCCACTGCCAGATCCGGAGCCTTTTCTTTCACGATGGCGGTGGCGTTGCGGACCAGGTCCACGTTGGCGCCCTTCCCGGAGCCCTTGGTGGAGTAGCTCAGCATGGCCACCTTCGGATCCATGCCGAACACCTTAGCGGTTCCGGCGGTGGCGATGGCGACCTCCGCCAGCTGCTCCGCGGCGGTCAGGGTCACGTTGCCTTCCTTGTCCTTGCGGTCTTCATAGGCAATATTGATCGCGCAGTCACCCATGCACAGCATCTCGTCGTCGCGCACAAGGATGAAACAGGAAGAGACCAGATTGGAACCCTTGCGGGTTTTCACGATCTGCAGCGCAGGACGGACGGTGTCCGCCGTGGAGTAGGTCGCGCCGCCGAGCAGCGCGTCCGCGACGCCCATCTTTACGAGCATGGTGCCGAAATAATTGCCCTTCTGAAGCAGCGTGCGGCATTCCTCTTCCGTCATCTTCCCCTTCCGGAGTTCGACCATGGTTTTCACCATTTCTTCCATGCCGGGATAGGTTTCAGGATCCAGAATCTCCAGTCCTTCAATGTCAAAACCGCCGTTGGCGGCCACGGCTTTTACTTCCTCGACAGGGCCGACCAGCACAGGGGTCAGGAACCCTTCCTTCTTCAGCCGGGCAGCGGATTCCAGGATCCGGGCGTCCGTTCCTTCGGTATATACGATCTTACGTGGATTGGCTTTCAGGACTTCGATCAGATTTTCAAACATCCGGGTATTCCTCCAGTTTTTCAGTATCTTCCATCGCTTCCCGTTATCACGCTTTCAACTCGCTCATTGCAGCCGAAGGGGTTTTAGGGGGCGATCGGAAAGCCCCCTAAATTATTTCAGTTCGCTGGTGCAGTGCGGGCACCGTGTTGCCTTGATATCGATCTCGCTCTGGCAGAACGGGCACACCTTCGTGGTGGGATCCGCGGGCTTTTCTTCCTTCTTCGACAGGTTCTTGGCCGCGTTCATTGCCTTAATAATCAGGAACAGTACAAACGCAGTAATGATGAAGCTAATCACCGTACCGATAAAGGAAGAGATTGCGGGGCCAAAAGCCCATGTGCCTTCCGGCAGGTCGACAGGCTTGGGAATAATGGCATCCAGCAAAGGCTGGATAAAGCAGGCAATCAGGGAATCGACGATGGACTTGAAGGCAGCGCCGATAATGATACCGACGGCCATGTCGATGACGTTGCCCCTCATGGCAAACTCTTTAAACTCTTTCATGAACTTCTTCATTTCTGGTTTCCTCCCCCGTTTTATTACTTTTTGTTGCCAGTGAAGATACCTTCAATGGCTTTGGTAACGTTTTTGGTCAGGCTGGATACAACCTGGCGGGTCGCCGTGTTGATCGCCGTGTTTTTTACCCGGCCGGCAACGGAGTCGTTCCGGCGGGCACGCTCGGCGGCTTCCTCGCGCAGCTGGTCGTTCCGGGCGCGGCGCTCGGCGGCTTCCTGCTCCCGGGCTCTCCGTTCGGCTTCCTTCTGGGCGGCGGCGGCGGCTTTCTGCTGCTCGGCCATGGCCTTGGGATCCGCGGCAACAGGGGCAGGCACATAATTTCCGGTAGTCGGATCCAGCACCATGTCGACCATCTGCTGTACATACTGGCCGGTGGCCTGGTCAAGGACCATGATTGGCATCTTCTGAACCTGGGGCTGCACCTGGATGGTGGGCACCGCCTGCACGACGGGCTGGGCGGCCTGAACCACGGGCTGAGCCGCTTGCTGTACGGCCTGGACGACCGGCTGGGCCGCCTGAACGACGGTTTCGGGAACCTGCTGCACGGCCTGAACAACCGGCTGTGCTGCTTGAACGACAGGCTGGGCCGCCTGGACGACGGCTTCGGGAACCTGCTGTACTGCCTGAACGACCGGCTGAGCCGCCTGGACGACAGCTTCGGGAACCTGCTGAACCGCCTGCATCACCGGTACGGCCGCCTGCTGTACAGCTTCGGCGACCGGTGCGGCCGTTTCCGGTACGGGAGTCATGGACTCGATCTCTTTCTCGACATACTGGCCGGTGGTAGGATCAAAAACCTTGAATGTCTGTCCCATCTCTGTTCGCGCGGTGCTCTCTCTCCTGCGCCGCAAAAGGGGTCGTTGGGTAAACGGGAAACTTGTATGATCGGCTTAATCGGCCTTCGGCCTCGCGTACCACATGCCGTTCACGTAGAAATATTCCATCTGCGGTTCCGGCTGAGCAGCCTGTGCCTGGGCTTTCGGCTCTTCATACGCGCCGACGTCGTCGGCAATGGACTCATACTTGGTCCTTAAGGAACTGTTCAGGATCGCTTCCTCCCGGTCTTCCCGGGAAATCGCGCCCATATAGCTTTGCGGGGGAAGGATGGTGGCCCGCTCCACCACGCCCGGAGCACCGTGCTCGTCAAGGAAGGAAACCAGCGCCTCGCCTGTCTTCAGGGTTGTAATGGCTTCCTCTGTATCAAAGGACGGATTCGTCCGGAACGTCTGCGCCGCAACCTTGACGGCCTTCTGGTCCAGCGGGGTGTAGGCCCGTAGCGCGTGCTGAATGCGGTTGCCCAGCTGTCCGAGTATCGTCATCGGGATGTCCGCCGGGCTCTGGGTGATGAAATAAACCCCCACGCCCTTGGACCGGACCAGCCGCACCACCTGCTCGATCTTCTCCATCAGGGAGCGGCTGCAGTTGTTGAACAGCAGATGCGCCTCGTCGAAGAAGAAGACGATCTCGGGCTTCTCCGCGTCCCCCTTCTCCGGCAGCAGGTCGTACAGCCGCGTCAGCATCCACAGCATGAATGTGGAATACATCGTCGGGTTGTTGAACAGCTTGTCTGCACACAGGATGTTGATGATCCCCCGGTCCCTCCCGTTCACGTCCGTCACCGTGCGCAGCCAGTCTTCGATCTCGATCGCCGGCTCCCCGAAGAAAACCTTTCCGCCCTGATCCTCCAGCACGGCCACGGCCCGCTGGATCGCGCCGACGCTGGCCACGGAAACATTGCCGTATTCCAGGGTATAGTTCTTCGTGTTCGCCCCGATGTGCTTCAGCAGTTCTTTCAGGTCCTCCAGGTTTTCCAGCGGGTAGCCTTCCCGCGCCGCAACGCGGAACACGATGGTCATCACGCCGCTCTGCGTCTCGTTCAGGCTCAGCATCCTGCTCATCAGCAGGGGGCCCATGTCCTGCACCGTCGCCCGGATCGGCAGGCCCTGTTCGCCGTACACGTCCCAGTATTCCGTCGGGTAGGCGTGGAAGGTAAACTCGTCCCGCGGAACGCCGCAGTTTTCGAGCCGTTTTTCGATCGCCTCGCTGCCCGCGCCCGGCCGGCTCATGCCGCTCAGATCGCTCTTGATGTCGCTCAGGAACACCGGAACGCCCAGATCGGAAAAGCCCTCTGCCAGCACTTTCAGGGATACCGTCTTCCCGGTCCCCGTCGCGCCGGCGATCAGGCCGTGCCGGTTCGCCATGGAAGGAAGCAGGTAAACCGGCTGCCTGTTTTCGCAGCTGCCGATCCAGATCCGCTGATTCTCCTCATGGAGCATGCCTGCCGCCTCCGTTTTCATTTCGTTTTCTTCCGAAATATTTTACACAATCGCCCCCTGAACGTCAAGGTTTTCAAGGGGTTCCCCTGTATTAATTCTGAATTCCGATTTCGCTGCGAATCAGCTCTGTATACTTTCCATAATCTCCCGCATCTTTTCCGCGGCCCTTGCCCGATGGCTGATCCGGTTCTTTTCCTCCTCGTTCATCTCCGCGTAGGTCTTGCCCATCGGCTCGTACAGGAACAGCGGGTCGTACCCGAAGCCGCCCGTGCCGCGGCGTTCGTAAAGAATCGTCCCCGGACATCTGCCCTCCGCGATCAGCGTCTCCCTCCCCGGAATTTTCAGCGCCAGCGCACAGCGGAACGCTGCGCTCCGGTCCTTTCTGCCCTCCATCCGGCTCAGCAGCAGATCGTTGTTCGCCTCATCGTTGCCGTGCTCCCCGGCGTACCGGGCGGAATGAACCCCGGGTTCCCCGTCCAGCGCGTCAACCTCCAGCCCGCTGTCGTCCGCGATGGCCGGGAGGCCCGTCGCCGCGCATACGGCCTCCGCCTTGATCGCCGCGTTCCCGGCGAACGTGGAAGCGTTTTCGTCGATCGGGCCGTAGAAACCCGCGTCGCTCATCGGGGCCAGCGTATAGTAGTCCCGGAACATCTCCTGCAGTTCCTTCAGCTTATGCTCGTTCCCCGTCGCGGCCAGCAGCAGCGGCTTCGGGGCGATCCGGGCCGTCCGCACTCCGAGGGCTTCTCTCTGGGCGTCCATCAGTTCCCGGATCCCTTTCGCGCCGTAGTTCATCAGCACTTCCAGCTCGCTTCCGGAAAAGGCCCTGCCCTCCCCGGTGCCCTGCAGTTCGATGAACTCGCCCTTCTCGTTCATCACGAAGTTCATGTCCACCTGCGCCTTACTGTCCTCCTGGTAACACAGGTCCAGGCAAGGAACGTCGTCCACGATGCCGGCACTTACCGCCGCCACCTGGTGGATGATCGGGCTGACAAGCAGCTTCTTTTCCCGTACCAGCCGGTCCATCGCGCAGGTCAGCGCCACCATCGCCCCGGTGATGGAAGCGGTCCGGGTTCCGCCGTCTGCTTCCAGCACGTCGCAGTCCAACGTCACAGTCCTCTCTCCCAGTCTCTCCAGGTCCACAGCCTGCCGCAGCGCCCGGCCGATCAGCCGCTGAATCTCCACGCTGCGCCCGTCCTTCTTGATGCCGTCACGCTTTTTCCGCTCGCCCGTCGAGGCCGGGAGCATGGCATACTCCGCCGTTACCCAGCCCTTTCCCCGTCCTTTCAGGAACGGGGGCACCGTTTCCTCGACGCTGGCCGTGCAGATCACCCGCGTGTTGCCCGTCGCGATCAGGCAGCTGCCGTATGCCGTGCGGACAAAGTCTGTGTCAATCCTGACCGGGCGTTTCTCGTCCGGCTGTCTTCCGTCTGCTCTCATTGCTTTCCCTCTTTTCAGGCTCTCTGTTTCCGGATCGTCCTGGCCGATTCGATGATATAGACCACCATCGCGCACAGTGCCAGTCCCACCGTGATCCACAGCAGGATGATGTCCAGCTGCACGCCCCACCGGGCCAGTTCGTCATGGAAGAACGCGAGAATCAGGCTCAGGATAAAGCAGACCTGCGCCGCCTTCCCCACGTAGTTGCTGTATACCACCACGTTGTTCTTCAGCATGAACAGGCCGCCGATCACCATGAACAGCTCTTTGCAGGCCACAATGATGATCGCCGACCAGGGAAACACCCCGACAATCCCCTGGCATACCATCGCGGACAGGACCATCAGCTTGTCCGCCAGCGGGTCGAACAGCTTCCCGAAATCCGTGATCTGGTTCAGTTTCCGCGCCAGGTATCCGTCCAGCATGTCTGTCAGGCTGGCCGCGACGAACACCGCCAGCGAGGCCATCTTGTGTCCCTTCAGGAACAGCACCACGAACACCGGCACCAGGATCAGCCGGATCATCGTCAGCACGTTCGGAATCGTCCATACGTTTGTAAACAGTTTTCTGATCTTCTCTTTCAGGTTCAACGGATTTGTTCCTCCTTCAGTCCCTCGCCCAGTCCTTGCTCCGCTCAACCGCCTTGTGCCAGCCCCTGAGGTTCAGCTTCCGCGTGGCTTCGTCCATCCGCGGAACAAACTCCAGGTCCTTCTGCCATCCCTTCGCGGTCTCCTCCAGGCTGGAGTAAACGCCCGCGCCGAGGCCGGCCAGCAGGGCCGCGCCCAGCGCCGTCGTTTCCAGCACCCGCGGTCTCACCACCGGGATCGCCGTAATGTCCGCCTGGAATTGCATCAGGAAGCTGTTGGCGCTTGCGCCGCCGTCCACCTGCAGCATTTCCGGACGTTTTCCGCAGTCCGCCGCCATCGCGTCCATCAGGTCCGCGCTCTGGTAGGCGATCGCTTCCAGCGCGGCCCGGACGATGTGTGCGCGGCCCGTTCCCCGGGTCATGCCCACCAGCGTCCCCCGGCTGTACATGTCCCACCACGGCGCGCCCAGGCCCGTAAAGGCCGGCACCAGGTAAACCCCGCCCGTGCTCTGGATCGAGGTTGCCAGGTTTTCCGTCTCCGCCGCGTGGTCGATGATCTTCAGTTCGTCCCGCAGCCACTGGATCGTCGCCCCGCCCATAAACACGCTGCCCTCCAGCGCATAGGTCGGTTTCCCGCCGATGCGCCACGCCATCGTGGTCAGCAGGCCATTCCGGCTCGTCACCGGTTCCGCCCCGGTGTTCATCAGCATAAAGCACCCGGTCCCGTAGGTATTCTTGATGTCGCCTTTTTTCAGGCACGCCTGCCCGAAGAGGCTCGCGTGCTGGTCGCCCGCGATTGCCGTCACCGGGATGGCCCGCCCGAGAATCGCGGGATCCAGCATGCCGATCATCCCGCTTGAGTCCACCACCTGCGGCAGGCAGGCCCTCGGGATCCCCAGCAGCTTCAGCAGGTCGTCGTCCCAGTCCTGGGTCCGCAGGTTGAACAGCATTGTCCGCCCGGCGTTCGTCGCGTCGGTCACGTGCGGCCGGCCCTCCAGCATGTGCCAGCACAGGAAGCTGTCCACCGTGCCGAAGCACAGTTCCCCCTCTTCCGCCTTTTGCTGCAGGTTGTAGTAGTCCAGCAGCCATTTCAGTTTCGTTCCGGAGAAGTAGGCGTCCGGAATCAGTCCGGTTTTTTCCCGGATCATGTCCCCGCAGCCGTCCGCCACCAGCTGGTCCACCATCTGGCTGGTCCGCCGGCATTGCCACACGATCGCGTTCCCGACGCATTCGCCCGTCTTCCGGTCCCAGAGGAAGGTGGTCTCCCGCTGGTTGGTTATGCCGATCGCCGCGATGTCCGCCGGGTTGACCCCGCTCAGCCGCACCGCCTCCTGCAGCGCCGTGATCTGCGTGTCCAGGATGTCCCTGGGATCATGCTCCACCCATCCCGGCCTGGGATAGTGCTGAGGAAATTCCTTGTTGAAGGAGGCAATCAGCTCTCCCGTTTCCGTAAAGATCACCGCGCGGGAACTGGTTGTTCCCTGGTCGAGCGCCGCCAGATATTTACTCATTGGCTCCTTCTCCTTCCTCTTCGTCCCATTCTTCCCCGTCGTCCTCCGCTTCCCCGGCTTCGTCGGCCGGTTCCGCTTCCTCCGCCGGTTCTTCTTTTATTTCGGGTTCCGCTTCTTCCGCTTCCGGCGTTTCCTCCGCTTCTGTGTTCTGCGGATCCTCCGCGGCTTTCGTCGTCCGGATTTCGATTCCGTAGATGAAGGAGGTCCCCTTCCCGGTCGTCCCGATGACCATCGTGTCGTTGTATACCGCCGGGGAGGCGATGATCTCCGCCTCCAGCTTCATCGAGCCGGTTTCTTTCCCTGTCAGGCCTTCCACCAGATAGATGTTCCCATCCTCTGCGCACTGGATGATCCAGCCGTTTCCGTCCCTGTCGTATACGGCCACCGGAGAGGATTCGGTTCTGCTTTCCATCCCCTTCGCCCAGACCGTCTTCCCGGTGTTCTTGTCCAGGGCGATCAGCGCGGACGCTTCTTCCCCGGCCAGGCCCAGCTGCTCCCGGCCTTCTTCCGACAGGCCGGTCACCGTGAAGTAAACCAGGTCCTTCAGTTTTTCCTGCCCGATCACCGGGGAGGCTTTGGCGCCTACGTCCGCCTTGTCTTTCTTTCCTTTATATACGCCGATCTCCGTGCACCAGGCTTCCCTGCCGCTCAGCGCGTCGTACCGGCGAATCTGGATCTCGCCGCTGCCCTTCTTTCGGTTGGCGTACATGTTGGCCGTGTAAAGGTTCAGTTCCCGCGTTTCCGTCAGATCCAGGGCCACCGCTGCCATCACGGCATCGCCCGTCGCCGCTGCCCATACAGGGCGAAGGGTGTCCGTATCCACGCATCGGAGCACGCCGCCCATATCCGCGTAGAAGACGTATTTGTCGTACGCGGCCAGGGAGCTTTCGACCGCCGTCAGCGCGTTGTTTTTCTGCCCCTTTGCCCGGGAGGTCATCGCCGTCTCCGACGGATTCACCTTCATGACCCCGACCTTCCAGTCGAACTCGGAGTTCAGCGCTTCCAGATACAGCATGCCGTTGCTTCCGGCCGTGATCAGCGTGTCGCTGGTCCGGTCGATCAGCGCGCTTGTCTCAAAGCTCCCGATGTTGTTCAGCGCCCGCCGGTGCTTGGTGTCCAGCCCGTCGATCATTTTCAGTTCTTTGGTGTTGTACAGGTTGTAGGTCCGCAGGCCGATTCGTCCGGTCTTGACCTTCATCTTCCGGGCGAACTGCCCTACGCTCATGTAGGGCTGGCCGACAGTGTGCAGGCTCGGCGTACCGTTCATCGGATAGCCGAGTTTGATGCTGTTCCGGGTCAGGGAGCCGTCGTCCAGGTCCAGGAAGCGGATGTTTCCGTCCTGTCCGGCGATGATGACCTCCTTAAGCAGTTCCTTTTCCTGCTTTGACTCATAAAGGTTGCTCGCCGGCCGTACCTGCTTGCTCCATTTGACGATGGCAGGCTGCCCAGGCCAGCCATATCCGTAGTATGTCTGGTTCGTTCCGCGGGAGCTGCCGCTCTCGACCTGCCATTTCATTGCCAGTCCGGTCGCCTCGCCCTCCAGCGGTCCGACGGCTGCGTTCCGGCGGAAGTTGTCCCCCCGGAAGGTCAGTACGCCCATCTTCCCCAGGGTGTATTTGTCCGCCTCCGGCATGTGGATCAGTTCCTTCTGCGGCCGGTTGTAATCCTTCTGTTTCTTGCTCCCGACGTAGACCGTCGTGTTCGTGATCAGGTCCGGATTGGCTTCCGGCGCCGCCTCCGCCGTCAGCGGCGGGGTTTCGGTGGGTTTCTCGATCTCCTCCGGTTCCGGGGTCGCCGTCGGGACCACCGTCCGCAGTTCGCCGACTTCGCGGAACGCCTCTTCTTCGTTCCCGCTGTCCTCGCCGTTTTCAGGAGTTTCCGGTTCCGCGGGTTCCTCCTCGTCCGGTTCCTCTGCTTCGTTCTCGCCTTCGCCGTCACGGTCTTCGGGGCATTCCTCAGCCTCTTCGCTTCCCTCCGGTGCTTCGGTTTCTTCCGGCGCAGCGGTCTCCTCCGGCGCCTTGGTTTCCTCAGGCGCTTCGGTCACTTCCGGCGCAGCGTTCGCTTCCGGCGTAGGCGTAATCAATTCCTGGGCCTCCGGCGGCAAGGTCACTTCCGCCTGTCCGTTCCCCGATTCCGGTGTCGATATCGGCACGCCTCGCACGGCCAGCTTTGACGACTTCCGTTCGGTCGGCTGCCATTCTTCGTCTTCGCCGCGAACCTCCAGCCGCAGCACGCCTTCGAAGTCTTGCACCATGTTCAGCGTGATCATCCAGGCGTGGCCGTCCGCATTGTCCGCGCTGACCACATTGATCGGAACGGCTTCGCCATTGTCGTCTACCAGGCGGATCTCCTTCACGTCCTTGCTCGTCAGCACCGAGTAGGTCACGTCCGTGCAGACCGTCGCTCCTTCGGGTTTGGTCTCTTCGAAGCTGATCACCAGGTTCGGGTTCTTCATCGCGTCCCCGCTGTTCCGGTTCTTCAGCACCAGCAGCACCGTCAGTACCGCGCCGGCGATCAGCAGCAGCACAACCAGCAGTTCCAGGCCGCGTGACGCCGGTCTGGGCGCCGGTTCCGCCTTGCTTGCGTCCCGGAAAGGCTGGCCCC
>Ga0265301_10003669_pt1 | contig 16075 bp, 8 predicted proteins | sample AusTroGonzalo_MG_2_FD_193488 | JGI IMG/M metagenome (GOLD analysis project Ga0265301, IMG submission 193488) | Bovine rumen microbial communities from tropical cattle in Woodstock, Queensland, Australia - Gonzalo_04 | ecosystem: Host-associated > Mammals > Digestive system > Stomach > Rumen ...
TTGATTTAGATAATACTCTATGGGGTGGCGTTATAGGAGATGATGGTTTAGAGAATATCCAAATAGGTGAACTAGGTATAGGACAAGCCTATAGCGATTTCCAAAGATGGCTAAAATCTTTAAAACAAAGAGGAATAATCCTTGCTGTATGTTCAAAGAATGAAGCAGAAATTGCAAAACTTCCTTTCGAGAAGCACCCAGATATGGTATTGAGATTAGATGACTTTGCTTGTTTTGTTGCCAATTGGGATAACAAGGCAGCAAATATTATTTCTATTCAAAAGACTTTGAACATTGGAATGGATAGCATTGTCTTTATTGATGACAATCCGTTTGAAAGAGATCAAGTAAAGAGCGCAATACCTGAGTTATGCGTTCCTGATATGCCTCAAGATGCTGCTCTATATGTTAAATACTTAAAAGAACTAAATCTTTTTGAAACAGTATCTTTCTCTTTAGAGGATTCAAAGAGAAATGACTTATATAGAGTCGAAGCTAAGAGATTAGAGCTGGAAAAAGATAGCGTTAATTACGACGATTACCTAAAGAATTTAGAAATGGAAGCAAAGTGCGCTGCATTTGATTCTTTTTCTATTCCAAGAGTTTCTCAATTAACTCAAAGATCAAATCAATTCAATTTAAGAACAATAAGATATTCTGTAGATGATATAGAAAGAATCTCTAAAGATGATAACTATATAACAAGATATTTCAATTTAAAAGATAAGCTTGGTGAGTATGGATTAATATCTGTACTTATAATGAAGAAAGAAAAAGATTATTTGTTCATTGACACTCTTTTAATGAGCTGTAGAGTACTAAAAAGAGGAATGGAAGAGTTTATCTTTAACAGTATTGCCACTATCGCTAAAGAACTTGGATACAAGAAAGTTGTTGGTGAATATATAAAGACAGAAAAGAATGCTATGGTTGAGAGTTTATATACCACAATGGGTTATGAAGACGTTGGCAATAATAGATTCGTTTTAGATGTAGATAATTATAAAAACAAAAATACATATATTAAAGGTTAACTATGAATAGAGAAGAAGTGTATGCAAAATTATCCGAAATTTTTGAGGATGTATTTGATAAAAAGGTAGAACTAAACGAAGAAACTCAAGCAAAAGATGTTGATGGATGGGATTCATTAACTCACATTACTCTTATTGCACGTATAGAAGATGCCTTTGATATGAAGTTTACAATGCACGAAGTTCTTAACATGAAGAACCTTGGAGAAATGGTAGATATCATTATAAGGGAGAGTTAAATTTGCTTGAGAGTGAAGCTAGTGTAGTTATATTTTCAAATATTCCATGTATGATTATTGTCGGTGCAGTAATTGTACTATTAGCTTTGTCTTATTTTCTAAAGCCATTAACTCTGGTATTAAGATTATTCGCAGTTATTTTCTGGATATTCCAAGTGGTTTGGCAAATTTGTCAAGGAACAACAATGCAAGAGCTTGCAGTTATTTGGTCCATTCAGTTGCTTGTTTTCTGGATTACAACAACAATTCCAGCCAAGACAAGACCATTGCCAAAACCCGAAGATGAAAAGAAAGAAGAGGTTAAGGAGGAGAAACTATGAATTTCGTATCCTTAGCATTCTTATTATTCCTTGTTATAACATTCATTCTTTATTATGCTATTCCAAAAAAGTGGCAATGGATAATTTTGCTAATAGCAAGTATGGTGTTCTATATTTGGGCAGGTTGGATATATGCTATTTATTTACTTGCTTCAATAATCGTGACTTATAGTGCAGCTTTAGGAATAGAAAAATTAAATGACTTATGCGCTGCAAGCATAGATGGAAAAGAAAAAGAAGAAAGGAAATCTATAAAGAAATCGTTCGAAAATAAGAAAGGATGGGTTTTGGCGGCAGGTATTGTCGTTAATATTACAATTCTTGTAGTTGTTAAATATTTAGACTTTATTTTAACTAGCGCAGTATCAATTATTAATCTACTTGGTGGCGATGTTCAAAACAGCGCTCTTAATATAGTATTGCCTCTAGGTTTATCTTTCTATACATTCCAATCGCTAGGTTATTGTATAGACGTGAAGAGAGGAACAATCAAAGCTCAAAAGAACTTATTTAAATATGCGCTATTTGTTTCATTCTTCCCACAGCTTCTACAAGGTCCTATTGGTAGATATGATAGACTAGCTCCTCAGTTATTTGAGGAACATAAGATTGAATATAATAACGTATTTTTAGGTACACAAAGAATTATATTAGGCTTCTTTAAAAAGTTGGCCGTTGCAGATGTTGTTGGCATATTTGTTGATGCTATATTTAGTTCTCCAACTAATGCATATGGTTTTGTTGGAGCATTAGGTGCTATAGGTTATGCAGTACAATTATTTGCAGACTTCTCGGGATTCATGGATATAGCAATAGGTAGTGCAAAGTTATTTGGAATAACACTTGATGAGAACTTTAATTCTCCATATCTATCTACTACAGTTGCTGGATATTGGAGAAGATGGCATATATCTTTAGGTGCCTTCTTTAGAGATTATATTTACTACCCAATACTTAGAGGAAAAGTTTGTACAAAGTTATTAAAGAATAAGAATAAAAAGCTTGGTTCCAACTTAGCTACAGCAATAGCATTATTAACCACATGGCTATTAATTGGACTTTGGCATGGAGCAAGCTGGAATTATGTATTACACGGCCTATATTATGGCGTAATAATCACTCTAGGAATACTACTAGAGCCTGCATATAAGATAGTTAGAGAGAAACTAAAACTAAAGGCAGAGAATGCATACTTTAAGTGTTTCCAAGTTTTAAGGACTTTAATTATAGTATGCTTTGGATATATCTTATTTAGAACACAAACATTAACAGAATTTGGTAATTATATAAGTGCAATGTTTAGTGGATCAGGTATTAATGAGATAACTCATTTTGATGAAGTATTTGGATTAAATATGGAATTAGAATGGCTATATGTTGTTGAGATAATATTAACAACAATAATCTGGATTGTTGTATCTCATAATATGAACAACTTAAAAACAGTAGATATAGATGGCGATGGCGTATCTGTATGGAAGAAGATGGCAATGTTTAATTGCGTAGTCATGATAGCAATTGCTATTGTTGCTTATGTAATGGTTAATTCTTTGGGAGGAGTTAGTGGTGGATTTATCTACTACAGTTTCTAGGATATTATGAAAAAGTCGATAATCTATTTAGTAACGATACTTATCTTAATAATATCTCCTATGATATTACTAACTTCTTTTGTTTTTGTATATCCAGATTATTATGAGAAGGCATATTCAAGAGGTATTGTTCTTCAATACAATTACCTAAAAGAGACTCAAGATGAAGACAGAATAATATTTGTCGGAACAAGCGCATTAACGTTTGGTTTAGATGAGCAGAAAGTTGAAGATAGATTTGGAAAGACTGTAGTTTCATTTGGTATTTATGGTGCTATGGGCAATTCGGTTATATTCGAATGGTCAGAAGATTTTATTCATGAAGGCGATACTGTAATCTTCCTATATGATATTTACGAAAAGGCAATGCATCCTTTCTTTGGAGAAAATATAGTCTTAGAAGGAACATATAGAAATATAGAAATGTTCTCTAAATTATCTTCTAAAGAAAAAACACAAGTGCTAGCGGCTCTACCAAATTATTTATCGAAGAATATTCATCGTTTTAGAGAAGACCAAAGACTAGGAGACACGTTTGGTGCTTACACTATAGACAACTTTAATGAGAAAGGTTGGTTTAGTGCATATAGACCAAGAAATAAAATGCAAGACGGATTTGTGGACGAAGGAACGTTTACGCATATTTGTCCAGAAATTATAGATGAAGAATACACAGCAATAGTTAATAAATGGGCAACTGGATTAAAGAATAAAGGCGCTAAAGTTTTATTTACGTATGGCCCTGTAAATGAATTAATAAGACAAGAAGAATCTACCGATGAAGATGGCGAAGCATTCATGAGAGAGTGGGAAAAGCAAATTGGAATTGAGTCAATTACAAGTATTAATGAAAATTATTTCCCATCAGAGTATTTCTATGATGAGAACTTCCATATGAATAATGAAGGAGAAAAATTCTTCACTTCATACCTAATTAGAAAAATGGAGATTGCTCTATATGGATCAACAGATTATCCACTATATGAGCCAAAATTTGAATGATAAATTTGCCTAATGATTTTAAATTGGATATGCAAGAGCTTTTAAAAGACGAGTATGAGTCTTTTATCGCTTCATATGAAAAGCCAGCATATAAAGGTCTTAGAATTAATACTCTAAAAATAAAAAATGCTGACATGTTTCACTTTTCTTTAAAAAAGATACCATGGTGTAGCACCGGATATTACTATAAAGAAGAGGATCAACCAGGTAAAAATGTATATCACGAGATGGGCTTATATTATATTCAAGAACCAAGTGCTATGTCCGTAGCGGATGCAATTGGTATCGAAGAAGGAGATAGGGTATTAGATATGTGTGCAGCACCTGGCGGTAAGTCTACTCAAGCTGCATGTCATCTTAACAACAAGGGAATACTAGTTTCAAATGAAATTATTCCATCAAGAGCCAAAATTCTATCTTCAAATATAGAAAGATTTGGTGTTAAGAATTGTGTAGTTCTTAATGAAGAATGTGGAAAGTTAAAGAAAAGATTTAAGAAATTCTTTAATAAGATAATTGTTGATGCTCCATGTTCTGGTGAAGGAATGTTTAGAAAAAATCCTGAAGCAATAAACGAGTGGTCAAAAGAAAATGTATTAATGTGCAAGGAAAGACAAATTGAGATTCTAGATATAGCAGTAGATTTGTTGCAAGATAATGGTAGAATCATTTATTCAACTTGTACATTCGCAAAAGAAGAAAACGAAGAGGTTGTAGAACAGTTCTTAGCAAAGTACCCTGAGTTTAAATTATTAAAGATGGAGAGAATATATCCACATAAAGTTGAAGGCGAAGGACATTTCTATGCATTATTAGAGCGAGGAGATTTATCTTTAAGCGAAAAAGATGTCGCTCTAAAGAAAGTTAATAAGCAAAATCCAGATTTTGTTAAATTCGTCAAAGATACTTTAAATATTAAACTAGAATACAATAATGCATTTGGGGATAATCTATATATATCTCCAAATATAAATCTTGATTCACTAAAAGTTTTAAGATGTGGACTACATTTAGGTGAATTAAAGAAGAATAGATTTGAACCTTCTCATTCTTTGGCACTTGCTCTAAAGAGAGAAGACTTCAAAAATGTTATAGATTTAACTGCTTCTTCCCCAGAAGTGTATAAGTTTATGCAAGGAGAAACAATAGATACTAACATAAGAGGCTGGGGTGTTGTTTGTGTTGATGGATATCCACTTGGATGGTTTAAAGGCGATGGTAATATTGCTAAAAATCATTATCCAAAAGGTTTAAGAAAAGATTTAGAATATTAAAATCCGTATTTTATCGCTGATTTTGTTGTTAAATTGCTAATATTAGCAATTTATTTTTGTGCGCACATTGAAAAAAGAGTTTTAATAATATTATAATATTTTTATATATAAAGGCTAAGCTGAGCGAAAAATAAAAGAAAAATTTTAAGTATAATTTAGCCAAGACAAATAAAATCTAATTGATGAGGTGAACTATGATTTCTAAAAAAATGGTCGGATTAGTAAAAGGATCTTCTGTAATAAGGGCTATGTTTGAAGAGGGAAAAAAGATGGCACAAATGTATGGAGCTGAAAATGTCTTTGATTTCTCTTTAGGAAATCCTAATGTTCCAGCACCACAAGCAGTTAGTGATAATATCGTTAAAATCGTGAAAGAAGAGAACTCAGTAGTTCTACATGGATATATGAGCAATGTAGGCTTTGAAGATGTTAGAGATGCTATTGCTAAATCACTAAACAAAAGATTTGATTTAAATCTTGAAGCAAAGAACATTGTAATGACGGTAGGAGCGGCAGGTGGTTTAAATGTCATCTTTAAGACATTATTAGATCCAAATGATGAAGTTATTACTTTTGCTCCATTCTTTGGCGAATACAAGAATTATGTGTCAAATTTTGATGCAAATCTTGTTGTTGTTAATCCAAATCCTCCTACATTCGAACCTGATTATGTGGATTTTGAGAAGAAAATTACAGAAAGAACAAAAGCTGTTTTAGTAAATAATCCAAACAATCCAACAGGTATTATTTACAAAAAAGAATGGATTGAAAAAATAGCCAGCATTTTAGAAAATAAACAAAAAGAATACGGAACAAGCATCTATTTAATATCTGATGAGCCATATAGAGAACTTGTATATGGTGGAGAAGAAGTTCCATATCTTACAAAATATTATAGAAACACAATAGTTGGATATTCTTATTCTAAATCATTATCTTTACCTGGAGAGAGAATTGGATATTTAGTAATTCCAACGCAAATAGATGATTATGAGGATGTTTTTGCGGCAGCAGGAGTAGCAACAAGAATACTTGGCTTTGTAAATGCACCTTCTCTACAACAAAAATTAATAAAGGAATGTCTTGATGAAAAAACAAACATCGAGGCTTACAACAAAAACAGAATAAGATTATACGAAGGTCTACAAGAATGTGGATTTGAATGTGTAAAACCAGAGGGCGCGTTCTATTTGTTTATGAAGGCACCAATCGAAGATGATTCTGAATTTGTTAAAGTTGCTAAAGAATATAACTTATTACTAGTTCCAGCTTCAAGCTTTGGAGTAAAAGGTTATGTGAGAATAGCATATTGCGTGTCTTACGATACAATCGAAAGATCCATGACTGCATTTAGGAAATTAGCTCAAAGATACGGATTGATAAAGTAAGAAAGGAGATACGATGAGATTAAAAAGAGGGATTACATTAGGATTAATAATTATAGTTGCAGTACTTTTAATTAGTACAACTTCTATTTGTTTTGCCGAAACAAATATAGTTTCTTCAACTGAATTAAGTTCTACTCTTGAAGAATTAAAAGGAGTAGAAATTCAAATTGATAACTTGCAAAGCTATTTAGATTCTGATGAGTTACAAGATGAAACAGAATCCGTTTCCATGATAGTTAAATATAATGATGATAATTCTCATGATATTGCTAGCGATTTGCAATCAAAAGGGGTAAGTGCAACGGTAAACTACACTTACTCTGTTTTGTTAAATGGTTGCGAAATCACAATGCAAGCAAAGGATATTCTATCTTTATCTGAATTAAGTTATATAAAGAGCGTAACATTGTCTAGTGATTATTATCTAGACAATTACACTACAGAATTAAGTGGAACAACAACAGGAGTTGTAACTAACGATACTGCTTATAAAGGCGAGGGGATGGTAGTTGCTGTAATCGATGCAGGCTTTGATGTTACTCATGAGGAATATACTCCAACAAGTTCAATCGTCAGTGCTTTTGATAAGTCAAATATAGATAATGTTTTAACTCAATTAAATTCATATAAATTCTCTAGCGAGACAGCGTCTTCATTATATGTTTCTGAAAAAGTAGTATATGCATATGATTATGCGAATGAAGATGCTGATGTTTATTTAAAAGGCGAATCGCATGGCACTCATACATCAACTACTTTAGCTGGTTCAACAAGTGGTGTTGTTCCAAATGCTCAATTAGTATTAATGAAAGTAGCTGAGGATGATTCGCAAGCTGTTTCGGATGGTGCGATTATTGCGGCCTTTGAAGATTGCTATCTATTGCAAGTAGATGTAATTTCAATGTCTATTGGCAGTCCTTGCGGATTTGCAGAAGATAGTGAATGGGGAGAGATTCTAGAATCAGTTAGAAATGCAGGTATAACAGTTATAGTTTCTGCAGGAAATGAAGCAACATCCTCAACGGGAACAGGAAGTAGCGACAATGCTTTAAGTGATAATGTGGACAATGCGACTATTGGGTCCCCTGGTACTACGTCAGATACATACTCTGTAGGATCAGCAGCTGAGGTTAATTATTTCCTTATTAATAATGTAAAAGTATATTCAGAAAGCTTGGTTGATATTAAAGATGAATATCTAGTGTATTTAGATGCATATAATGATTTATTAACTTATTGCCAAAATAACGGTATTACAAATGGGGAACTAGAGTACATTATTGTTTATAATGGCGATGATTTAGGCGGCGCAACTTCAGATATTGAAAAATTAAGCAATGCGGTTGATGGGAAGATAATTGTTGCATCGAAGGACAAAGTATCGAGCGAAAGTTTGACATTGGCAAAGAAAAATGGAGCTTTAGGCTGTATATTAATTGGCGGTGAAACAATAGGACACTATGGACAAAGTAATATGACTGTATTCCCAATACTAGTAGTATCAAGCAATTATAAAGATACTATTTTAGCAAATGCAGATAGCAGCACTAATATAGGAACATTAAAAGTTGATGATAGTTATAGAAGAATCGTAATGGAGAGTTATTCTTCTAAGGGTGTTAATACAGATTTATCATTAGGTGTAGATTTTGTCTCTTACGGTTCTTGTATTTTAGCTGGCGTTAATGGCGGAGGTTATTCTACTTATACAGGTACATCTATGTCTACGCCTAATACAGCTGGCGTTTATACAGCAGTAATGGAATATGTAAAGGCAAATCTGGCATTATACGATATTGATGAAAATGCAGAAGATTTGAAAGAACAAATTTCTAATGTCGCTTCTAAATTGATTATGTCTAACACAGACTTACTAATTGATGATGAAGGTGTCTTATATTCACCTAGATCACAAGGTGCAGGTTTAGTTAATATAAGCGATGCAATTAGTTCAGAATCATATATTCAAACCTATGACAGTAATAATGAAGAGATCCAAAGAACAAAAATTGAATTGGGAAATAATGTTGGTTCAACTTTTGAGTTAAAAATGTCTATTGTAAACGTAAGTAATGAATCAAGAACTTATGAGATAAATGTAGATGTTTTAACAGAAAAACTAACAAGTGATAATAGAATGTCTGGATATGACCAAGAGCTAAGCTATGTTGTTAATTCTATTGATGGTGCAACATATGCAGATAATACAGAAAAATGGATAGTACCAGTTGCTTCAGGCGATAGTGCGACAATTACCATTTCAATTACTTTAGCTCAAAGTGCTATTGAGGAATTGAGCAAGTTTGCTAACGGTATATATATCGAAGGATATGTTCTATTATCTACAGGTAATGATGAAACTTCTTTATCTACTCCGTTTATTGGATTCTATGGGGATTGGGAATCAGTTCCGATGTTAGATATAACAACATATGAGGAAACTGACGATAATAAAGCCGAATCAACAGCAACAACATTCTATGGTATTTATGCCGGTTCAGCCTATGTTTCTATGGGTAGTTACGCATTTAGCGTTTCTGACAAATACGAAGGGGAAAAACCTAGTGATAATGAAGAGTACAATGCATTATCTATCTACTCATCTGCTATGTATGGAGTAGGACTAGTACAATTAGGTTTGTTAAGAAATGCGGAGCATGTTGTATTAAATGTCATTGATAATACGACAGGTGAGATAGTTTATTCATACGAAAAGGATGATGTAAGTAAGTATTATGATTCTAGTATTTTGCCAGCGTGTATTACTCCAACAATATCTACATATTCTTTAGGATTAAGCAATAATGGCAAATATACTATATCTATAGATGTTTATAGAACATATGATAAAGAATCAGAAGATAATGTTGTATCAGACAATGTATCAACTGTATTCTATGCAGATTACGAAGCTCCAGTTATAGATGATATAAAGTTAGTTAAAGAAGACGACGACAAGATTTATGCTGATGTAACAATGTATGATAATCATTACATTCAAGCAATTGCGTCTTGCGTTGGCGTCAGATCTTTATTATCTGTTTCTCTATCAGTTTTAGATGTTTATCCAGTTACAACGCAAGCTGATGGCGTTGGTAAAACTGTTACACAAAGAATAGATGTTACTGATGCATATAATTCTTCTACAAATGGTTATATTTATTTCTATATAACAGATTATGCATTTAATTATTCTGTCTATTATTCAAAGATAGGTAATACTTCAGAAACAGAAAGCAGTAGCAATGGCTCAGACACTTCAGACAAGAATTCTAACATAGCTACAACTTCCTTGGAATTCAAGAAGACAGAGAAAGAGATAAGTGTTAACCAAGAAATAGATTTATCTAGCACTGAATATTTAAAAGGTTATAAGTTAGATAAAAATTATACTTGGTCTACATCAAACAATGATGTTTTAGCTATTTCTGAGGGTAAGGTTACAGGTCTTTCTACTGGTGTATGTGCAGTTACTGTTACAGATAGTGATTCTAGAACATCTACAATAATCATTAAAGTTGTAGCATCAGATCAATTTATAGGAGTAGCATATAAATCTACAAAAATATCTGGTTATACTATGGTGGATACTTTAGCTTCAAGTAGCGATGCGTTCTTTGGTGTTAAGGTAAATGCGGATACAATTGAATTAGCTCCAGGCGAGGCATTCTCATTCACTTATAGCTATTCCCCATATAATTACAACTATATTGAAAATCCAGTTATAATCACTATGGAATCAACAAACACTTCTGCGGTGAGTGTAGAGAATAATATTATTCGTGCAGTAAGTGCCGGAACTTCAATAGTAACTATTAAAGCAAAAATAGCAGGTGGAGAAGATGTAGTAATTGGCACTTATGAGATAGAGGTTAGCACTGAAACATATGTTAAGGATGGAGTGCTAAAAGCATGTTTTGCTACAAGCAGCACAATTGATTTATCTTCAGAAACATCAATTAGATCTATTGGCAAAGATGCCTTTGTGTATGCAGAGAATGTTGAAAAGATTATATTACCAAGCACTTGTGTGAAGATAAATAGTAGCGCTTTTGCAAATAATATTTCTATAAAGGAAGTATCATTTAACGGAGTTCAATTTATTGATGAAAGTGCTTTTGAAGGATGCTTAAGTCTTACAAAGATTGATTTAACAGGTGTTAAGTATATTAAGGATAATGCATTTAATAAGTGCTCAAATTTAACAAGCGTAGTTATTGATACAGCTACATTGGATAGTTTATCAATTAGTGGTACTGCATTTGCAAACTGCACAAAGCTTCATGCTATTACGGTGGATGGACTTGATGTTGAAAATCTAGTTTATAATGGCGAGTTGATAATCGCATTAAACTATGACAGCGTATTAAATAGCACTTCAATTACATCTTTAGGAAGTGGCACATTTGTGAACTACAATAAAGAAGTTGTAGATTTATCTCAAATGACTTCTTTAAATAATATTGCAGCCGAAGCATTCGCTGGTAACGAGACAATTAAGAAAGTAATTATGCCAACAAGTTCAGAGCTAACAATTGGAACTAGTGCTTTCCAAGAGTGTTCGAACTTGGGTATAGTAGATTTTAATGGAGTAGAAAAGATTACAATCAATACATTAGCATTTGCTGCTTCAAGTGTAGCTACTATAGATTTATCGGGAACTCAATCATACTTTGGAGATGGGGTATTCTTATATTGTCAAAATCTAAAATATGTAAACTTAGGTTCTGTTCAAGAAATGGGCAAAATGACATTTACATTAGATGAGGCATTAATAAAAGTAGTGTTCGAAAATGGCTCAAAAACGGTAGGGGATTCGACGTTTAAACCATATGTTAATAATGGAACAACATATTATTGTTCTAGCTTAAAGGAAGTTGAGATACCAGATACTATTACGGAAATTGGTGACTATGTATTTGCTTATTGTACATCTCTAACAAGCATTAATTTAACAAATGTAACAAAGATTGGAGCACAAGCATTCTGCTATTGTTCTGCATTATCTTCTATTACAGCTAAGAATGTTCAAGAAATAGGATTTGCAGCATTTGCATATTCAGGAATTCAATCTGCAGAGCTTGGCACAAGTCTTACAAGTGGAACTTTAGTAATCGGCGAGGATTCATTTGTTGATTGTACAAACCTAGATACAGTATTACTTCCTACAAACAACAATGTTGACGTAGAGATTAAGGATGAGGCTTTTGCTGAGTGTTCTAAGTTGCAAAGTTATAGTGTTTCTAGATTTTATCGTCCTATGCCCCCTCATTCCAATACATCTACAAACAATACTGAGGTTAAAACAGGTATTAATTTCGATAGAGTTACATCAATTGGTGATTTAGCATTCTTAGAGTGTGAAAAAATAACAACAGTAGAATTGCCACAGTGTACATCAATTGGATATGGTGCATTTGCTAAGTGTAAATCATTATCTACTATTAGATTAACTAAGGTTGAAAGCATAGGCGATTTAGCATTTATTCAAACTGCTTTAACTAATGTTACATTACCTACAACAATTAATTATGTAGGAGCAGGTGCTTTTGCAGATAACGATCTTTCTATAACTTTTGCAGGGGAATTAACATCTAGCAATATTGTTTTAGATAAGGTATCTAATGGTGAGTATGCTATTTATGTTAAACTTGCCGATGGTTCTTATGAATTAACATATTATCCAATTAAATCTACAGCTACATCATACACAATTATGAGTGGCACAAGTTATATTGGTAGATATGCAATGGCAGGAGCTACAAATCTAAAGAGTATTTCTATACCAGCAAGCGTTAAGACGATAGGCGTTGGCGCATTGTTTGGGTGTACATCTTTAACTTCAGTAACATTCAACGGAACAACAGCACCAGTGCTTCTTGGTGGAGTAATATCTGACTCAGATGATTTATATTGCAACTTTGTAAATAATGTATCTGAAGTTGAAGGATTAACATTATATGTTGGCTCTAATTCTGTTAAGCAAGCATTTAAGTCAAATAGAGTTTGGTCTCAATTCTTCTCAAATATTTCCGTATCTTCAGAAATAGAAGTTGTTGATCCAGATTCATCAGTATCGTCATTAAAAGCATCTCTAGAAAGCTTTGTATCAGCGTATGGAAAAGAAGTAACATCTTCTAATTACACAACATTCGAGCAAATTAAAGCTATTTATGACGGATTATCTTCTGAAGATTTAACTCAATTAAGAGCGACAGATGAAGGACGCGAAATTGAAGAGAATTATCTTGCATTATTAAGCCAATATAATGAACTAAATGTATATACAAATAATAACGACTCAACTAAGATGGGTATGTTTGATTTACCATCATGGGCAGTTGTATTAATTATCATTGTAATTGCTGTAATATTATTGAGTTCTGTTGCGTTTGCTACATTATCATTCTCTAGAAGAATGTTAAGCAAATCAGAGAGCGATTCAAGAAGAAAAGAAGAAGAGATAAAGAAAACACAAAAAGATATTATCGATATCTTTAGTAATAATGGTTTTGATAAGAATAACAAGAAATCTCATAAGGATGATTTTGAAGAAATTTTTGGAAAACCAAACAATAATGACAATATAAAGAAGGACGACAATGATAACAATTAATAATGGTTTACTAGAAGTATCAGTTAACGAAAAGGGTGGTTCAATGACAAGCATTAAAAAGGCTGGATTTGAATACCAATGGCAAGGCTCAGAAGAGAGCTGGACAGGACAAGACGTTGTAATATTCCCATTTATTGCTAGATTGAAAGATGGATTCTATACTGTTGATGGCAAGGAATATAGCATGAAGAATCACGGTCTTCCAAGATATGCAACTTTAGATATTGAAGAAGAAAAACAAGATGAAGTTACATTATCTTTAACATGGAGCGAAGAAACATTAAAGCAATATCCATATAAGTTCAAGTTATTTGTTAACTATAAGTTAATAGACAATGAATTAAAGGTATCTTATAGAGTTGTTAATCTAGACGATAAAACGATTTATTTCGGAATAGGTGGACATCCTGCTTTTAATTTACCTTTAGATAGAAAAGATGGATATGATGATATCTCAGGAAATTATATTGAGTTTGAGAATGAAGTGATATTAGATAATTATTTCGAGGAAGAAACAGGTAGTTACCTAACTCATAAGGGAACTTTTGGTACAGTAAAGAGAATTGATTTATCTAAGGATTTATTCAAAGAGTATCATACTATGAATTTAACTGGCGATAAGATGGATAAGGTTACTTTACATAGGAGAGATGGAATAGAGGTGAAAATGAGATTGAATAATCCAAAGGTTTTAGCTATTTGGTCTAAGCCTACATATGGTTCTTATGTATGTATTGAACCATGGCAAGGAATCCCAGATTTTGATAATCCACCAAGTAGGGAACTAAAAGATAAAGAATTAATAAATTCTTTAGAAAAAGGAAAAGAGTTCGTGTTTAGTTATTCAATAATCTTATAAAGAATAAAGGAGATTCAACTGAATCTCCTTTTAAATTATTTTGTTAATTCTTTTATTAATTCATCTAAATAATCGCCTTTAAAACCTTCCATTTGACCGCTATCGCTAAGCTTTGTAAGTTCTCCGTCTATTGGAAGTTCAGCAGTTATTTTAATACCGTTATCTTTTGCAATTTTTTCTATATCGTTCTTTCCGAAGATATAATGTTTTTCTTTGCAGTTTGGGCATATAAAATATGACATGTTTTGTACGATACCAATGATTTGTACATTCATAAGTTTTGCCATCTTAACAGCTTTTTCAACAATCATTGCAACCAAGTCTTGAGGTGATGTAACTATAATAATTCCATCGATTGGTAGAGATTGGTATACAGTAAGAGGAATATCTCCAGTTCCTGGTGGCATGTCAATGTACATATAGTCTAGGTCTCCCCAATATACATCAGTAAAGAACTGTTGAACAGCACCATTAATCATAGATCCACGCCAAACTACTGGGTCAGTAGGGTTCTTTAAAAACATATTCATGCTAACGACCTTAATGCCGCCTGTGGTTTCCATAGGAATAATACCATAATCGCAACCTTGAGCAAGGCCTGTAAGCCCAAATTCTTTTCCCATTGAAGGTCCTGTAATATCAGCATCAAGAACTCCAACATTATATCCTTCACGCCTTGTTAGTGTGCTTAGCATAGATGTAACCATGCTTTTTCCTACGCCACCTTTACCAGATACTACGGCATAAACTTTTTTAATATGTGAATGCTCATTTGGCTTATACTTCTCGATTCTAGAACTGCATTTTTCGTTGCATGTAGAACAATCATGTGTACAATTTTCTTTATCTGCCATCTTAACCTCCATTTAAATCGTTAATATAATAACTTTAATTGTATAATTCGTCAAGATGGGCACATATAGAATATATGTGTTATAATAGCAAATATGAAATGCAATGAATGTCCAAGAAAATGCAATATAGATAGAGATGAAGCAGTAGGCTTTTGTGGAGTAGGCAATAAGGTTAGACTTGCAAGAGCGGCTCTTCATATGTGGGAAGAGCCTATTATTAGTGGGAAAGAAGGCTCCGGAACTATTTTCTTTTCTGGATGCAATTTAAAGTGTGTATTTTGTCAAAATTACGACATAGCTCATGGTTTTGGAAAAGACATTGAGATAGATAGACTTTGTGAAATTATGGCCGAATTAGAAGCCAAAGGAGCAAATAATATTAATTTAGTAACTCCTAGCCATTATGTTGATCAAATTATAAAAGCATTAGATAAATATAGACCAAAAGTTCCAATCGTATATAACTCTTCTGGTTATGAAAGTGTAGATACACTAAAGAAACTTGAAGGATATATTGATGTATATCTTCCAGACTTGAAGTATTCAGATAATGCATTGGCATTAAAGTATTCAAAGTGTAAAGATTATTTTGATATTGCCACTAAAGCAATATTGGAAATGAAAAGACAACAACCAAAAGATGTTGTAGTTGATGGACTAATGAAAAAGGGAATTATAGTAAGACATCTTGTTTTACCTAATGGAATTAATAATACCCTAGGAGTTCTAGGCTGGATTGTAGATAATATGCCAAAGGAATCTTATATATCTTTAATGGGGCAGTTTACACCATTTGGAGAAGCGAAGGATTATCCAGAATTAAATAGGATTATTAAGCCTTTAGAGTATAAATTAGCAATAAATAAGCTTGTAGAAAACGGCTTTGAAAATGCCTTT
>Ga0265301_10003687_pt1 | contig 16033 bp, 3 predicted proteins | sample AusTroGonzalo_MG_2_FD_193488 | JGI IMG/M metagenome (GOLD analysis project Ga0265301, IMG submission 193488) | Bovine rumen microbial communities from tropical cattle in Woodstock, Queensland, Australia - Gonzalo_04 | ecosystem: Host-associated > Mammals > Digestive system > Stomach > Rumen ...
ATCAATGCACATCGCGGCAAGCAGATAATTGACGAGATAAGAGCTGCGATTATCTGAATAATACCGCTTCAAGAAAAAGCAGTCTTTCGGGACTGCTTTTTCGTTAAACGTTCACTCGTTTATTGCGCTAAAGCGCGGTTGGAGGTTTATTGCGGCAAAGCCGCGGTTTATAACCGGCGTAACTGATAATTTGTCTGAGACGCCTTGATTATTTGTCTTTCTATTGCATATTTCATTATTTTTTTGTAACTTTGTGCCCGATTTTGAAAAAGATATTGGGTATGCTAAAAAAATCGTGCGGATTTCTGTTAATAGGCTTCTTGTTCCTGTGTTCCTGTACGCGTCAAGAGACGCCGCAATTCGTAATGACACCCCAGACGGATAGTGTCAGTCGTGAGGTAACCGAATGGTTGCTCAAGTCGGATCTGACCCGTGCCATGGCGGTGGTGGATTCGGCGGATGCAGCAGGCCTGCTGTCCGAGTTCGACGCGGAAATGTTTCGTTTGCGCATCCTCAGTCGTGACGAAGGCCGATTAGCAGAGGCGGTCAGCCGTTATGAGGCATTGTTAGAGAGCGGTGTGCCGCTTATCCGCCAGTTGGATGTGCTGAATGCGCTCATCTATCTGTCCCGTCAGCGTAATAACCACGAGAAGGTGTTGGATTATGGTGCGCGATATATAGAGGTGTGCCGTCAAACGGACAAAATGGTCTTAGCCCTGACCGTTCAGGGTGAGATGGGTCGCGCGCTCATCCTTCTCGGGCGCACGGAAGAGGGGCTGGAAATGATGGAGAAAACTATCAGCCAGGCGGATGCTGTGCGTCGGTTCACAGAGATGGATGCCTGTATTCTTGCCATGAAGAGCAAGATGCGGACGCTGATTGACCTCAAGCGCTACGAGGAGGTTGTTCCCGTAGGCGAGCATATGATCGCCAAATTGCAGGATTTTGCGGCGCATCCCGATGAGTACGCGGACGGTACGTCCCGTATGCCGAAGCCGGACCGCTTGCCCGGGTATGTGGATTTCTATACGGGTCAGGCCTATGCGTTTCTCACCTTTGCTTATGCCGCATTGGACCGGTTGGATGAGGCACGTGCGTACAGCCGTTTGTTCGACGAGACGAACTACAGCCGTTCCTACGGCGGACGCAAACAGATGGCGAGCGCGTGGTACATGTTGGGCGATTACGACCGGATGAATGCCATCTATGATGAGATGGTGGCGGCGATGGGGGCCGACACGGTCAACTATGACTACGGCGTTATGCTCTACAACCGCGCCAAAGTGGCAGGTATTCAAGGCAAGCCGGCCCTGAGTGCGGATTACTGGAAGCGCTATGCATTCTTGCTCCAAAAACTAAATGACAAGGAGCGTTTGGCTGCTGCGGAAGAGAGTGCCGCACGGTTCCATGAGCAGGAACAGCAGTACGCATTGGAGAAAGAGCAGGCACGCCATAAGCGCGATTTGCTCATCCAGGTCTCATTGAGTGTGATGGCTGTGCTCATCAGCATGGTGACGTGCCTTATCTTTTATCAGTGGCGCATTACCCGCCGCAAGAACGCGCTTCTCTCCAAAGAGATTGCTCAGAACATTGATTACAAAGTGAGATACTTAACCCAGAAGAGCCATCCGGAACTGACGACGGAGGTTAAGGATAGTGAATCGGTCGCGCATCTTGCAACGATGTCGAATGACGAGTTGTTCGAGTTTCTGCGCGTGGTGATTGTCGGTGAGCAACTGTATCTCAATCCTCTTTTCGACCGTCAGTACCTGATGGATCGTTTCGGTTTGAGCAAAGAGCGTGTCGGTGCCGCCTTCTCGCAAGGCAGCTCCTACGCATCGCTTATCGATTATGTCAATGAATGCCGGTTGAGCTACAGTACGCTTCTGCTCTCCACCCATCCGGACATGTCTATCGTGGATGTAGCCTCCGCCAGCGGATTCAGCAGTGCCAGCGTCTTCACGCGTAACTTCAAGCAACGCTACACCATGACCCCTACCGAATTCCGCAAAAAAGAGAATTAGACGTAACAATTATGTAGTGGCATAGGTGTGGAGTTTAGTTTTTTCATAGAGTTCGCAAACTTCGCACCCATGCCTCTCCATTTAGGCATAATCAACCCAATTAACAATAATAAACAATTTTAATTAACTAACATTATTAACAATTAAAAACAAAAACATTATGAGAAAAATCTTTACATTTCTCTGTGCCGCGCTCATGAGCGTAGGCATGTGGGCAGAGCCCATCACCGTCACATGGAACAATGATGACATATCCGGCTCTGGTAATTCGTTCACTAAGGACGGTGTCACGCTTACCTGTGGAATGAATATTGACTGGGATGACAAAACTTTCCTGGACGGCGGAACATTTACCACCAACCTCGGCAACTTCACACAAATTGTAGTTACTGCGGTTGACTGTGGCATAAGCGGCGAGGGCTGGAGCGGTAACGATGCGCAACAAACATGGACCGGCAATGCCGCCAGCGTATCGTACAGCGGCGTAATTATGAATCTTATGAGGATTGTGTTCACCATCGAACCCGCTGGCGATCCCGAACCCGCAAAAGAGAGAGTTATCTTCGGTGTGAATGTACCGGCAAACGGCAAGCCCGAGAGCATTGAGCTCGTAGGTTCCTTCATCGAAGGTGGCTGGGACAACGGTATCGTTCTGACGGCTAGTGAGACCGGCTGGTATATCTCTTATGAGGTATATGCAACCGCAGACGATGAGTTCAAGATCCGCGCTACCGGTACTTGGAACAACGAAATCTATGTTCGTACCGAGACCGGTTGGACAGCTACGCAGAACATCAAGTTCGGCGATGTATGGGTGGACGACACCTATAAGGGTGATCCTGTTAAGTGGATTGAACTCGACCTTAGCGGTGATAACTACGGCTGGAAGACCGCTGTTCAATCCATCGAGAACATCGAGCTGACCGAGAAGGCAAAGAAAGTGGTTGTGGACGGCGTGATCTACATCGTTCGTGACGGCAAACTCTTCAATCTGACGGGTGCACAGGTTAAGTAAGACCACTGCGTTGTTAGACCGTTACACTGATAGACCACTGCGTTGTTAGACCGGTCTGCGACCTGTTAGACAGGCATATCGGCAGTGAGTTGCCGCTATGCTACAAATCAACAAAACAAATAAATTAACTCAATTATTAACAATTAAATTCATTTAAATTATGAAAAAAATCTTTTCTTTTGCTCTTGTAGCAGTGATGGTAGCGTCAATGTTCTCTTTTGTCGCTTGTAAAGGTAAGAACGAACCGGAACAGAAAATTGAAACCCCCACCGTATTGACAGGTACAACCTGGGTAAACGGTGAAGGTACTGATTGGGTGACAACCCTTATTTTTAACACCGAAAACCAAGGTGTACAAAAGGTGGACAATGAGTTTGGTCATTTTGAAAATGCATTTACGTACACCTATGCTGATGCTAAAGGCTCGTTTACCATTACCCATCCAGAAGAGACGTATCAATTCACTGTTGATGGTAACAAACTTTCTCTCCAAGACCCACAGGATCCGACTTGGTATTATGAATATTTGCTCAAGTAATAATTGCTTGAAGTAAGAATCATTCTTTTGGCATAGCGGCATTGGCTTGCCGCTATGTTACTAAGATTAATACATAACGCCCGAAAGCGGCCATCCGTAAAAAAAAGGAGCGATTGCATAGGTGCGGAGTTCTGTTTTTCATAGAGTTACCAAACCTCGCACCTATGCCGCTACATTTGGGCAAATAATATAGTGGTAGTGCGCATAAGTGTGGAATCATATCTTTTTGTACCTTTAATAATTTTAAACATCCACACTTATGCCGCCACGTGACTTGAAATGTATAAAGTAACTAATTGTAAGAATATCGCAAATCATGAATGAGTGCGGTCTGTTTAAGATAGCGCAATTTGAATTCTAAAATCAATATGATGAAGAATATTTTAACAAAAAGTCTGTTTGCTCTCAGAACGCTGATTGTTGTATTGTTTGTTATTTGCGAGGTGATTCCTGCGTGGGCAGGTCATGGAGGCCCGCACTATGCCTCCGTGACTGTGACGGCTTCGCCAACCGGACAGGGAAAGGTGTATATGACCACCGATGTCAATAAAGTTCCGTCGAGCGAGGATTGGAAGACTACGATGTCCGAGAACTGGAACTGCGATGATGGTATCGGACCCAGTGAGGAAGATAACCGCACTTATTACGTCCATGCCCAGGCGGAGTCCGGTTACCATTTCGTCAAATGGTCATCGAATAGTACCGGCACAGACTCCAAATCCACGAATGCGAAGTACACATACAGCACTTCAGCTTCAAGTACCTCTTCCGGCAGTCCTACGCAGAATAATATCTATGCTATTTTTGCGGCGAACCCTACCTACACCGCTACGTTCTTGACTTCCGAACATGGTACGTTCAAATACCAGTACGGCGATAACGCGGAAGTAACCGTAGCGTCAGAGCACTACGTCACAACCGACCAAAACTTCACCTTCACCGCCCTTCCTGATCCCGGCTATCAAGTATATGGCTGGTACACCGAAAGCGGAGGTGTCAAGACCTATTTTGACTATTCGTCTTATGTTCTCTCGTCCTATGCCTTACCCGGAAATATCCGTATCGGTGTGGATTTTATGCCTGTCGGTTCTCCGATTTTCCAGATCAAGGGCACTACGCAGATGTTTACAGACCTGAATGCGGCGGTGACGGCGTGCGGCGGAGCAACCAAAACGATTGTGCTGGTTAACAACGGTACGCTCCCGGCGGGAGATTATACCATTCCGAGCAATATAACGTTGCTTATTCCGTTCGATGCGAATTACACCTGTTATACAGAGACACCCGGTACAATAGACAGTTATACTTCTCCTGCGGCATACAGGACGCTGACCATGAGTCCAGGAGCACACTTGACGGTGAACGGAGCCATCAGCCTCAGTGCCAAACTGTCCGGCTTGAGTGTTCAGGGCCCGAACGGTGCTCCGTCCAGTTCGTACGGCGCCATTAAGATGCTATCGGAAGGAGATACGAAAAGTACAATCACGCTAAACAGCGGAGGCAAACTCTATTGCTGGGGCTATATCTATGGAGAAGGAGAAGTGGAGGCGCTTTCCGGCGCTGAGGTGCATGAAGGATTTAACTTGATGGACTTCCGCGGAGCGCAAAACACGTATGATATGAATAGTGACTCCCACAAGGTCTTCCCGTTCAACCAATACTATATCCAGAATGTTGAAGTGCCGCTCACAATCCATTACGGAGCGACAGAGAAAGTCTTCTCCTGTCTCTATCCCGGAGGAAACGAGGTGCCAATACCGATTACGATGGTGGGCAGTAGTGATGGCCTGTTCCGTTTAACAAAATCGGGAGCCAAACTAACCAAATGGTATGACCCACATGATGACCGACAGCATTATGCTTTGGAAGGCAATGCTGCAATTCGTAATATTTCGTTCACCGTAACATTAATCATGTCTATTACGGTCAATTCCGCGAACTTTGTACTGCCTATTACCAATAACATGGACATTGAGGTGCGGAGCGGTGCTAATGTAGATATCGCGGAGAATGTGTGTATCATGCCGGATGCGTCTATTACCGTAGAAGAAGGCGCAACCCTCAATATCGCTTCCGGAAAGAGCGTCTATGTGTATGACAAGAACGCATACACCAACGCAGGTACTTATACAACCAGCCGTGGCGGGTATCCGGAAGCAGGCCCGGGGCGCTATGCGCTCGGAAAGTACATTCGCAGTGTGAACTATTCGCCTTCATGGGCAACTGTTCCTGACCGTGAGATACGCAGGCTTGCGATCCTGCATACGGCGCGTTTCAAGATCAACGGAACGCTCAATGCGACGGGTAAGATCTATACCACCGAAGGCGGTGCGGATATCTACAGCGATACCGACGGGGCTGTTATCAACCTCTCCACGGCAGCCGGCACAGCGAACGTGACCTATCAAGTGGATCATAATAACTATGATGCATACTATTATTCGATTCCTATCACCTCTGCCCAACTGCATAATGCGGATCAGTCTTATGCTCCCACCGCAGGAAGTCCGGCTGGCGCCGCATGGACGTATAAGCACGGTCATTGGGGATGGAAAGTAGTTTGGATGTTGGAAGACGGTACCGTTTTAAAGACGGCGTATCATTATGCGCAGCCGGATCCATCGTGGATCTCATCCAATGCGCCCTCTACCGACAGAGCCGATGAGGGAACGTGTTCGTATTCGTTCAACGGATGGAATACTACGACCAATACCGTCAATCAAGAGGTGACCGTAGTGGCTGACTATTCCAAGACCTGCGAGGAGTATTTCACCGTCACGTGGAAATCCGAAGACGGAATAGAGACTCTGGAGACCGATGCAAGCGTTGGTTCCGGCGAGAACACACGTTATAATGGCGCAACGCCGTTTAAACCCTTCGATACGGAGTCAAGCCGACTCTATACCTTCGACGGTTGGGCTACCGAACCCAATGGCGAAAAGGTGTACGACATAGACGGAACTCCGGCAGCATCCGTTGATGCTACCTACTATGCCCATTTCGCCGTAACAGAAGTGGTCGCCATCGTGAAGGCGGACGATGATACCACTTACTGTACTTCGATAGCAGAGGCCTTTGAGGTGGTCAGAAACACAAACTTCACACCTACTATCCAAGTATGGAAAGATGCTTCTATACCTGCTTTGGTCTATAATATTGAAAATTATTGTACCTTGGATCTCAACGGACATACGCTCACCAGCGTAACATCATCTGTGCAAAGTCCGTTTAGAATCAACAAAAGCAACATTACCTTCACCATCACGGATAGTTCGGAAAGTCAATCCGGAAAACTGTCGATGAGATCGACTTATGGTAGTGCCATATACGGTTTGTTCGTGGACAATGGCAAGCTCATGCTGAACGGGGGTACGATTGAGGTCATCTCCGGTACGGCTACAACTTTTGGCGTGACTGCCAATAGTAATGGTTCTTTCATCATGAACGGAGGTACAATACATGTCGTAACCACCAACAACAAAGAGGGGCGTGGTGTCTATTCAGCCGGTACGGTGCTCATCAACGACGGTACCGTCCATGTCGAGGCAGCCGGAAATGCGTATGCTATGAAACGAGACGGTGGCACAGTTACCGTGAATGGCGGTAAGTTCAATATCAACGGTTCTTCCTCCTATATCAATTATGGGACGTCCGCCGATGCCAACATAGCCATCAAAGGCGGCTATTATACGACCAACAATCGACTCGCAACCGTTGTTCCTTCGCCGTATATTGTCTATGATTGGGCAAGTGAAGACGAACCGTATAAATATACGGTAGCAGCCAAGGTGGGCTATACCGTTACCTTCCAAAACACGGACGGCACGCCGCTGCAAACCGGTACATGGGTGGAAGGCACAACGCCTGCATATGCCGGAGAGACACCTACCAAACCGGGCGATACAGAGGGAGCTTGGATGCTTGGCGGCTGGACACCGGATTTGGTGCCTGTAACGGAAGACGTCACCTATACGGCGGTTTATGTTCCGGCTCCGCCTGTGGCGAGTGTGACCATTAGCGGCACGACCACGGAATATTTTCGTTTTAGCAATGCATGGACGGCTGTCAATGCAGCCGCAGCGTCATCGACGCTCACACTCTTGCAGGATGTAGACCTTACCTCTATGTTAACGTTTACCAGTAACAGGAATTGTACCTTTGATCTCAACGGCTATACCATCACGAATACCGATCTCGTGATGTTCAATCTCAACAATGCTGCCAGTACATTTACCTTGACCGATGGTTCGGAAGGGCAAACGGGAAAAGTGGTAGTCAATTCGACCGGTGCAAGTACCGCTTACGGCGTGCTGGTCAGCAAAGGTACGTTCGTGTTGCATGCCGGTACGATCGAGGCACACTTGCAGGCGAATACATCGCAAGGTGTTCGTGTGGCGAACGGTGCTTCCTTTACCATGGAAGGTGGTACGATTGATGTAGTGACCACTAATGCCAAAAACGGCGACGGAGTATTCGCCAATACTACGGGTACGGCTACCATCACTGGCGGTACGATTCGTGTGAACGCAGCGGGAGTCAGTTATGCGGTGGAAGCCGTTGGTACGATAACCATCACTGGCGGTTATTTCTATGCCGCCGGTGGTACATCTGCCGCTTGTGTCGCAGGTACGCTGACATTGCAAGGCGGTTACTATAACATCAACACCAACCTTTCTGACAACACAAGTGCCCCGTATTATGTCTTCCCGAATGCGGATGAGACCTATCTTTACAAGGTATCAGCAGGTTATACGCTGACGTGGACTACGGATGGTGAATTAGCCGGTGAGGGATATACCCCTTCGGGTCTTACGGCTGTCGGTACACCTATCGTCGCACCCTCTTCGACCAAGGAAGGTTATACCTTCTATGGTTGGACTCCTGCCGTAGCCGCTACAATGCCTTCAGCGGATACTGAATATACGGCACAATGGGCGGTAGCAAGCGTGACAATCAATGATGCGACGACCCTATATACGGATTTCAATGATGCATGGTCGGCTGTCAATAGCGCAACAGCAGACGCAACCCTTACTCTCTTGCAGGATGTAATCGTTACGTCACAGTTAGACTACACTAATCCTAATAACAAGAATTGTACGCTTGACCTTAATGGGAATACTTTAACCAGTACTGCCAATGTAGCAAATCCGCTTCATGTTAACAATTCCAAAACTACATTTACCATCACTGATGGCACAGAAAGCAAGTTGGGTAAATTGTGGATGACAGGAACGTTTACAAGCAATTTCTTTGGGGTGTATGTAGAAAACGGAGAGTTAGTACTGGATGCAGGTACGATAAAGGTGAACATAAGCGGTAGCAGTACCAAAACAGTTGGTGGTGTAGCTACTAATAATAGTTCTAAATTTACACTGAATAACGGTACTATACATGTAGTGTCTCCTAATGGCAGAAAAGGGCGTGGCATATATATTGTAGGCAATAGTACTGTACATATCAACGGAGGTCTTGTTCTTATAGAAACGACAGGAGAAGGTGATGGTATTCAGCAAGACGGCGGTACAGTAACCATTAACGGCGGTAAGTTTTATATTACCGGCTCCCCTGCAAACGTGGCTACAAATGCTAATCCTGTTATCAAGGGTGGTTATTATAACATTAATAGCAATCTGGAGACTTGCGTTACTGCGCCTTACCATCGGTTTGACGTGACTGCCGGTGCAGAGTATGACGAAGGATATCGTCACAAAGTAGCAGAGGGATACACCGTGACGTTCAATAATTACGATGATACGTCTCTTCAATCCGGTTTGTGGGAGAAAGGTACAACACCTACATACAGCGGTGAAACGCCTACCAAGCCTGCCGACGCACACTACACTTATACGTTTGACGGCTGGAGTCCTGCCATATCGTCTGTAACGGCGAGCGCTACATATACGGCAACTTATAGCAGCACGGTTAACAATTATACCGTGACGGTTGTAAAGAACGTGGACGATTACGGAAGCATCAGCAGTACCGAGATAACGAGTGTGCCCTATGGAAGTGCTATCACGGTGGACGGCAATACTTTCACGGTCAATGGTACAACGGTAACGGCTACGCCTAAGACCTCTGATGCGCAATACACCTATGCTTTCAGCGGTTGGACCAATGCTCCGGGAACAGTTGAAGGCGATGTGACGATTACAGCGAACTTTACACGCACCACGAACACGTATACCGTGCTGTGGAAGGATGAGGATGGTACGATCTTGGAGACGGATGAGAATGTGCCTTACGGCACTACACCGACATACGATAGCGCTACACCTACCAAACCAGCCGATGAAGAGTATGTATATACATTCAACGGTTGGGATCCGGCTGTAGCTCCGATCACCGGCAATACGGAATATGCGGCAACCTATACTACCACTCCTGTTGTAGCATCCGTTACCGTCAGCGGCGCAACAATGTACTACACGGCATTCGATGCTGCTTGGACGGCTGCTACCGGTGCAGGGGCTGAATCGACTATCACGCTGTTGGATGATGTAACAGGGTTGTCGTCATCAAGGACTTATACTGCTTCTCACGACCTTACGCTGGATCTCAATGGACATACGATATCCGGTACAAGTTCGGAAACCTATTTGTTCAAAATCAATACTACAGGGCACACCTTTACCGTAACCGACGGTTCGGCTAATAAAGAAGGAGCAATACTATTTAGTGCTACAGTTGGCGCTTCTTACTGCGTGAATGTGACCAATGGTAACTTCGTCTTGGAAGCCGGTACGGTTTACGCAGAATCATCTTCAGAAGATGGAGTAATCGGCTGCGTGCAGTCCAACGGAGGAACGTTTACGATGAATGAAAACGGTGCGCTCCATGCAAAGTACACCGGTACCTCAAAAAATAGTCGTGCCGTGCATGCGAATGGTGGTGCAACAACCATCAACGGTGGAACCATCCGCGTGGAATCAAAAACGGATGGTATGGGTTTTGTCTATGTGAAAGGAAGTGTTGTAACTGTGAATGGCGGTCGGTTTAACATCACAGCTTCCGGTACTGCGGCCGTGACCAATCAGAATAGTGCAAATACAAATCTAAACATACGAGGCGGTTATTATAGCGCAAATAATAATAACTACTTAACACCTCACGTTAAAACCCCGTATCATATATTCGAGAATGCGGATGCGGAATATCCTCAGAAGGTCGCAGAAGGTTATACGCTGACGTGGAGCTCTGACGGTGATCCGTTGACAGGCGCTTATACCACCGGACTTACGCAAGTAGGTACAACGATTGTAGCCCCGAACACACCGACCAAAATAGGTTATACCTTCGCAAATTGGAGTCCTGCGGTAGATGCTACCATGCCCGCCGAGGACAAAACCTATACGGTTCAATGGACTCCAAACACGAATACACCGTATGTGGTAAAGCACTATCAGCAGAACATGGACGGCACGTATCCTGAAGAGCCGAACGATACGGATAACGAAACCGGCACAACCGATACAGAAGTAACGCCGGCTGTCAAGAACTATACCGGCTTCACGGCTCCCGATGCTCAGACGGTGACTATTCTTGCGGACGGTTCACTTGAAGTGACCTATCAATACACGCGTAATAGTTATAACCTGACTTGGGATGCTAATGGAGGAGAGCTCTCCGGTGAGTACACAAGCGGGCTTGTCAAATTTGGTGCAACCATTACCGCGCCGACGGTGGCACGTACCAACTACGATTTCGATGGTTGGGACGAAGAGCCTGCGAATACTATGCCTGCTGAGGACAAGACCTATACGGCACAATGGACCGCGATAAACTATACCATCAGCTATGATTTGGATGGCGGTAGTGTGGCTTCGGCTAACCCGACGGGCTATACCGTAGAGAGCAGTGCTTTCACACTCAACAACCCGACCAAAGCCAATTATGTCTTTGCCGGTTGGACGGGCACCGACTTGGCGGGTGCGACGATAAATGTCACTGTTCCGGCAGGTTCTACCGGCAACCGTTCATATACGGCTACATGGACACCGGCTGTAGCATCCGTTACCGTCAGCGGCGCAACAATGTACTACACGGCATTCGATGCTGCTTGGACGGCGGCTTCGGGTGCAAGTTCTGACGCAACCATCACCCTGTTGCAGGATATAACAGGGTTGTCGTCATCAAGGACTTATACTGCTTCTCACGACCTTACGCTGGATCTCAATGGACATACGATATCCGGTACAAGTTCGGAAACCTATTTGTTCAAAATCAATACTACAGGGCACACCTTTACCGTAACCGACGGTTCGGCTAATAAAGAAGGAGCAATACTATTTAGTGCTACAGTTGGCGCTTCTTACTGCGTGAATGTGACCAATGGTAACTTCGTCTTGGAAGCCGGTACGGTTTACGCAGAATCATCTTCAGAAGATGGAGTAATCGGCTGCGTGCAGTCCAACGGAGGAACGTTTACAATGCATGAAAACGGTTCGCTCCATGCAAAGTACACCGGTACCTCAAAAAATAGTCGTGCCGTGCATGCGAATGGTGGTGCAACAACCATCAACGGTGGAATCATCCGCGTGGAATCAAAAACGGATGGTATGGGTTTTGTCTATGCGAAAGGAAGTGGAAGTGTTGTAACTGTGAATGGAGGTTGGTTTAAAATCACAGCTTCCGGTACTGCGGCAGTGACCAATCAGAATAGTGCAAATACAAATCTAAACATACGAGGCGGTTATTATAGTGCGAATAATAATACCTACTTAACACCTCACGTTAAAACCCCATATCATATCTTCCCGAATGACGATGCGATCTATACCCAAAAAGTAGCAGAGGGTTACACCGTGACGTTTAACAATTACGATGGTATGTCACTACAATCCAGCGTATGGGAGAAAGGTGCAATACCTGCGTATAGCGGTACGCCTACCAAGCCTGCCGACGCACAATACACCTATACGTTTGACGGTTGGAATGCCGCGATAGTACCCGTAACTGCTAACGCGACCTACACGGCGCAATATAGCAGCACGGTTAATAAGTATACTGTTATCTTCAAGAATGGCGATGAGGTACTGCAGAGCAGTGAGGTGGAATATGGTGCGACACCGGAGTACAGTGGTGATATGCCGACCAAGCCTGCCGATGCACAATACACCTATACGTTTGACGGTTGGAATGCCGCGATAGTACCCGTAACGGCTAACGTGACATACTCGGCACATTATAGCAGTACGGTCAACAATTATACCGTGCTTTGGAAGAATGCAGACGGTACAACCTTGGAGACCGACGAGGATGTGCCCTACGGTACTACGCCGACCTACGACGGTGCTACACCTACCAAGGCTACCGATGCTTCGTATGCATATTCGTTTGACGGTTGGGACAACACCCCCGTAGCCGTAACAGGTGATGCAACCTATACAGCAACCTATAGCACTACGCCGGTTGTAGCTTCAGTGATGAATAATAGTAGTGGATATACACTTTACTATACAGATTTCGATGATGCATTCACAGCTGCAAAAGAGGCTACAGTCGCTGTAACCATCACACTTTTGCAGGATGTAAGTTCAAGCGTATTGCAATACAGTGGCAAGAATACTGACTGCACGCTTGACCTCAACGGACATACGTTTACAAGTACAGCAACGCAACTTATTCTAAATGTCAATAAGGAAGGCAGTACCTTTACTATCACCGACAAAACAGAAAGCAAGTTGGGACAGATGAGAATAGTGTCAACACGGACCGATGAAGCCTACGGTATATATATCAGAGCAGGACATCTTATTTTGGAAGCCGGTACGATATATGTAAGTTTGGCTGCGACTACATGTGCAGGAGTAAGAGCTGTTAATGCAAATTCATCCTTCACGATGAATGGCGGTATGATACAATTGGTAACTACCAATAGTAATGATGGTTATGGTATTACGCGTACCGGTGGTACAGTAACTGTCAATGACGGTAAATTCAATATCTCTGCTTCCGGTTCCGCATACGTGACCAATCAGGCGAATAATAACTACGTGAAAATATACGGCGGCTACTATAATATCGACTCCAACCTTTCCTCCGTTTGCGCAACGAACTATCACGTCTTCCCCAATAGTGATGCCACCTATCGCTACAAAGTAGCAGAGGGTTACACCGTTACCTTCAATAATTACGATGATACATCACTACAATCCAGCGTATGGGAGAAAGGTGCAATACCTGCGTATAGCGGTACGCCAACCAAGCCTGCTGACGCACAGTACACCTATACGTTTAACGGATGGAGTCCTGCCATATCGTCTGTAACGGCTGACGCTACCTATACGGCTACGTTTACAGAGACGATCAACAATTATACCGTAACGGTAGCAAAGAATGAGGACGATTACGGAAGCATCAGCAGTACCGAGATAACGAGTGTGCCCTATGGAAGTGCTATCACGGTGGACGGCAATACCTTCACGGTCAATGGTACAACGGTAACGGCTACACCTGAGAGCTCGGATGCGCAATACACCTATGCCTTTAGCGGTTGGACCAATGCTCCGGGAACCGTAACCGGCAATATGACGATTACGGCGAACTTCACACGCACCACGAACACGTATACCGTGCTGTGGAAGGATGAGGATGGTACGATCTTGGAGACGGATGAGAATGTGCCTTATGGTACGTTGCCTTCCTATGGCTCAATACCTACTAAAGCTACTGATGAGGAGTACGTATATACGTTTGCCGGTTGGACTCCCAACATATCGTCCGTTACGGGAGACGTAACCTATACGGCAACCTATACCACTACGCCTGTTGTGGCATCCGTTGAAACCAATGCCGCACCGGCATACTATACGGATTTTGCCGCCGCATGGGATGCAGCCAATAGTGGAATTGAGGAAGCAACCCTCACGCTGTTGGGCGATGTATCAGGGCTTTCATCCTCAAGTACATACAGTGCTTCTCATGACCTTACGCTGGATCTCAACGGGCATACATTAGCCGGTTCAGGCACGATAACCTATTTGTTCCAAGTCGGTTGTGCAGGGCATACCTTTACCGTGACAGACGGTTCGGCCAACAAAGAAGGTAAAATATCATTTGCGGCTACAGGAACAACCGCTTCCTACTGCGTGGTAGCGAAAGGCGGCACATTCGTGTTGAATGAAGGTACTATAGAAGCGACTTCCTCTACTATAGTTTCTGCTCCTGTACAAGCTGCTACCGGCGGAACTTTTACAATGAACGGTGGTGAGTTACGTGCGGTTACAAATAAATCAGGTGTTAATAGTCGAGCCGTACATTCGAATGGTGGTACCACAATCATCAATGGCGGTAGGGTTCATTCCGAATCGAAAAATCAAGCCTTTGTAGTGGTATTTGCAAGCGGAAATGTAACCATCAATGGTGGTATGTTCTATACCCACGGCGAGTCCATTACGGCGGTGACGAATCAGACTGCCGCACAAAATAATTTGAATATCCGTGGAGGCTATTATAGTGCTCCGGATGCTGGTTACTATAATACCTTTGAGTCGCATGTCAAAGCACCTTATCATATATTCCCCAATAGTGATGATACCTACATCTACAGGGTAGCAGAAGCTTATACCCTGACATGGACTACGGACGGCGACGCGCTGACCGGCGATTATACCTCCGGTCTTACGGAACCCGGTACGCCTGTCGTAGCGCCGGACACGCCGACCAAGACCGGATATACGTTTGCAGCTTGGAGCCCGGCGGCTGCGGCTACCATGCCTGCCAATGATGTGACCTATACGGCTACGTGGACGCCCAATACGAATACGGCATACACGGTGAAGCACTATAAGGAGAATCTGGACGGCACGTATCCTTCCGAGCCGACCGACACAGATCATGAAACCGGCACGACAGGCGCGGAAGTGACTCCGGCAGTCAAGAACTACACCGGCTTTACCGCTCCGGATGCGCAGACGGTGACTATTTTGGCGGACGGTTCGCGCGTAGTGAAATATTATTACACGCGCAAGAGTCATAAGGTTACATGGAATGCTACGGAAAATGGCGGTTCATGCGCAACGGAATATACGATGGTTAAGACGGGCGCTACTATCGGTACATTGCCGGTGGCTACCAAGACGGGATATGAATTCTTAGGCTGGTTTACGACCATCTCAGGAGGCGGTAACCCGGTAACAGCCGCTACGATGATAACGAATAAAATAACCTTCTATGCGCGCTTTACGCCGGCGACCTATACGATTACGTATAAGGACCAAGGTGATGTGGCTTTCTCCGGAAACAATATGGCTTCGTTGCCGGCTACCCATACCTATGGTACTGCAACGACGCTGACGGATGGTCAGAAAGACGGCTATATGTTCAACGGCTGGTTCGATAATGCCGCTTGTATGGGGGAGGCAATGACGGAAATAGGCGCCACAGCCTATACGGATCATCTTACGCTGTATGCGCAATGGACTCCCGAGGAGACGACCATTACGGTGAATG
>Ga0265301_10003688_pt1 | contig 16033 bp, 15 predicted proteins | sample AusTroGonzalo_MG_2_FD_193488 | JGI IMG/M metagenome (GOLD analysis project Ga0265301, IMG submission 193488) | Bovine rumen microbial communities from tropical cattle in Woodstock, Queensland, Australia - Gonzalo_04 | ecosystem: Host-associated > Mammals > Digestive system > Stomach > Rumen ...
CTGTATCACTTGTCAAAAGGTGCGGAATGACTTCTTCCTGTACGGGCATCGGGTGTTCGTAACCCAGTTCTTCGATGGCTTGCAGCAAAGGCTGGACAAGCCCTAATTCAGTAAAGTCTTTCATTTACTTTTTACCATTTATCCATTTAGCGTTTGGAATTGCGGTGCAAAGGTACAACAAAAATCATAATTCTTCTTCCTTCTGCCTTAATTCTTAATTATTTTTCGTACTTTTGCAGCAATGAAAACAGGATTGGTACTGGAAGGCGGCGGGATGCGCGGTTTGTTTACGGCTGGCGTGATGGACGTGATGATGGAACGCGGCATCCGTTTCGACGGAATTGTGGGTGTTTCGGCGGGCGCCACGTTTGGCTGTAACTATAAGTCACATCAGGTGGGGCGCGTGCTGCGATACAACGTCCGCTTCAAGGACGACCCGCGATATATGGGGCTTCGCTGCCTTTTTCGTACCGGCGACCTTGTGGCAGCGGAGTTCAGCTACCATACGTTGCCTAACGAACTGGACGTCTTTGACTTCGATGCCTACAACCGCGATACGGCGGAGTTCCACGTCGTCTGTACCGATGTGCTGACCGGCGAACCCGTTTATCATCGTATTGACAAGATGAACGACGAGGGCCTCGAGTGGATACGGGCTTCTGCTTCTATGCCGTTGGTTTCGCGTCCTGTCAGTCTTGACGGCCGTCTTCTGCTCGATGGCGGCATTAGCGACTCCATTCCTCTGCGTTATTTCCAGCAACAGGGCTTCGAGCGGAATGTCGTCATCCTGACACAACCCAAGGGCTTTTACAAGCGGCGGACGAAGCTTATGCCGCTCTTCCATCTGTTCATGCGTCGCTATCCGGCCATCGTTCAGGCGATGTCCCGTCGTCACGAAATGTATAACGACGAGCTATCCTATCTCGAGGAGCAGGAACGTCTGGGCAATATCCTGCTCATCTACCCGCAATCGGAGCTGCCAATTGGTCGTACGGAGCAGGACGAAACCAAGATGCGGCTTGTCTATTCGATGGGCAGGCAGAAGGCGGAGGAGGTTTTCAAGAAGGATGACAGCAGGCTTCGATGGCCAACATAACGTGTTATGATGGCCTCCATAACACGTTATGATTGTCAACGCGGCTGGGAGTGTTTCAGCAGACAGTAGCTTTTGACGGATTAAAGGCCTTCCTGTTCAAGTTGGGACGAAGTGTCTTCCTCCCCGACGGTAGAGGTTTGGAAGTCTTCTTCTGTATCCGATGATGAGGAAGAAGGATTGAAGTCATAATCGAAGGAAGCAGTATCGGGACGATGGTAGGTATAGCTGGAGCCTGTCCATAGCCGTGAGTCGATACCTTTCGCGGGAGGGAACTTGACGCGATATTTGCTGAAATGCTCGTCGGAAAGAACACTCTGTATGAACTCGCCGAAGATGGGCAGAGCCGTCTTGCTCCCTTGTCCGAGTTGTCCTGTACGGAAGTGTATGCTGGGATATTCGCCTCCTACCCAAGCTCCGCCCACAAGCCGAGGGGTTACCCCGACGAACCAGGCGTCGGCATGATTGTTGCTGGTACCCGTCTTGCCCCCAAATTCGGTATCGGCATAGAAAGGACGAATGTAATTCCACAAGCCGCCCGAAGTGCCATAAAGCCCGCCAGCAAGCATCCTCTGCATGAGGTAAGCGGAGCGATAGGGGATGGCCTTCCGCTCATCCTTTCGCGCACGATAGATGAGGTTGCCGTCGCGGTCCTCGATGCGCTCCACGAGCAAGGGCATGTTGTAACGTCCGTCGTTGACAACCGTACAATAGCTGTTGACGAGCTCCAGCAGGTTGACTTCGCTACTGCCAAGCACCAGCGAGCGTGTCTCCTGCAGTTTCGTCTTGATGCCCATCGCGTAAGCAGTATTGGCGATATTGTGTACGCCACATTCCATACCGACGCGTACGGCAACGGTATTGATGCTCATAGCGAAGGCACTCTTCAGCGAGACCTCTTCATCCGTGAATATGCCGTCGGCATTATGCGGAGCCCATATCTTCGGCTTGCCTGCTACAGTATCGACAAAGGCGATGTAGGAGTCGGGACGATGGTCGATTGGGTTGAGCCCTTGGTTCATCGCTTCGGTATAGACAAAGAGCTTGAAGGTCGAGCCCGGCTGGTGAACGGCACGTACATTATCCACTTGCCAGGAACGGAAATCGATGTCTCCCACCCAGGCACGGACGAAGCGGGTGTCGGGCTCTATCGCCACGAAGCCTGTATGCATGAAGCGAAGCATGTGGCGGACGGAGTCGATGGTGCTCATCTCCTGCTCCACAGGGCCGTCATAGCTGAAGAGGCGGACGGGATGAGGCTGGTTAAGATAATAGGCGACAGAGTCTGCGTTGCCCTTGAACTTTGCCTCAAGATACCTTCCGTAAATGGAGCGGCGGGCTATGTCCTCAGCAAAGCCGGGGATTTCTTGCCGTCGCGCATTCTGCCAAGGATTGGTGTGTCCCCAATGGTCGTTGAATCTTTGCTGAATGACTTGCATCTGCTTCCTCACGGCAGCTTCGGCGTAAGCCTGCATACGGGAGTCGATGGCCGTATAGATACGCAAGCCGTCGGCATCAAGGTCCAGCTTGTTGATGGCATCATAACCAGGGACGAACCCTTGCGTACAAAGCGAATCGATGTAACTCCTGAGTGCCTCGCGGAAGTAAGGAGCCATCCCGTCCTGATAGCTTTCGCTGGTGCGTATCTTCAAGGAAATGGATAAGGCAAGCAGAGAATCGAGTTGTGCGGAAGATGCCTCCCTGCCGTTGAACTCGATATGATGGTGGTCATAGACAAGCTGCAAGACGGTATTCCTGCGCTGAAGGCTGTTACGGGGATTGAGACGGGGATTGTAGTAGCTTGTTGCCTTGAGGAGTCCCACAAGGGTTGCTGCCTGCTCATAGGTAAGGGCATCAGGCGTTGTCCCGAAATAGGTGCGTGCCGCCGTCTTGATGCCGTAGGCGTTACTGCCGAAATCGACCGTATTGAGGTACATCGTCAGTATCTCTTCCTTGGAGAACAGCCATTCGAGCTTCAAGGCCACAATCCATTCCTTTGCCTTCATGACCAGTATCTTGATGCCTGGCAACCGCCCCAGCAAACCTGTGGAGTATTGTGTGCGGACGCGGAAAAGGTTCTTTGCCAACTGTTGGGTGATGGTGCTTGCGCCTCGGGCACGTCCCATCAGGATGTCCTTTCCTGCGGAGAAGAGCCCCACGACATCAATGCCGTGATGCTGGTAGAAACGCTCATCCTCCGTATCGATAAGGGTACGAATCATGATGGGCGAAACCTCTTCGTATGTAACGGGCGTGCGATTCTCGTTGAAGTACCGCCCCATCAGCACTTCGTCACAGGTATAGACCTCCGAAGCCTCGCTGACGACAGGGTTCTTTATGTCGTCGAAACCTGGGGAACGCCCAAATAGATAGCAGAAATCGCAATCGACAGCAACAAAGAACAGGATGATAAAAACAAGGACGGTCAGTAGCCAGACGGCCGTCTTCTTATACCAAGAACCGGAGTATATGCTGCGAATGATGTTCGCGAGGGATTCAAAAAAGGCTTTGATTTTCTTCATGCTTCATTTACATTTAGTATTTGAAGGATGTCATCTACTTGATTAGGATGGAACCAACGGATGCTATCGTCGTGGGCAAACCATGTCATCTGCTTCTTGGCATAGTCGCGCGTGTTCTTCTTAATCTTCTCTATGGCGAAAGGCAGCTCCCATTCGCCGTCGAGATAGCGGAAGAGTTCCTTGTAGCCAACCGTGTTCAGGGCATTCTCTTCCCGAAGAGGATAGAGGCGACGAGCCTCGTCAAGCAGCCCTGATTCCATCATTGCATCGACTCGCCTGTTGATGCGTTCAAAGAGTTCCTCACGTTCCCGACGCAAACCTATCTTAACGGTATCGAAAGGACGAGGCTTGCTTTCATTCGTCAAGAAAGAGGAATAGGGACGGCCAGAGGTGTAGCAGACCTCCAAAGCATGAACCACTCGCTTAGGATTGCGCGTGTCTGCTGTCTTATAATAGTTAGGGTCGAGCAGGCGAAGTTCGTTTCGCATCTTGTCGATGTCGCCGTCGAGAAGTCTTTTGTGGAGTGTCTCGCGCACCTCTGCATCTACAGAAGGGATGTTGTCAATCCCGTTGCAGACAGCATCGAGATACATCATGCTGCCGCCCGTAAGCAGGAGGGATTCGTATTTGCTCTTGAGTTCTTCGATAAGGGAAAGTACATCCTCCTCATATTGGGCAGCACTATAGTAAGAACCGATGTCGTGTGTGCCGACAAAATAATGCCTGACGCGTTGCTGCTCTGCTGCCGTAGGTGCGGCGGTACCTATCTCCATGCCGCGATAAATCTGTCGGCTGTCGCAGTTAAGAATCGGGCAGCCTAACGTCTCGGCCATCTGAAGGGCAAGTTCTGTCTTGCCGACAGCCGTAGGGCCAAGCAGAACATAGAGCCTCATTATTATTCGTCTATTTCGTAGCTTTCAAGGTCAAGCTCTTCTTCCTCAAAGCCTTCGTCGCCATAGAATGCTTCTCCCATCTCCTCCGAGGGAGGATTGAAAGCAGAATCCTCGAGGATGTCTCCGCCTTCTTCCTGAGAGAGGGTTGAGGAGAGGCTTGTCTGTATGGGGGCTTCACCATAGCGGCGATTCACAATAGCCTTCTTCTCGGTTCTGCCAAAGACGTTTTCGGTTAGTTCCATGAGGAAGAAGCGCTTGCCTTCGGGGTCAAAGACATAAGCCAGGCGCTGACCTTCGTCCTCGAGGAAGTCCCCGATACGGGTGCGGGACATGAGGTTGAGGTCCTCGTCATAACCCATGTCCTCTGTGTCATGAAGGCAGATACGATGTTTCACACGCCACTCCTCGTCGCATATCAGGAAGCATTGCTTCTGGTACTCGCCATACTTGCAGTCGTTCAAGATGAGCTGGTGCAATTCGGAGAACTTCGCATCACTGTCAATAAGGATTTCCAGCACGAAATCCTCTTTCTCTTGGCTGAAAAGTGTCAGTTTAAGTGTCATGTTCGGAAGTTTATCTGATGAAACCGCGTTCGCTATTGCGTATGAAATCAAGGATATATTCTATCTCTGGGCTCATGGGAATTTCCTGTTCAACGCGAGCCAAAAGGTCGTTAAGCTTGCCCGTGCCTTGCAGGATAATCTGATACGCCATGTGGATATTATTGATGAGGTCGCGGTCGAAGCCTCGGCGACGAAGGCCGATAGTATTCAATCCGCAGAAGGCAGCAGGGTCTCGAGCAACGAGGCTAAAAGGCAATACATTCTGGGAAAAGCGTGTGCCGCCGCCCACCATCGTATAGCTTCCCACGCGACAGAACTGGTGCATCAGCACGCCTGCACTCAGGATGGCATTATCGTCAATGATAATCTCTCCTGCCAGCTTTGTACTATTGCCGATAATACAGCCGTTGCCGACAATAGCATCATGCGCAACATGAGCGCCTTCCATAAGCAGGTTGTTGTTGCCGACAACTGTACGTCCCTTGGCAGCAGTACCCCTGTTGATGGTCACGTTCTCACGAATCTTGTTGTTGTCGCCTATCTCGGCAGTCGTGTCCTCGCCTTGAAACTTGAGGTCTTGCGGAATAGCACTGATTACGGCACCGGGGAAGAAGATATTGCCATTGCCAACGCGTGCTCCATAAAGCATCGTCACGCTATTCATCAGCGTATTGTTATCTCCGATGACCACTCCTTTGTCTATGAAGCAGAATGGTCCTATCTCGCAATTCTCGCCAATGATGGCATCAGGGTGTATGTATGCTAAGGGGCTAATCATTGTTCTATTTATGGTTACTTGTGATTGATGACTTGAGCGGTAAAGGTGGCTTCTGCAACGCAGTTCTCGCCGATAAAGGCATAGCCTTGCATAGTGCCGATGCTATGGCGCAAGGGAGCTACTAATTCAACACGGAATATCAGCGTGTCGCCAGGAACAACCTTCTGTCGGAACTTGACATTGTCGATGTGCAGGAAGTAAGTGCTGTAGGTTTCGGGATGCTCTTTGTCATGGAGGACAAGCAAGCCTCCTGTCTGTGCCATCGCTTCTACCAAGAGGACGCCAGGCATGACGGGTTCGCCGGGGAAATGTCCTTGGAAGAAAGGTTCATTGCTTGTCACGTTCTTTACGGCTACGATGCTGGTTTCCTTGATGTCGATAACCTTATCCACCAATTGCATGGGATAGCGATGGGGGAGCAATGACCTGATTTTCCCCACATCCATCAGAGGAGTTTTATTTGGGTCGTACTTCGGCGCCTGTACCTCATGCTTGCGAATCTCCTTGCGCATCATGCGCGCGAACATATTATTAATAGTATGTCCTGGGCGCGTGGCAATGATGCGTCCCTTGATAGGCTTGCCGATGAGTGCCATATCGCCGATGATGTCGAGCAGCTTATGTCTGGCAGGTTCGTTGTCCCAAACTAAAGGCTTGTGCTGAATGTAGCCAAGGTCGTTGGCATCGTGATGCTCGGCACCCGTCAACTTGCAAAGCTTGTCAAGGTTCTCTTGAGTGGTTTGCCGCTCATAGATGACGATGGCATTATCCAAGTCGCCACCCTTGATTAGACCTGCCAAGAGCAGTTGCTCAATCTCGCGAACAAAGACAAAGGTGCGTGCGGCTGCAACCTCGGAAACGAATTTGTCCATGCTGTCAAGCGTGGCAAACTGGCTGCTGAGCACTTTACCATCAAAGGCAATCATGCTCGTGATGGAGAAGTCATCGTCGGGAAGGAGGGTGATGCAAGCTCCCGTCTTATCGTCGCGGAACTCCATCTTCTTCGTGATGTAGTAATAGTCCTTCGGCGCATCCTGCTCCACAATGCCTACGCGCTGTATCTCACGAACAAAAGGCTCGGCACTGCCGTCCAAAATGGGGAACTCAGGGCCATCGACTTGAATAAGCACATTGTCGATACCCAAGGCATAGAGGGCTGCCAATGCATGCTCTACGGTACTGCATCGCACCTTGCCCTTGCCGAGGACTGTGCCGCGTTGCGTGTCAACCACATTCTCTGCCACAGCATCAATTATGGGTTGGTCAGGCATATCTATGCGCTGAATCTTATAGCCATGCCCTGCGGATGCAGGATGGAAAGATACTGTGAGACGGAGGCCTGTATGAAGGCCTTTTCCTTTAAGTGAGAAACTATCTTTGAGAGTATTTTGCTTTAACATGTTTCAGTTTTCAATTATCAACCTTCAACTTTCAACTTTCAACTTATCGAGTTCTTCCTTGAGCCTCTGAATCTCTTTCTTCATGGAGTTCATGTCTGCCCACATCTCTGGCAGGTTCTTGACGACGGCACTGCTTCTCCAGAACCTATGCCCATCGATGGCAGGCGTGCCTTGCACTGCTGCCCCTTCCTTCTTGATGCTGCTGGGGATGCCTGCCTGTGCACCTGCCATGACGCGGTTGGCGATAGTTGCATGGTCAGCAATGCCGACTTGACCGCCGAACATGCACCATTCTCCCACCTTCGTGCTGCCGGCAATGCCAACTTGCGCCGACATGACGGTGTGGCTGCCTATCTCGTCGTTGTGACCGATTTGCACCAAGTTATCTATCTTTACGCCTCTATGCACGATAGTGGCTCCCATGACAGCTCTGTCAACACAGCTGTTGGCACCTATCTCCACGTCGTCCTCAATGATGGCGATGCCTATCTGCGGAATCTTCTTGTAGCCTTCTTCCGTCGGTTCAAAGCCAAAGCCGTCAGCACCAATGACGCAACCAGCATGAAGTACACAGCGATTACCGACAAGACAATCATGATAGATGACGGCATTGCTGTAAATCTCGGTATTCGCACCCACTTTAGCATTTCTGCCTATTGTGACATGCGGATGCAGGATGCAGCCCTCGCCGATTTCCACACCTTCGGCAATGGCAACGAAGGGACCTATATAACAGTCCTTGCCAATTTTCGCCGACGAATGAATGTAGGCAAGTTCACTGATGCCAACTCGCTTGGGCTTCATGCTTTCGTAGATTTGCAGGAGCTGCGCTACGGCCTCGCGAGCATTAGGCACCTTGATGAGTGTTGCCTTTATCTCTTGTTTCGGTTCGAAGTTCTGGTTGACGAGCACTATGCTACATTCTGTTCCATAGATGTATTGCTCGTACTTGTCATCGTACAGGAAACTGATGCAGCCAGGTCTTCCCTCATCTATCTTTGCGAAGTTATTGACCTTGGCTTCGGGGTCACCGACGATGGTGCCGCCTATCAGTCCTGCTATCATTTGTGCTGTGAATTCCACTTTTTGTTGAATTATGAATTAAGAGTTAAGAATTAAGAATGAGGGGTTAGGAAAGTTTCAATAACCCTTTCATCTGTTCTGCCACTTCCTTGGCTTTCTCTGCGGCCACTTGTGCGAAGTTCTCTGTCTTGTCGGCATAGATGATGGCACGACTGCTATTGACCAGCAAGCCGCAGTCCTTTATCATGCCATACTTGCAGACCTCTTCAAGGCTGCCTCCTTGAGCACCTACGCCAGGCACAAGCAGGAAGGCATTCGGCGCTACCTTCCTTATGTCTTGGAACATCTCGCCGCGAGTTGCCCCCACGACATACATCATGTTCTCGTCATTGCCCCATTGCTGGCTCTTGCGGATAACCTTCTCGAAGAGACGCTCGCCGTCCTTGTCTTCTGTCAGTTGGAAGTCGAAGGAGCCTTTGTTGCTGGTCAGGGCCAAGAGGATAACCCACTTCCCCTCGTATCCTTCGATGAAGGGCGTCACGCTGTCTTCGCCCATATAGGGAGCCACGGTCAGCGCATCGACATCATATTCGCCGAAGAAGGTGCGGGCATACATCTGGCTGGTATTGCCGATGTCGCCGCGCTTGGCATCTGCGATGATGAATTGCTCGGGATAGTTCTGCTTCAAGTACTTTACGGTCTTCTCAAATGCCACCATGCCCTTCACGCCAAAAGCCTCATAGAAGGCGAGGTTTGGCTTGTAAGCCACGCAATAGGGAGCGGTGGCATCGATGATGGCCTTGTTGAAGGCAAAGATGGGGTCTTCCTCTTTGAGCAGATGCTCGGGCACTTTCTTGAGGTCGGTATCAAGCCCGACACAGAGGAAGCTCTGCTTCTTGCGTATGTTTGCAACGAGTTCTTGTCTTGTCATAGTTCTGATTCTTTAAGTCTTTCGGCGTTCTCTGCCACGATGAGGTGGTCGATGCAATCCTGTATCTGGCCGTCCATGAAGGCAGGGAGGTTGTAGATGGTATAGCCGATGCGATGGTCGGTGATGCGGCCTTGCGGATAGTTGTAGGTGCGAATCTTTGCCGAGCGGTCGCCTGTCGAAACCATTGTCTTGCGCTTGGAGGCAATGTCGTCGAGGTACTTCTGGTGCTCCTTGTCGTAGATGAAGGTGCGGAGGCGGGCAAGGGCGCGTTCCTTGTTCTTCGGCTGGTCGCGCGTCTCTGTACATTCCACGAGGATTTCTTCGTCCTGATTGGTGAAGGGGTTGCGCCAGATGTAGCGGGCACGGACGCCCGACTCCACCTTGTTGACATTCTGACCGCCGGCGCCGCTACTGCGGAAGGTGTCCCACTTGATGGCGCCTTCGTTGATTTCCACATCGAACTCCTGCGCTTCGGGCAATACTGCCACCGTTGCGGCAGAGGTATGGACGCGGCCTTGCGTCTCTGTGACGGGTACGCGCTGGACGCGATGCACGCCGCTCTCGTACTTCATGATGCCATAGACGCCTTCGCCCGTCACGGAGCAGACGATTTCCTTGAAGCCGCCGACGGCTCCTTCGCTGTAGCTGCTGACGGCCATCTTCCAGCCTTTGATTTCGAAGAACTTCGAGTACATACGGAAGAGGTCGCCAGCGAAGAGAGCAGCCTCGTCGCCGCCAGTTCCGCCGCGAATCTCGAGCACGATGTTCTTGTCGTCCTCGGGGTCGGCAGGCACGAGCAGAAGCTTTATTTCCTCCTCAAGTTCGGGGATGCGCTTCTCGCTTTCGGAGAGTTCCTCGCGGAGCATTTCCTTTGTCTCGGCATCTTCCTCGATGGCGAGCATCTCCTTAGCATCGGCCACATTCTGCAGGCAGCCGATATATTCCTTTCGGGCCTCGACAATCTTGCCAAGGTCCTTGTATTCCTTTGTCAGCTTGACGTATCGCTTCTGGTCGGCAATGACAGAAGGGTCAGTTATCAGCGTGCTGACCTCCTCAAAGCGGCTCACAAGCCCGTCCAACTTATCTAAAAGGCTATTACTTTCTGCCATGTTTCAACTTTTCAATTTTTCACCTTTTCACCTTTTCCCCTTTTCACTTTTTCACCTTTTCCCCTTTTCACCTTTCAATAGTTAAACTCCCCGTACTCGCTCTTGATGAGGAGGCTCTTCTTGCCTTCCTCGATGCGACCGACCACTTGTGCGTCGATGTTGAAGCTCTTCGAGATGGCGATGACCTTCTCAGCGTCTTCGGGAGCGACATAGACTTCGAGGCGATGCCCCATGTTGAAGACCTTGTACATCTCTGCCCAATCTGTTCCGCTGCACTCCTGAATTATCTTGAAGAGCGGCGGCACGGGGAACATATTGTCCTTGATGACGCGGCAGTTCTCGCCCACGAAATGCAGCACCTTCGTCTGTGCGCCGCCCGTGCAATGCACCATGCCGTGAATCCTCGGGCGCATCTCGTCGAGCATCTTCCTCACGACAGGAGCATAGGTGCGGGTAGGGGAGAGAACGAGTTTGCCCATAGAAGCCCCCTCCCCGCTCCCCCTTTGGGGGAGTGCTCTTTCTTTGTTTGCACAACATCCTTGCAGCGACTCTGTAGCACTCCCCCAAAGGGGGAGCGGGGAGGGGGCCGTGAGCTTATACTTCCCGCTGTAAACCAATTCCTCGGGCACGTTGTGGTCGTAGCTCTCGGGGTATTTCTCGGCCAGCTCTTTGCAGAAGACGTCGTGGCGGGCGCTGGTGAGGCCGTTGCTGCCCATGCCGCCGTTGTATTCCTTTTCGTAGGTGGCTTGCCCAGAGGAGGAAAGTCCCACGATGACGTCCCCCGGGCGGATGTTGGCATTGTCGATGACGTCGCTCCGCTTCATGCGGCAGGTGACCGTGCTATCCACGATGATGGTGCGCACGAGGTCGCCCACGTCTGCCGTCTCGCCGCCAGTGCCGTAGATGCCGATGCCCATGTCGCGCAGCTCCTGCATGAGTTCGTCCGTTCCGTTGATGATGGCCGAAATGACTTCGCCAGGGATGAGCATCTTGTTGCGGCCGATGGTGGAGGAAACCAGTATGTTATCTACTGCGCCAACGCAGAGCAGGTCGTCGGTGTTCATGATGAGTGCGTCCTGTGCGATGCCTTTCCAGACGCTGAGGTCGCCCGTCTCCCGCCAGTACATATAGGCGAGGCTCGACTTCGTGCCGGCTCCGTCAGCGTGCATGATGTTGCAGTACTCGGGGTCGCCGCCGAGGATGTCGGGGATTATCTTGCAGAAGGCCTGCGGGAAGATGCCTTTGTCGATGTTCTTGATGGCATTGTGAACGTCCTCTTTTGCTGCGCTCACGCCTCGCATCATATAGCGTTGGTTGCTCATTTGTGTATTGACGATATGTTTCCGCGTGCAAAGGTAAGAAAAAAAGGTGAGAAAGCGAAAAATTGAAAAGGTAAAAAAGGTGAAAGGTGAGAAAATGAAGAATTGGAAAGGGGAAAAGGTGAGAAATCACGGAGGAATTAATCCTCCGTAATGATGAGTTTGACTTCGTGGCCTCTGCGCAGGGCGGCGTTGATGCGGTCGTAGAGGAGCTTGAAGTGCGGGTAGCTGTGCCTGACGCAGCCGGGGGCGATGCGGATGCCGAGGAGGATGCGCCCGTCGGAGCTGCCATAGATGCCGTTGCCGTGGACGAGGCAGGCGTTTGGGGCTTTCGCGAGGACGGGGACTTTGCGCCCGTGCTGCTTGCTGTGGCGAAGCTGGAGGCAGTAGGTGCCTACAGGGGGGCGGTGCTGGCTGTGCTCTGCCGTGTCGCAGATGCGAGTTCCGCTGATGCTGATGGTGCCGTCGCAGGCATTGTCGCTTATGCGGTGGCGATGTAGATGAATGTTGAGCATGATGATGTATATGTCTGTTTTTGGTTAGTTAACGGTTAACGGTTAACGGTTAACGCTTGCAGTGCTGCCCAATAGTCGGCGAAATCCTTGCAGCCTTCGGGAAGGTCGTGGCGGACGAGGCACAGGCCCTTGTCGTTTGCGAAGTCGAGGAGCTGGCCGTAGAGGTAGGTGCCTGCATCGTCTTTGTCCGGGTAGATATGGAGCGTGATGCCCTTGGCGAAGATGTCGGCCTCTGTGAACTCACGGAGCATTTCCTGCCTGTTGAAGAGTGTGGCAGAGGGGATGGCGATGGCCTTGCGTCCCGAAGAGAGCAAAGCCCAGCAGTCGCTCGGTCCCTCGGCGATGTAGAGGTCTTCCCCTGTCCGTAGCATCCTGAGCACTGGCAGGTTGTAGAGGTAGCATCGGGAGCCGCGAGGGAAGCGGAAACGTGAGGCCCCCTCCCCGCACCCATGTGGAGCCCCCTCCCCGCTCCCCCTTTGGGGGAGTGCTACATTCTCGCTGGGCAAGGGAGTTTTAGCGGCATTGGAGCACTCCCCCAAAGGGGGAGCGGGGAGGGGGCGTAGGTTGCGGTTCTGTACGCCGATGAGTTTTCTCTGCTGGCTGTAGTAAGGGATTTGCAGCGAGTCCTTGTAGGAGTTCAGGCGGCAGTAGCTGACGACGGCGGGGTGCAGACGTCGCTTCTCGAAGAGGAAATGGCGGGCAGCTTCGTTCAAGAAGGGATGCTCGAAGAAGCGGGCGTAGCGGCTGGCATCGAAAGTGACCTCTTGCTCCTTGCTCCTTGCCCCTTGCCCCTCAAACTCCGTCAGGATGACAGCGTTTTCATTTGCCAGCCACTTGCAGGCCTCAAGGAAAGAGCCCTTCCGACCTCCCCATGAGGGGAGGAGTTTCATGGCAAGGCTGATGGTGTCGCCGCTTTCGCCGCAGGCATAGCAGCGGTAGGTGTTGCGGCGGACGGAGAAGGTGAGGCTCGGCGTGTGGTCGTCGTGGAAGGGGCAGAGGCATTTGTGCCTGACGATGTGGAGCCCCAGCCGCTCTGCGACTCCCTCAATGGGGAGTTCGCGGAGCCGTTGGATTTCGAATCTGGTCATTCGTCAGTAGAGTTTCTCATAGACGTCCTTTTCCGTCTCGTAAATCCATTTTTTGTGCAGCCACTTGTAGAGGAAGATGCGGGCGTGCGTGCCGAGTTCCTCCTTGACGATGGCCTCGCGGAGCTGGTCGCGGGTGAAGTGATGGGGCATGAGGTCGTAGAGCGGCGTATTAGGCGCCGAGCTGTCCTTCTCGCGGGGCATGGCGGCTTCGTAGTCTTTTCCCCACTGCGCCAACTGGCCGTCGAGGATGAACTGTGCGAAGTATCGGTAGCAGCGCCGCACCTGCCTGCGCCTCGTCTCTTTCTCTCCCCAGAGGTGATAGAGCATGGTGGCGAGGCGGAAGGCAGAGACGCTGGCACGGACGTAAAAGCTGTCGTGGGCGCGGCTGCCCGTCTTGAGGATGATTTCCCGCTGACGGTTGCACCACTGGTGCACGTCTCTTTCAAGCCAGTGCATATCCACATCGTGCGTGGGCATGAGCTGGTCGTCGTCGGTGAAGGTCTCTGCCATGAGGCGCTCGACGGTGGCCTCCACGTCGCGCTCCTGCTGCTCGCTGAAGGGGCGTATGGCGGGTGCGTCCTCGCCGAGGCTGTCGCCCATCCTGACGAGTATCTGGCGGCTTGCGTCGCCCAGGACGATGCCCTGCTTGTCGATGTACTTCTGCAGTGCGTGTTCCTGTCCGCAGATGACGGAGCACCAGTTGATATCGACCATGGCGTTGTAGCCCTCCTGATAGAGCGTGTCGCGGATGTAGGTCTCGCCCAGGTTGTATGCCAGCCGCGCCACTGCCTGGAAGTCGCCTCCTCCGCGCCTGTTCTCGACGAAGGCGCTCATCTCGTCGGTGAAGAGGAAGAAGGAGAGCCAGTCCTTGTAGCGGCGGTAGATGAGGTCGGCATACTTCACCACCACGGGCAGCGTGAACTTCTGCAGGAAGCGGACGGCGACGAGCGGCTCGTCCTCCTTGCTCTGCGTGCTGCTCTTGCGGCGGTTCGCCTCCTTGTACTCGCGCAGGACGCGGCGCTCCTCCTGGTCGCGCAGGATTTGTGCCCGCATCAGCTTGTTCACCACCCAGCGCACGAGGCTCTTGCCGCTTCCGCTATGCCCTACGCACAGGAGGTTCACCAGCAGCATGCTCGGAAAATTGTCATAGACGTACTTCACGCGCAGCCGTGGCGAAAGGCCGCAATAGCACACGACGGACGTCAGCACCAGCGAGAGGCGCAGCGACTCGTTGCCCACGGCACACTCCCAGAAAGGCCTCACCGCAGGCGGGAAGTCCGCCGCAGTGAGCTTGCCTGTTGTCACGGCCCCGTTCATTGGTAATTGTGTTTTACGTCCATACTAACCATGAGCGTGGCGATGCGGGCAGCCTCGGCGATGAGGTGGTTCGCGGCGGCTATGAGTCCGCCCTTTCGCGGGAACCTGAACACGATGCGGAACTGCTGCCGTGTGGTGGAGAGGGAGCCGAACTCCGTCTCCAGGAGCGGCTCATAGCGGCGGTTGCCGCTGGAGCGGTAAGGCTCGAAGACGTGCGTACCGTCGTCGAACCTCGTGATTGTGCCTTTTGTCTTAGTCATTGTCTTTTCGTTTTTGGTTGTTGTTAATGATGCTGCCATCCGGATTGGCAGACTCGCGGCGTAATCTTGATTACAGTGCAAAGTTACGACAACCTGCGGCAAATTGTTCCAAGGGGTCGAAGAATCCCCCCTCATCTTTCGCCCCCCCTCGGCATCCGACGGGCCTCATCAAAGGAAAAAAAGACAATGGCTTCCTGATATTTTGATGCCCCGATGCCATTGTTCTCAAAAAACTTTCGTAACTTTGCAGGGCAGGAATAAAAACGGACATGAGCGAGACACCCGAGAAGCACATGGGAAAGCGCGGCTACAGGAAGGACTACAGCTGGCCGGGGACTTACCATATCACCATCAGCGTCATGGAGCGCAAGCACCAGCCCTTAGGCCGCATCACAGGAGATGCCAGCAAGCCCGACGGCCACCCCCTCGCTCCGAAAGTTCTCCTTTCGGAAATCGGGAAAATGGTGGAGAAGGAACTGCTGTGCAGCATCCGCGCCCACTATCCTATGGTAGAAGTCCAGGACTATGTCATCATGCCCGACCATCTGCATTTCATTGTCCAGGTGCATCGCGACATCATCAGCAGCAACGGGCGCAAGACGCACCTGGGGCAAGTAATCGCCGGCTTCAAGAAAGGATGCAACCGCCGCTATTGGGAGCTGACAGGGCAGCCCGCCCCCGATTGGCAGGGAAAACCCTTCCCCGCGAGCACCCCGCTCCCTGCATCTCCCCTGCTCCCCGCGAGCACCCCGCTCCCTGCATCTCCCCCGCTCCCTGCGGTTCACCCGCAGGGCTTCAAGCTCCCCTCTTCCGCCACCACTGGCCGTCCTCCCCTCTTTGCCTATGGCTATGTGGATGTGATGCCCCTCAAAGAGGGGCAACTGGAGCGCCAGCGCGAATACATCCGCAACAATCCGCGCTATCGCCTCTTGCGCCAGAGCAATCCCCAGTGGCTCATGCCCAAGCGCGTCTCCATCCGAACCGCCCTCAGCCTTCCCGCTCTCAAAGGCTATCTCCAGCGCGAGTGCGCCCCCAGCCAATTCTCTCCCGACACATGGGAAAGAATCAGCCAGCGCCTGCTATCCGACAATAATCTACCTCAGTTCGGGATAAGAATTAAAATAACATGAGTTGTTTTGTGTTTTCGATGTAGTATCCATCCAAAGCCTGCGGTTTGTTGTCAAAGAAGCAATATGCCGCCAATGTTGCGACCATATTCATG
>Ga0265301_10003691_pt1 | contig 16029 bp, 15 predicted proteins | sample AusTroGonzalo_MG_2_FD_193488 | JGI IMG/M metagenome (GOLD analysis project Ga0265301, IMG submission 193488) | Bovine rumen microbial communities from tropical cattle in Woodstock, Queensland, Australia - Gonzalo_04 | ecosystem: Host-associated > Mammals > Digestive system > Stomach > Rumen ...
GTCCAGGGGGAACAGCCGTGTCGCAACAAAACTGTCCTGCTTTTCAAAGAACGTACAGGAAATCACCAGTTTCTCGGTAGAAACCTTCCCCTCATAGATGCATCCGGAGGCGGAGGAACCGATATAAGCGGCATCAGGCATGATCTCATCGATGATTGCACAGGCGGCCGTAATTTCGGATTCGTCTGCGCCATCGGAGAATATATGAATAAAGGCAGGTCCGGAAGCACAAAGTTTCTTCCATTCGGATACGGTTGCCTGAAATGTCTTTTCGTCATAGACTGTCTGGAATTGTTTCATGGTGCTTATCTTCCTTCCGTTGGTCTGATTCGGGAGATACTGAAGACGGAAAACCTGAATACACAGCTTTGGTTACACTGCTTCATTTTAACACTTTATCTCATGTAATTCAAGAAGCCTTTTTGTTCCGGTTGGCCTGTTTACTCCAATCGGGTTTTCTTTTTGATATTGCTTACGGTTATTTTATTTCTGCTGCTCTTTCAGTTTCTTCGCTGCTTCTTCTCTTTGCCGGCAGAGTTCTGCCCAGCTCGGCATTTTATTTACTGTTTCCGCAAGTTCCGCCAGGGCGGCCGGGATATCGATATTCTGCGGGCACACCGCGGCACAGGCTCCGCAGGCGATACAGGCGGAAGGTTTCTTATCCTCCGGCAATGCGTCAAACTGCATCGCAACCGTCATGGAGTTGGCGAATTTTACATCATTGTAGGCATGGATCAGCATCGGGATATCCAGCCCCATGGGACAACCGTCACAGCAATACCGGCAGCGCGTACAGGGCAAAGCATTTTTCATACCCTCGGCAATTTCCTCAAGCAGTAAGGCTTCTTCTGGACTTTGAGCCCTTCCGCCGGAAAAGGTTGCCACATTATCCGCCATCTGATCCATTGCCGACATTCCGGACAGGACCGTTTTCGCATTGGGCAGCCGCTGCAGCCAGCGGAAAGACCAGCTGGCTATGCTTTCATCGGGACGCAGTGCTTTCAGCTTCGTCTCATCCTCTTCGGACAGCGCGGCCAGCCTGCCGCCCCGGAGCGGTTCCATCACCCATACCGGAATATTGCGCTTTGTCAGAAGTTCATACTTGGCTTCAGCGTCCTGCAGGCTCCAGTCCAGATAATTCATCTGAATCTGGCAGAACTCCATGCTGTCCCCGGCATAGTTCAGAAACTGTTCCAGCGTGTCCGGCCGCGCATGGGTGGAGAAACCGAGATGCCGGATACGTCCCAGACGTTTCTGCTCTTTGAAATAGTTCAGAATATCCCATTTGGGATCCATGTATACGCCGATGGAATTCTCGTATACGTTATGCAGCAGATAGAAGTCGAAGTACTCCACCCCGCACTTCTTCAGCTGCTCCTCAAAAATCTCCGCCGGATGATAGCTGGCTGCAATCTGGTGCCCCGGATATTTGTTGGCCAGAAACCATTTTTCCCGCGGATGTTTTGCAAGGGCTTTCCCGATACAAATCTCGCTCATTCCGCCATGATAGGGCCAGGCTGTATCAAAATAGTTGACGCCGTGTTCAATCGCATAATCCACCATACGCTGCAGCTCGGCTTCGTCAATGCTCTTATCTTCCTTCAGCGGAAGGCGCATACAGCCAAATCCAAGGCGTGACAGTTGTTCCCCGCAGGCTTCATTGTACAGCATCCAATCACTCCCCTTCTCATTTCATATGCTTTTCCCGGAACGCAACCGCGTTGTTCAGCCAGCTTTCCGCAATCGTTCCGGTGGCGAAGCCGAAACCATGGCTCCTGCATAGACAAAACCGTCGCCGGCATTGCAGATGGTGTATTTCGCGCTGGACGTGCCTTTAAAGAAGAATATTCCAGTATCTTTTTTCGCCAGGTCAGACTCTTTTTCCTGTTCGGAATAGATATCGTAAAAAATTTCCTCTCCTGCATTCGCTTTCTGCCGCATCCGCGCCCTTGGTGCAGGCAACAGCTTCCCGCATGGCGTTCAGGTTCTAACCATTGTCGGAAGGAAAGTACAGTCCTTTTAGCAAATACAATTATAGATACGGCGCATAGTACCTTGCATGGTTCCAGGCATTGGAGAAAAGGAAATGAACAATTCGTCAGATCGACTGTGATTTGGAAAAAGTTCGGCACATTTGAATCATTAACATATTATGGAGGTTGAATATGGAATACAGACGTCTTGGAAAAACCGGTTTGCAGGTCAGTGAAATCGGCTTCGGCGGTGAATGGCTGGAGCGGCATGAGGAAAACGAATCCATCGCCCTGATGAAGTATGCCCACAGCAAAGGAATCAATATCATTGACTGCTGGATGCCTGACCCGAAATCCAGAGATATTATCGGGCAGGCCATTGCAGAGGATCGTGCAGGATGGGTTGTCCAGGGCCATATCGGCTCCACATACCAGAATGGGCAGTATACCCGGACGAGGGACGTGGAACAGTGCCGGATTGCATTTGAGGATCTCCTGGCACGGCTGAAGACGGACTATATCGATCTGGGTATGATTCACTATGTGGATCTGGAGAGTGACTGGGATCTTGTTTCCCGATCCGGCCCCTATCTGGATTACGTCGTGGAACTGAAAAGACAGGGAAAAATCCGGCATATCGGATTATCCACGCACAATCCGCTCATTGCCATCAAGGCAGCGGAAAGCGGATTGGTGGAGATGATTCTGTTCAGTGTGAACCCTGCCTTTGATCTGATGCCGCCGACAGACAATATTGACAACTATTTCGCGGATACCTATGCGGAAGGCCTGAACGGCATTGATCCCGTCCGGATCAGAATGTATAAGATCTGTGAGCAGGAAGATGTCGGCATCACCTGTATGAAGCCTTTCGCAGGCGGCCGCCTCTTTGACGCAAAACGTTCTCCCTTCGGCGTGGCGCTGACGCCGGTTCAGTGCATCCATTACGCCTTAACCAAGCCGGGTGTGGCTTCCGTCCTCTGCGGCTATGATACAACTGAGCAGGTTGACGCCGCAGTGGCTTACGAAACCGCTCCGGACAGTGAGAAGGATTACGCCACAATCCTGGCCGGCGCGCCGCAGCATACCTTCGCCGGCGGAGAATGTACCTATTGCGGTCATTGCAAGCCCTGCCCTGTAGACATCGACATTGCCATGGTGAATAAATTGTATGATCTTGCAGTCATGCAGCCGGAAGTCCCCGCTTCTCTCAAGCAGCACTATTTTTCCCTGCAACACCATGCAGGGGAATGCATCGGCTGCCGCGGCTGTGAAAGCCGCTGCCCCTTTGGCGTAAAGGTTGCTGACAGAATGACTGATACTGCAGAATTATTTGGGAAATAACAGGTGCGGAATCGCCATGGTCGTCCCGTACAGGACCATCGGGATCAAGAAGGCCGGAGATGTTGATATCCTGAATGTCAAATGTGAACCGATCATAATGGGTTCTTTCCGGGGAAAACCCGGATTCTGCCCGGCGTACCACATGAACAAGGACAAATGGATCACAATCCTGCTGGACGGATCAGCAGAGCAGAAAGATGTCAAGACCTTGCTGGCCATGAGCTATAGCATGACAGCAACGAAGCTTCGGAGGAAAAAATGACGTCTGAAGAACTGAGAACAATCTGGGAAAAAGAAGAGAGCATTGCTCAGATCAGGGGATGGGATTTTTCTCATATCCACGGAAGATATGAAGAGGAAAATGCTCTTCCGTGGGATTATGAAACCATCATACATGAATTTCTTCGTGAAGACATGAAGCTTCTTGATTACGACACAGGAGGATGTGAATTTCTGCTGTCGCTCCATCATCCCTATAGGAATACTGCTGCAACAGAGGGTTATCCCCCTAACGTACAGCTCTGTCGTGAAAAGCTTCTGCCTCTGGGAATAGATCTGCGTGAGTGTGCAGATGCTTCGCACGTTCCCTTCAAAGACAGCTCTTTTGATATCATCATTAATCGCCATGGCGATTTCGATCCGTCAGAGATCCGGCGCATGCTGAAAGCAGGAGGCTTTTTCATTACGCAGCAGGTGGGAAGTGAAAATGACAGAGAACTTATTGACGCTGTCCTTCCCGGACTAGAGAAACCTTTTTCTCATAATAATCTGAAAGAACAACGGGAAGCATTTGAGAAAGCTGGCTTTAATATCTTAAAAGCAGAAGAAGCGTTTCCCCCCATTTGGTTTTTCGATGTCGGAGCCTTCGTGTGGTTCGCACATATCATCGAATGGGAATTCCCCGGATTTTCGGTAGAGAAATGCTTTGATCGTTTATTGCAGTTGCAGAAGATCATTGAAGCGGATGGTAAAATAGAAGGCACAACTCACAGATACCTGATCGTCGCACAAAAGCCGGTATAAGGTAAACAAATCGTTCCCATCACCGGCTCAATGCATCGTAAACCAGGTTCCGGAGCGTGGGATGAATCTCGCTGTATGAACGGATCATGTTCAGGATCTCCTGGGCATAGAGAATGCTGATATGGTTGACCGGATCTACCAGCGTGTATGCACCGCCTGCGCTGTCCCAGCCGAATTCACCCTGAGGCGTGGGGGAATCCTCCGGATGGATCAGCGTACGGACTCCCAGTCCGTAACCGTATTCCATGCGCCACGGCATCTGATATTCGGAAAGCATCACCGGTGTCAGCTGGTTTTCTGCCATTCTTGCCAGGCTCTCCGGAGACAGGATCCTTGCGCCGTCTTTGCCAGCTCCGTCACAGGCCAGGGCGTCCATCACGGTCGAGTAGGCTTCCGCTGTGCAGACAAGACCCGCTCCGCCGCTCTCATACCGGTCAGACAGACAGTAGATATTCGTCTGCTCCACCGGGCGGATCTCCCCTGATTCCGTATCCACCATATACTGAGCGGTCAGGCGTTTTTGAAGTGTATCATCCGGATGGAAATACGCGTCCCGGATCCCCAGGGGGCCGAAGAGATGCTCTTCCAGGTAATCCCCGTAAGTCTGTCCGGTCACAACCTCGATCACCGCCGCGATGACGTCATGACCAAAACTATAGGAATAATGCGTGCCCGGCTCAAAAAGCAGCGGCATCTCCGCGATAGCGGTCATCATCTCCCGCGTGGTAGCCTGATTGTCCGTCGTTTTCTTCAGGGCCAGAATCGGCGCGCCGCCGGTGTCATAATTCAGGCCCGCCGTCATGGTCATCAGCATGCGAAGCGTGATCGGTGTCTTTGCCGGATGGTGCGGATCGGCCAGGGTGGGAATCTGCGGCGGCCATTGGTTCAGCACGCAATGATCCGCAACTTCCATTTTGGCAAACTCCGGCAGGTATTTTGTCACCGGATCGTCCAGTCCGATTTTTCCCTGCTCGATCAGCTGCATCGCCGCGGTCATCGTAATAACTTTTGTCGCGGAATACATAATATACAGGTCGCTTCCGGCAACGGGAACCGATCTGTCATAGTCGCTGAATCCGCCCATCCGTCTGAAAATCGTTTCATGATCCTTTTTGATGATCAGGTCATATCCTGGCACGCCGTAATCCTTTTCAAGATCATCCAGATACTTCGTCAGCCTGCCGAAATCCATCTCTCCCATGCCTCCTGCCATCTACGAGTGAATCACCGTCGGGTCCATCTTCTCCAGCGTTGTGCACCCGGTATAAGCCATCGCCTTCTTCAGCTCGTTGGTTGCCTTGGTCAGGTAATCCCGGACGCCGTTCTCCGCGTCCTGCTTGATGGCTGTCATCAGCGGCCGCCCGATGCACACGCCCTTCGCGCCCAGAGCCAGCGCCTTGAAGGCATCCAACCCGGTTTTGATTTCACAGTCCACAAACACCGGCACCTGCCCGTATGTCATTTCGACGATCTCAGGCAGCAGGGCCATCGGCGGGATTGCATATTCAATCCGGTTGTTGTGGTGGGACAGCACCATTCCCCGCGCCCCGGCATCCAGACACTTTTCCGCATCCCGGGTGCTCAGCACTCCCTTGATGATCACCGGTAAACCTGTGTTCCGGCAGATCTCCCGCAGTTCCTCCGTCCTCAGCGCTGTCATCTCATACCCGGAAACATTGTCCGGGGAGCCGTCGTCCGCAAACGGATGATCGATATCAATGCCCACTGCCAGCAATCCGAGTTTTTCGGCATGCTCGATTTTCCGGTAAAGGATATCCCGGTCCGCATAGGGCTTGATGATCTCGATCATCGGGCCGCCGTAAGCCGCCAGCCGCTCGATTTCTTCCTCCTCCGCCATCCCGTACCACAGGACCGCCCCGGCTTCCTTTGCTCCTTTCGCCAGCGCTTCCGCAGCGCCGGGATACATAAAATGGTCCAGATGAGACAGCGCTGCCGTCATGATGGGCGTGGCCGCCTTTGTCCCGTACAGTTCGAAATCAAGAACAGGATTGTCTGAGTCCATGTACCTTGTTTCGATCCGCAGTGAATCCAGATACTCCCGGGCAATACGGTTGGAATTGCCGATATCGCTCATTTACCGTCCCTCCTGTTTTTGTGTCATCCTGGTCCTGAATGCAGCGAAGCGGAGTCGAAGGCTCTCCCCGCTGCAGTGGATTATGTATATTATACATAAACAATGCTATATGGAAATCCCGTTCCTCTCCGCGATCTTCGCCAGATAATCGTACGCCTTTTCGTATTCCTCAAAGGTCGTCATATGCTCCAGCAGCACCGGCGCATCCGCCGGCAGTTTTTCATCCAGAATCTTCAGGATCTTCACAAAGTCCAGCGTTCCCTCTCCGGGAGAGCATTCCTCCAGGATAGTCGTCAGGTTCGTCGGGTGCATTCTCGAATCCTTGATGTGCGTGCTTTTAATGAACGGCGCAAGCTCGCCGAAGCATTCCTCAATGAACTTTTCCGGTGCCAGATACCGGCGCGGACAGTTGATCATATTGACAAAATCCATATGGGCGGCAAACTGCGGCCGGTCCACATCCCGGATCAGCTGCAGGTAGTTTTCCGGGCTGTCCGGGATCATCCAGGGCATGGGCTCCAGACAGTAGAATGCATTCTTGGGCGAGACCCTGTCAATTATCTCCCGCACGCTGCGGATAATCCGCTCATAAGTTTCATCCGTGAAGTTGGATGGGTCCGCGGCGTCCCAGCCCGCAGCGCTGTCCGTTCCCGCGATGTTCACGCAGCAGGCAATCCCCAGTTCGTCCGCCAGGCCCAGCTGTCCCTCGGCATAAGCCAGCGCCTCCGCCGCAGCTGCCGGATCCGGATCGAAAAGATTTTTCCATACCCCGATCTCGGCAATCATAACTCTGTGCCGGTCACAGATATCAAGATATGCCTCTGTTTCCTTCCGGGGGGTGTACATGTTGAACGGCGCGGTCACTGCCTTAAAGCGGGACCGGATCAGCAGCTGTTCCCATTCTTCCGGCCCGGAATACTTTCCGGCAACCGTTCCTCCAAGCAGCATCTTACGCATTCCTCCCGTAAATTTCCTTCATTTCCAGCAGTGTACCCAGATCTTTTGCAGTATCAAAATATTCATAGGCTTCATAGCCCTTCTCCTGCTTGAACAGGGAACGGTATCCCTCCAGGGCCATTTTCCGCTCATCCTCTTCCAGCAGCCCGTTTGACACAAGGCACACAGAGCAAACGGAAGTTCCGTGGTCCTTCAGCCACTGCGCCCAGGGATCATTATTCCCCAGCGGCTGAATAATTTCAAACCAAAAATTCTCCGTCAGGACGCTTTTTACCTTCATGGGCGTATCCGTAATCTGTTTCCCCAGATACCGGGTATAGGGTTCTCGGACCAATGGATGCTCTCCGTGATCTTCTTCCGGCTTTCTGGCCGTTCCCAGCAGCCGTTCATATGCGCCGGCCGTACGCTCCAGATCGTCGGTTACAATAATGATTTTCACCACAGCGGTGGATGACAATGCCATAATGATCAACTTCCTTTCATTTTCATACTAAGCTTTGACTGCTGACCACTATTTCAGTGCGCCCGCGCTCATGCCCCGTTCAAAGTTCTTCTGCATGCACAGGTAAGCAACGATCTCCGGGATTGCGGTCATGACCGCCGCAGCCAGGATCTTTGTCTGGTCATTGGTGAATTCGCCCTGGAAGAATTGGGGCAGCAGCGTCACTGTCTGCTTGTCCGGACTCTGCAGGAACAGAAGCGGCAGGAGGTACGCGTTCCAGGAATTGATCAGCGTCAGCACGATCACCGCCGAAGCGATGGGCTTGGTCAGCGGCAGCACAATACTCCAGAAACTCTGCCAGGTATTGGCCCCGTCGATCCGGGCTGCTTCCATCAGTTCGTCCGGAACGCCGTTGAGAAAATTCCGGGTCAAAAGAATTGTAAAGGGCATCTGCAGGGCGGTCTGCGGCAGGATAACCGCAAAGAACGTGTTGTACATTCTCAGCCGCTGAAACGTCACGAACAGGGGGGTCAGCAGGATGACCTCCGGCAGCGTCAGCGCCACCAGGATCAGCCAGAAAAAAACTTCCTTCCCGAGGAAACGCATCTTGGAAAAACCGAAGCCTGCTGTCATGCTGAAGATATAGACCAGCAGGATCACACCCGCCGAAATAATCAGGGAATTGCGGAAAAAGACCGGCACCACGCCCGTATCCCAGACCGCCTTGTAATTCTCGAATCCTCTCCCGCCCAGGGATCCCGCCACCATCTGGATCAGCGGGACGATATACGGGATGGTCATAAGAATCAGAAGAAGCTGAAGCAGGACTTGCCCTCTTTTGGTTCTGATTTCCAGCATGCTCAGCCCTCCTTTATGTTTGCCTTGTTGGTCAGGAACGCGCCGGCTATCGCCAGAACCAACAGGACCACCGACAGCGCCGCCGCGTATCCCAGATGGGATTGCCGGATGCCCTGGCGGTAGATGTACGTGCCCAGAAATTCCGTGGCGTGCATGGGACCGCCGGTGGTAATCAGATACGGAATGTCAAACGTCTTCAGCGCGCCGATCACACTGAGCATTCCCATCGAAACAGTCGTTCCCCGGCAGCCCGGAAGCACCATATGCCACAGCGTGCGCAGGTTGCCTGCGCCGTCCAGCCGGGCCGCCTCCAGCATCTCCGTGTCAATCTGGCTCATCGCCGCGTAGTACAGGATGAAACTCATGCCGGTAAATTCCCAGATCGTCACCGACATCAGCACGATCAGCGCCGTATCCGGCCTTGACAGCCAGTCCACCGTGATGCCCAGATGCAGGGTGTCAAAAATCGTCTGCAGCAGTCCCTGCGGAGAAAACAGCAGACGGAACACCGGCGCCATCGTCGCCGGCGCCAGGATCGTCGGAATGAAGATAATGCACTTGAACAGCGTCGGCAGTTTGACGTTGCTGTGCAGGATCACGGCAAAGATAAACCCGAGCGTGTTCTGCACAATAAAGGTGACCACCAGATAGATGGCCGTGTTCTGCAGGCATTTCCAGAACACCTTGTCGCCGAACAGCTTCTCATAGTTCTTCAGTCCGACCGCCTCCCGGACCGGGCTCAGCCCGTCCCAGTTTGTCGTGGAAAGGCTGAAGGTAAAGAACATCGAATAGTAGATAATGACGACCAGAAAAAGAAATGCGGGAAGAATCCAGACCACTCCCTTATTCCTTCTCATTCCTGAAAGCGCAGCCCCGCTCTGCATCGGTCAGCGCCTCCTTTCAGCTCTCTTTGGTGGAACAAAAAAGGCAGGGACTTCCGGAGAAATCCCTGCCGGTCGTTTGATTACTGTTCAGCCTGCACCTCGGCCAGCTGGGCGGCGCCGTCTTCGGCGCTCATCATGCCGGATGCTACGCCGGCCAGCACGTCCATCATGGCCTGGTTCAGGTCCGCGCTGATCTCGCCGAAGCGGGGATTGTCAGCGTTGCCCATCGCGGTTTCCAGATAGGCCTTCACTGCTTCGTTCTGGGCTTCGGGGTTCACCAGCTGCACGGCGTCCCAGTTGGGGGTCGCGCTCTTGAGGACCGGGACCACGTTCAGAGAATCAGCGATCAGCTGCTGGCCTTCCTGGGAAGCACCCAGCCATACCGCAAACTTGGTGGCCGCATCAATATTCTTGCCGGAGGCTGCCACGGCGGTCGCGTAGTCGATATCACTGAACATATAGCCTACATTGCCGGTACCCGCCAGATCCGGGAAGTTGATCGGGATCATGGTAAAAGGCGCGTCCGTGGAGGAAGCCGCTTCCATGTTCGCCTTCATGGTATCCGGCAACGTGTTCATCGTGTACCAGGAACCCATCATAACCATGGCGGCCTTCTGGCTCAGGAACAGGTTGTTCGCTTCGGGATACTGCATCAGTCCCAGCGCGCCGGGCTGCATGATTCCCTCATCGAAAAGGCTCTTCCAGATCTGCAGACCCTTCACGAAGGTTTCATCGGTCCATTCCACTTCGCCCCTGCAGGCCTTGGTGAACTGGCCTGGGTTGATGTTGTCGCAGATTGCGTGGAAGGTATCCATGTTGAAGGCTCCCTGGCCGGCGCCCTGCACGAAGCCGATCAGTCCGTTGTCTTCGAAGGTCTTCACAGCGGCCTTCCAGGATTCGAGATCTGTCGGAATCGCCACGCCGTACTTGTCAAACAGATCCTTGTTGATCCACAGGTTGCCGGCGTAAACGGTGCCGACACCCAGGGCCTTCAGTTCGCCGTTCACAGTCATGGTCGTCAGGGAAGTCTCGCTGATCTTGTCCGCGTAGTCATCTCCCAGGGCGGCCTTCAGGGCGTCGGTCAGATCCAGCGCCTGACTGGCAAATACTTCGATGCCGCCGTTGGCGGATCCGGCGGAGCACTCAAAGATGTCCACGCCTTCGCCGTAAGCCAGGGCCGGTTTGATCGTTGCGTCATAGTCGTCGATGGAGACCTGCTTCCAGATAACCTTGATGTCCGGATAGGTCTTGTTGAACGCCTCAATGAAGGACTCGTTCACGGGAGACCCGGGGGTCCAGCCCCACCAGACCAGTTCCGCCGCTTCATCCGCGAAAGCGGAAGCCACGGACATGAGCAACAGGACGCTCAGGAGAATCGCCAGCATTTTCTTCATTTTTGTTCCCTCCGTTTTTGTTTTGTAAAAACTGTCTTGAAGCCGAAAGCTTATTTTTCGTAGCTTTCCAGCAGTTCAACGATGCATTTCAGGTCCGGCGCCTCGAGATAATTGTACTCGCCGCTTCCGTCCCCGTAGGTGCCGTGCTGGACCAGTTTCAGGCCCGCTGCTTCGGCGTTTGCCACCTGCTTCGCGGAATCCCGCACCTGGAAGGCGATATGGTGCATGCCTTCTCCGTGCTCATTCAGGAAATTCCGCCAGGTGGAAGGCGCCTCGTTGGGCTGAATCAGTTCCAGCTGCAGGCCCGGTCCGACGTCGAAGAACGCCAGCAGGGAATTCGCCTCCGGCGCCGGCTTCCCTTCAAACGTGGTCTGCGTGATCTTGTAGTCTCCGCAGGGCTGGGTCTCGGGAACCTCGACCCCGAGGAAAGCCGCCCATTTTTTCTTCGTCTCCTCGATATCATTCACGATGAAACCAACCTGGGCAAACAAATGTGTTCCGACAACTCCGGCCATTGGTATCCTCCTCCTTCATCAAATATCTTTATTTCAATCGGTAAACCCCTCAAGTTAAGAAGCCGACCGAAGGGGGCTTGGGGGGGCGATCAGAAAGCCCTCCAATCAATTCACCTCACCTAAAGCCTTTCCCGGTTCCATGGGAACCGGCCTCTCGCACGTAGTTTTCATCCCGTACACAGTCCCTGTTTCGGCCGCCTTCATCAGTCCGTTGATCGCCTCGATCGTATGCACGATCATCCCCCGCGTCCGACTCACGCCGCCCGTCTCGATGGCGTGCGCCAGCTCCGCTACACCGATTCCCCTGGAATAATCCTTCGGCCGGGAAAACAGTTCCGGCAGCTCATAGAAAACCTCTTTCCGCTGCCGCGCTTCCTCCGTATCCCTGTATACGGGATCGGTAAACTGTTCTTTCCGGTATACTTTCGGCGCTCCTCCGCCGAAATTGGGATCCGGATAAGCCAGCGTCCCTCCATCGCCGTAAATCTCAAACATCGGCAGACTGGAATGATAGATGTCGTAGCTCACATTCAGATTCACGACCACGCCGCTCCGCATCCGCATGATAGCGGTATAATGGGTGTCCGTCTCTGCCGGAATTACCGTTCCCGCAAGCGGCCCCGCATAAACATGACGGGTCTCGCTGGGCCTTGCGCTGAAGGCGGCAATGGATTCAATGGGACCGGCGAGCGAAATCAGTGCGGTCAGGTAGTACGGCGCCATGTCATACTGCGGACCGCTCCCCTTTGCATAGAATGACCGCGGACTTGGATGCCAGGTCTCCACCCCGAAGGTAGTCATGTTCGCAGTGATAAAAAACGGCTTGCCGATCAATCCCGCGTCCAGATAATACCGGACGCTCTGCAGGCCTGATGCCAGGAAGGTATCCGGTGCGCTTCCGGCCTGAAGACCTCTTTGGTCTGCCAGGTCAAGCAGTTCCTGGGCTTCTTCCGGTTTCTGGGCGAACGGTTTCTCACAGAACAGGTGTTTCCCGGCTTCAAGAATCTTCCGGTTCAGTTCCGTATGGACCTGAGGGGGTGTCAGATTGATCACCAGTTCAATGTCCGGATCCGCGAGCAGATCGTTTGTTGAATACGCTTTAGGTATTCCGAACTCACCCGCCAGCTTTTCCGCAAGAGATGCCTCAAGATCCGCACAGGCCACGATACGCAGTTGCGGAAAAAAACGCCCGATATCACCGGCATATGTCCGGCTGATCACGCCGCATCCGAGAATTCCGACATTGAAGTTACGCATACTTGCCTCCGGCTCTTGCATGGTCCTATTTGAACAACCTTTCCGTCGGTTTGGATTCTATCAGCATTCTGGTCCGTACATTTTCCATATCGTCCGGACTCGCTGCGCATATTTTGCTAAATTGTGTTATTTTTCTCCCGAATAAGACATCAAATTTCCTTTTATAAAATAGGAAGCTTATGTTATAATGCGGCCGACGGAATATAATGATTGATTCAGACGGGGTGAGTGTTATGTCAGGCATGAACCGATATTATGAGGATCTTGTTTTTGACAGCGGCTCAAAGATCAACGTCTCCCGCCAGGTCAACAACGACTATTTTGACACTGTTCACTGGCATCCGTATGTGGAACTGTTGGTCAGCCGCTGCGACGGAAACCGGGCCACCGTCAATTTCAGCCCTTACCAATTGAACAAAAATGATATTGCCCTGATCTGGTCCGGCGATCTCCACGCCGTTCAGTCGGTGCGGGAGAATTCTTTTCTGATTGTCCAGTTTCCCATCGCGCTGCTGGCCGTCATGGGCGAGCTGAACAGCATTCTTCCGCGCCTCTCCCGCCTTCACTGCCTCCGCTATGACGAAAAGAAACCGGAGAGCCTTCAGATCATCCGCTGCGCCGAAGCCATCGGGCTTCATCATGATCAGGGTGGTCCCTTCCGGGAGGTGCAGGTTTATGCGGACCTGCTGAATCTCTTTACGCTGATCGGCAGACTCTGCATTCAGACTGGCAGCGACGCGCCTGAAACCGAAAACTCCACAGATCGTACCAATCTGAAGCTGATGACGGAAGCCTGTCTGTTTATCTCCGAAAATTGCATGAAGCCGCTGTCGCTGAATGATGTCGCCCTGGAGGTCGGCGTCAGCAGGTCTCACTTTGCCCATCTCTTCAAGAGCTACACCAACATGACCTTTGTGGATTTCCTGACCGTTGAACGGGTAAAGCTCGCGGAAACCTTTTTCATGAATCCCCTGCTGCGCATTACCGACATCGCGTTTGAATCCGGTTTTTCAAGCATCTCGTCCTTCAATCGTGCCTTCAAAAAAATCAAAGGATGTTCCCCGACAGAATTTCGTGCCACGATGATCAATTGATGCCGTTATCTGCGTTTTTACAGTTCTTTGAAACAACAACAAAAAACAGCAAGCAATCCGACAAAAAATAGGAAGTTGTTTCCCGTGTTATGTCATAAAATGAAATCGTGAATATATGTCTCCGGCTCAATGACAAATCTGCCCGGCCGGACCCATTCACAGCAGGGAAAATGTATATGACAGATAGACCGAGGAAGCACAGAATATGGACAAAGCCGTAAAAGTTCATTTGATCCGCAGGAACAAGCCTCATACCCGCCGCAAAGCCGGAACAACCATGAATATGACAGAAGGCAATCCGCTGGCGTTGCTTTCTGTTTTTGCGCTTCCGCTGCTGATTGGCAATCTGTTCCAGCAGGCCTACAATATGGCGGATTCCATGATCGTCGGGCAGATGCTCGGCGCAAACGCCCTGGCTGCCGTCGGGGCGACCGGCTCCATTTCCTTTCTCTTCTTCTCCTTTTTCAGCGGGATCAGCGGTGGCTGCGGCATTATCACGGCCCAGTTCTTCGGCGCCAGGCAGGACGCGGATGTGTGCAAAGCAATTGCAAATTCGGCGTATATCACCCTGGCTTCTTCCCTGGCGACCGGCACGCTGGCCTTTCTGATGGTACCCACAGTACTCACCTGGATGGGTACGCCCGCAGAAATTCTGCCTGATGCGATTACCTATATGCGCATGACGTCGGCCTCTGTCCCGCTGATCGCGGTTTACAATTATGCGTCTTCCATGCAGCGCGCCCTGGGGGATTCCCGTACGCCGCTGTACTTTCTGGTGTTCTCCTGTCTTCTGAACGTCGGGCTGGATCTGCTCTTTGTCGGCGTCTTCGGCATGGGCGTTTTCGGGGCCGCACTCGCAACCATGCTGTCCCAGCTGCTGGCAGGCGCCGGTTCCCTGCTGTACGCGTTCCGCCGGAATCCTTATTTCCGGCTGAACAGGGAATCCCTGGCCTTTGACCGGGTAATCGCGAAAAAAGCCGTCCGCCTCGGTCTTCCGCTGGCGCTCCAGTGGAGCCTGATCGCCATATCTACTACTGCCCTCCAGTCTGTCGTAAACTCCTTCGGCTCAACGGCAATCGCGGCCTATACCGCCACCAACCGTCTGGAGCAGTTGGTGCAGCAGCCCTTTGGCTCCATGAGCATGGCCTTGTCCACCTATGCCGGACAAAATATGGGTGCCGGGAAAATCAAAAGAATTCATCTGGGTTTCCGGGACAGTATGCTGGCCATGATCGCGGTGGCCGTGGGGATGGCGCTGATCATGCAGCTGTGCGGCGAGAGCCTGGTCGGCCTGTTCGTGCAGGAAAAGGACGTCATCGTTCTGGGCGGCCGGGCCCTCAAAATTACCAGCCTCTTCTATATTTTCCTGGGCATCATCTATGTCTCCCGCGGGGTTCTGAACGGAATCGGAGACGCCGTCTTTTCCCTCATCAACGGGGTCGTGGAGATTGTCGGGCGCGTCGGTCTTCCCTTCCTGCTGTTAAGCCTGACAGCCGCAGGCGTCTGGTCCATCTGGATCACCGCCGGCGTCACCTGGCTCCTGGCAGGCGTCTCCTGTATTCTGCGCTACCTCTCCTGGAGAAAAAAGACTGCCCTGCAGGTTGTCACGGAGTAATCTTTCATGTTTGCAGCACCCTCTGAAGCATTCAGAATATGACCCACGGAGGCAGGCGATGATCAAGACACTTTTGAGACTCAGCCGTGAAGCCGTTCGGTACAGACCGCTTTACACCGTTGCGATCCTGTCCACGCTGGCGCTGACCCTTGTGAACCTGGCCGCGCCGAAAATCCTGTCCGACATGGCGGGAATCGTACAGGCGGGCGTGAATGAAGCAGGCATGCATACCATTCTGATCCTCACAGCGGTGCTGGTCAGTCTGTATTTGCTCCGGGTTCTGTTTCGCTTCCTGAGCAACTATCTGGCCCACAAGGCCGCCTGGTATCTCGTGGGTGATCTGCGGACAAGGACCTATGACAAGCTGGAGCATATGCACCTGGGTTATTTCCATGATAAGCAAACCGGTGACCTGATGAGCCGGGTCGTGAATGACACCCGTGATTTCGAGCTGCTTTACGCGCATCTGATTCCGGAGTCGATCACCAACCTGGTCACCTTTGCGGGGGTGCTGATCGTCCTGCTGACCATCAACTGGAAGCTGGCGCTGATCACCTGCGCGCCGCTCCCGCTGATCT
>Ga0265301_10003693_pt1 | contig 16028 bp, 24 predicted proteins | sample AusTroGonzalo_MG_2_FD_193488 | JGI IMG/M metagenome (GOLD analysis project Ga0265301, IMG submission 193488) | Bovine rumen microbial communities from tropical cattle in Woodstock, Queensland, Australia - Gonzalo_04 | ecosystem: Host-associated > Mammals > Digestive system > Stomach > Rumen ...
GTCAAGAGGTAAGTTTATTAAATTTTTGTTTATGGAAAGTTTATACTTTGTTTATTGTTTTATGGAAGAGAATATGGTAGTATGTAGGTACAAAGATAAAGGAAAGGACCTCTCCGAAGGGGAGGGAAGGTGAAAGTAAGATGAAAAATAATAACGTAACGCATAAAATGTCTGCACTACAAATGGAGTACGAGAAATGCTTCAATTACATTAATGCGGATGGTGTGGAGAGAGAGGTACTTTTTAAAATAGTGTTCTCATGGTACGGAATGGGTTGCAATATAAAGCGTCCTAAAAGGCAGTTCTTTGAAATCCTGGCCTGGGATCCTGAAGATGACGAGCATAATGTTGGTATAAATATTTGCGAGCATGATTTTAACAACATGGAAATACCTGAAATTAAGTACCTTGCAAAAACTGCGAGAATCATTCTTGATCATAGCGAAGGAGAAATAGCATGAACACAGCAGAGATAATCGACAAGCTTAAAATCAAGGTGGAAGAAATAGAAAAAATGATCAGTAAAATAAGGGCAAGAAAAGCAAAAGAAGAATCTGCAATGCCTAAAACTGCATTGTCGGTTATATATAAAAATCCGTATATGCATGATATATCCGGAAGGGTAAACGTGCTCGGTGGTGTAATAGTTACACTTGACAGAATGAAAAGATATCTTGAAACAGGCATATTAGATTTAGAACACGGAGTAACACCGGAGTATGTTTTAAGCGACTTAATATGTATACTGACAGATGCTATATATGGCGAGATCGACAACGTACGAGACAAGGGTAAACATTGTATGGCCCATCGAGCGTTGACGACTGAAGAAGCTGAAGCGATATTCTTTGTTACAGGTGCTACAACATATGTGACGGATATTTATAAAACAATTATACCAAAATACGAGAAAGATAGGAGGTGATATTATGAGAATATTCAATAAGCCTATTAAAAATGTGACTGATAACGAATTGGTTGCGGTCCTGGGTGGAGTTATCGCAAATGATGGACACAAAGAATTTGTTAAGTACGTGAGCGATATGATCCGTGATGAAATGGACTATATGGACTACGAAGAAGACAGTATTGATAACAATGATCTGTGGAAGTATGAGGTGTAATTATGAAGGACATTGTAATACCAAACGCTGATAAAATGACTGACGAGGAATGGTGGGCTGCTTTAATGGATGCCGTTGACGAACCGCTGACTCCTGAGGAAGAGTGGACGATGCACTACGAAGAACAGAACGCTGAGCGTTTCTGTCGTAGGAATAAGCCCGGCTATAAGAAGGTGTATAATACCGTGTTCAATCCTGAGCTGGATCTCTTTGTTATCGAGGAAGATGACGCAGATTACAAGCCGTGGGAAAGCGATGAAGATAATTGCCCGTATGTTTTCTCATAAAAAGAAGCCCCTTAAATGGGGCTCTTTTTTATACTTTACGTGATAAGAGTTTGAATAATGCCTCTTTGCATTTAAGGTTTTTAAACATAAAGTGACCGCTATTAAAAACGTCCGTCATAACTGAAAGGAAGATCCGGGGATTTATCGTGTAACCCTGTCCGATATCGTTCGGAGTGACTGCAACTTTAAAGCCATATGTAAGATCCGGTTTATCGTCTACGTAATAGCCGTCGTCATACTGTCTTATAGCATAACAGTCGCCTTTATATCTGATAGTAGCAACGTACGTATTGCGTCCTGTCTTTTTGCCTATCATAGACTTGTTATCGTTAAGATATACGGCCTGTGAAGCGTATTTTGCATAGTCTGAACCGGCGCACGCTACGTTGAAGCGGCTCTCTGACTGTGCCTGTGCTGCACTCTCATTGAAGTGATGTTCAAGCACCCATCCGTGACCGCGTATGAATTTGGCGTTGTCTACGATCCTGGGGGCTACGTCGAAAAGGTCGTAATAAGGATTTAAGAGCGACACAGGGTTAGACATCATTATAACAGGGAGATAGCGGGACATTTTACCGCCGCCACGTGCAAGGGAAGTATGCACGGACTGAAATTTTGCCGTTTCATTCGGACAATAATGGTCGCTCTCTGACTGAAACTCATCCATAATTATAACGCTACTGTCGTTTAATTTATGGGCGTATTTTCGTATTTGGTCCGCCTGGTTAAGAGCCACTGCGTAACCGCATTTTTCGTGTTCTCCGCCGTTCTTTGCGAGATATAGCTCTGAGTATATTGTTGTGGTTCCTGAGCCGCATTTTTTCATATCCATATCATATTCGGGGAAAAACAGGCCCTTTATATCGCCGAAGAATTTGTCCGGAACGTCGTCAAGCTCGTAGCAGAAACGATATTCAAGACAGAAAAGTTTATTCTTTTTTAAGAATTGGTTCACGCCGTAACGGTTTACGTTTGTTGTTTTACCGGCTGAACGGTTTGAAGATACCATAAAAATCTCGGGGCGCATTCCGTCAAGATCTACCTGAGATAATAGCGGGGCTATGTCCCAAAATTTAGGTTCTTTTGTTTGTGTGTTCTTTGTGTCTTCCATAAATAGTCCTCCTTAAAGCGAAAGCCCCGTCCTGTACAAGACACGGCGAGGCTTTCATATATCCGATCCTACATACGAAATATTGAACGTGTCCTCCGGTTTTACGGCGTCCCGTCACGACGGCGCATTATTTCAGCGTGACCCCCGTTGCGCGGTAATTTCGAAGATGTAGGGAGATACCATATTAGGTTATTATTTCTACCTCTGCCTGAGCGGTGATGTGCGCGACAAGATTTCTAACAAGTACCGATATACCATTAGGACGAACACGTTCACCTGAAACAGATACGATAGCCTGTGCATACTGTGTGACATCATAGGTCCCGTTTGCCGTAATAGTAATTGCTCCTGCGGGAACGTGGGATCCGAACGAAAGGTCTCCTATTCCTACGAATATTGTGTTGGTTGCTTCATCGTAGTAATAATCACCGAGATTAAGGCTGTGTGCTCCGTTTAACGGTTCAAGGATAATAATTGAGTTCATCATAATATCACCGCCTTTATGCTGTGTATGAAGTGTCGATCTCAAGTGTTACCTGTATAGTGTCATACTGAGAGGTCGAAACTGCTGTTCCGAGATTTAGTGCAGCCATAATAGGAAGTGGCATATAATCACTATAGAGGTGATTAAGAGTATATGAGATTACAAGAGCGTCTACCTGTGAAAAACTTGAAGAACTCTCGTTCCTGAATGTCATTTTCATGAGCACCCCTCCGTCATGGGGAATTGATGAAAGTGCTGAATAGCTCTGATCGGCTTTAAGTAGTTTTCCGGTAAAATCAACAGATTCTTTTTTCCAGACATTTCCGGTTCCTTCTATAAGCCCACAATATACACAATCATAAGCGTCTTGAGAATTGAACGTTCCGTACCACGGTAATGCTATTGTTGGACTTTGAGTAGTAACGCTATTGGATGTAAGAACGCGCCCAGAAGAAAGGAGACGTGAAGCTTCGAAACGAACATTTCTTAACCTATCCCACGTAATAGTTGTTGGGTTAAGGTTTTTGTCATACACGACTGGGTAATTGTTTGAACTCCCCTGACGATTTATTATTCCCTTATCTGCTATTCTAAGAAGCTTTTGCGTACTCTGTGATGCTTCGCGTGTGATAACATAGTCTGAATGGGATCGCATAGCATCCGGATCTATATATATAAGGCTTCTGCCTCCATCGACGTTAGCGCCATTTGAGAACTGCGTCGGGGGATCGGGTTCGGTGTACAATTTCGAACTGTTAGAATGATTTAATGCGTTCAGAAAATTCTGTGTTATAACTAAATTTTCCATATTGCCTCCTATTAGGATTTTAAGGGGCTATATTTCAAGCCCCTTGATGTGTTTTGTTAATCTGTTATCCAAGTTAATTGTATGTAACAGTAATAAGCGTCGCCCGCCTTTGTGAACCCTCTGTCAACTGTGGAAAGTGTAAGTAGCTGTGTGGTGTGGTCTGCTTTAAGATTAACATAAGTCGGGTCTGTATAATGCGTTACAGGGGCGATTACCGAAGCACTGGCACTCGGTAAATATCCTGTTGGAATACTACCCGAAACTATCACGTCATATTGTGCGTATGTACCCGCGGGCATCATATCCACGTTCTGACAAGTAACAACTTTTCCGCTCTTCTTTAACAAGAACCGCATATTTCCGTTTGTTGATGTGAGCGTTACAATCTGTTCCTGTGTGGTAAAATCGCTCTTTTTCGCATAATCATGTAAGTCGAAACTGTTGCTCATAAGGTTGAACTTATAAGTTGACGGTCCCGTCTGAATAATTCCGACATTCTGTCCTGCGCTGTAATTAATTCCTGCACCCTGTAAGAAGTCCGCCGTTGTTGTTCCGCCGTCGCTTGTCTCATAAATACTGCCGACGTTTTCAGCGATCAGAAGTGCACTTGTAAGATCTGCGCTTGCGATATCTCCGCGAGGTGTGTATACCGATGTGAGTGCCTGGTTGATAGCACTATGAACGGTTCCGGAAGAAACAAGATCTTGAGATCCGGGAATAACGTTATCGGTGGCATTGCGCACAGCTGCGGTTCCGAGTGCTGAATTCTGATATTTTCCTACTGCGCTGTTATATCTGAGAACATCACCGTTTGACGGTAAAACACTGTCCATTATAGGCTCGATATATTCAAGCTGTACAGTGTTACCTTCCCACGATCCGTGGTATGTCTTGCCATCATGCTCGAATGCGAACGTTCCTGTATGTGTCGCAGGTGAACCGGTGTTATTTGTTACCGTTACATAGGGGATAATCCACGGGATAGGAGTGCTTGAATTTTCCAGCTTAAGATTTCTGAAAACCGGTATGGTGCTCGGCCTTTCCATAGCCGAATAAAATCCTGCAACTGTGCCGCCTGCATCGAGACTGAAATTCGAATTAAACGATATGATCGTACGGGCGCTCTGAAGGATATTCAAGAGCTCTGCTAAAACCGCGTAATTTTCGTCGCTTCCTGTAACGGTGACAACATAGTTGGTAGAATCTGTGCTGATGCCGTATATCCTGTAGCCTTCGTGTCCTGATATGGAACCGTCGTCGTACTCTGCTCTGACATAGATATAAGGAACTTCGGCAAGAACTGTCTGAGTAGTAGAATCATCTTCGATCTTTACATTTTTAAGAGCAATAGCCTTTCCGCTCGCGTATGCGTCAGAGACTGCCATGTAAAAAGCCTGCGAATACTGCGTTTCTAACCAATAGATAGCATCTGTGAAATAATCTTCGCAGTCGATCTCATAAGCACCTGTGGGAGCATCAACATTTTTCCACTTGCCCGCGGTAGCATCATATATGAGTAACTGTCCGTCTGCGAGCGTTGTTTCGTCGATGTCTACATCGTCAAGGTCAGAGATATCACTTGCACCGCCTGCGCCACCGTTAGCGGCTTCCCACTGCTTCGTGGTACCGTTATACTTCAAATACTGTCCGTTTGATTTCTGATTCGGGTTTTTGATAGGACTCATTAAGAGTTTTAAGACTCTGGGATCTAACATATTATTCCTCCTCCTGGGGAATTGCCCCTGTATAAATAGTGTTTGTGTCCTCGTCGTAAATATATTCACCGGGGCGGACTGTGCCGCCCTCGGGTGTTGTTTCGTTCTCTTTGAGGATCTTTATATATGCGTTTGAAAGCTGTATATCGTTAGGCATTTTGTTTATCCTCCCTTAATTATTATATCACATTTTGTTTATAAATCAAGGTCATCTGCTGTGAATACAAGATTAAAGAGAACCGCACATTCTTTGATCATCTTTGTTGCATAAGTGTCCAGGATCTCTCTATATTCGGCTGTGAGCCTCTGAGGTGATATTCCGGAATAACCTTCTACGTGATCCGTTCCGCCGGTGATATCGGTTTTATTGAGTGATCCTGCTGTCGTACTTGAACTCGTTCCACTGCGTACGGCTTCCGCCTGTGACGCGTCCTGTCCTGATGTAACGTTCGCTGTGTCGCCGTTGATGACGTGCGATTCGGATCCTGTGCGTTCCGTAGTGCTCTCGTCCGTGTCCTTTGTGGTCTCGTCGGTTATGTCAGCTTCTGACATATAGTTTCCGCTTGTGAGTCCGCTTATACCTCCCTGCGGTGTGTCACTGTGCTTATTTGTGCTGTGCCTTTCGCCGTTCTTTTCGTCATTAACTGTGGTGTTATCCTGTGAAGCGACGTTGTCGGACCTATGCTCTGTGCTCTGCACAGTGTTTCCGTGGCTTGCCTGGTCCCTGCGGTTTTCCGTGTCGCTTGTAGATCCTGAAGAAGATCCGGACGTTTCCTGTGTACTTGTGAGTGATCCGCTTCTCGTTGTGTCGAGATTGTAATTTGTCAGCGGGTCAATCTCCCACGCCTCAGATTCGAAAATGCCTTTGTACTTTTCGAGAAGTCCTTGTAAGGTACTGTCCGCTTCAAGTCCCCATAATTCCAGGTCGTCCCTGGTGAACTTATGGTCGAGATAGTAAAGCAGTAACTTATAGGTGAAAGTATTCTGAGGCATTACTTCGGGGAATCCGAGATTATCCGAAAAGAGGCTCTGAGCAGCGGCTTCGATCTTCGCTTTGAGTGTTGCTCCTGTCTGCTCTAAAACATATTCGTGAACCGTCTTTGCCATAATTATACCTCCTCTTCTTCTGTGACGTCGTCATATCCGCCCTGTTCATTGTTGTCGGCATTCATTCCGTCAATGTATGCGAGAGAGTAGTCACTGAACTGTATCTCCATTTTATCGGTTACTCCGAGCTTGTTGAACCTGTCAAGGCCCTGCTGTATAGCTTTGAGTGTTGAAAGTCTGAAAGCGACCGTTCCGCCGTTGTTTGTTAATACTTCCTGCACGTTGACACGCTCACGCTTTTCGATAGCTGAGTTAGGAATGCCGAGATAGGTTAAAGCCTCATTCATAATATTCTGATAGAGCGCCCATAACGATGTTGTGAAGTCATGAACATTGAGATTTAAGGCTGAGATCTTGTTAATCTCTGTGAGCGCCTTGTCTGCGAAAATAAACGGCATCATTCCGTCATATTCCCTGAAAAGAGCTTTGAGTGATTCAAGTTGCTTTTCGTTCTCTGCCTGTAAGAGCACGGGCGTTCTCATACTGTAAACGTTCGTGTCGATCGTGCGCTTTATAAGTGAGAGAGCTCGTGCAAAAAAGTCGATAGCAACTGCGGGGATTATAGGCGTTTTCTGAGTATATCCAAAATTCGCATATATCGTTGTGCCGTTCGTGCTATCCCATTCGTACGGGTGTCCGAAGTAGTCGTAGGCTATTCCCCTTACAGGTATCCCGTAAGGGTTCCATTCGTTCTCCGCGCCCGCTGCGAGTGAAAGAACTCCGAGATCGTTATGATTTACGAGAACGAATTTTCCTTCGTCACGTAAGTGTTGCATTATAAAGATAAGATCGCACGTGTCGGGAAGGTTTTTGATTTCTTTTGTTGCTACATAGAGATCTGAAAGCTCCCCGTAATAGTGAGTGTAAGCGTTGAGGTTTGCGATCACAACCTCGTTTTTACGTCTACCCATAGTGTTTTACCTCCTGTTAGACTATAGCGTTTGTGTAGCTATTTAAGTGTCCGATTGTGTAATCGTTCTTATGGAAACGGACGCCTTTATCATATTTATCACAGATCTTCTTGAGTGCTTCTGCCGGTGTTTTAACCGATTTGAAGTGTGCGTTGTCTGTTTGAATGAAAGTCCATAGCATGCGCCCTGAAATGTTGGGGACGTCGAATTTATTCTGTGTGTATCCGTAAGCGTCGAAGTATTCGTCAATCTCTTTGTAGTTTATGGTATACTGGAAAACTCCTGTGAATTTTCTCATATCGTGACCCCATAAACCGAGCTGGTTAAGGTTAAATACTCCGCCCGATCCCTGTGTCTGTGTAGCGGTATTTACAACCATACCTGCGGAACCCGCAATACCTCCGATAGCTGCGCCTGCGGGACCTCCGACCACGGCTCCAACACCCGTTATTCCGAGCTGTACAAGTGATGATAAAATAGCTGAGTCATTTTTAGTATCGATAGACCCGTGTATAGAACCTGTAGGAGCTGCTTGTAACCCGAGCTGTTTATCATACATGTATTTTTGTTCATCGTAAGCGTACGGGATAAGAGAAACAGTTGTGTTTAACAGAGAACCAATAATCTTTACATAAGGTTTATGGTCAACTAACCCGCTATCTATATGTGAAGCAAGCATTTTCTCGAAAGATAATACCTGTTTCTGTCCATTTGGAGCTGTGATCTCATAATAACAATAAGGGTTTGTAAATACCTTTTTATTTTTAACCTCGTACGTGGAAAGATCCGGTAAGTATGTAAAGTCTGCCGTGAAAACTTTTAAGACATCTACACACGAGATAGGGCCTGTAGGTGCGTAATACTGATTTGTTGAGTCGTAAGTTAAATAAGTTAAGCTTTTTACACTAAGTGTATTAATGGCCGAGCTATAATCAGATCCAGAGCTTAAGCACCAATCAGAAGATATAAATGATGAATTGCCAGGAAGAAAATCTTTAGGAATTACCCACGAATTTAACACAAATTTTCCCCATGTACTGTAAAGATATCCGAGATCGTCCATATCTGATGCAATACTAGCATCGAAAAGGCAAATGAAATCCTGACAAGGTGTGTTATCTATTGTCTGAACTCCAGGGAACCAGCTCCATGAGTCGCCTATAAGAGGAGTTGAGGGATGCGCACTGTCGTGATAAAATAAATCGTTTCCTTCGGGTTTATTCGGAAGCATTACGGCGATCCAATAGCCATTTTCATACATATCAAGCTCTTCGAAATACTGAGGGACGCCACCTGGTCTCCCTGTGATCTTTGGTGAATAGTCTATCGCCTGTATGTTTTCGGGCTGTAAGTTATCACCGATATTGTCGGATCCTGTCTGATGCTGTCTGACAATACGGCACTCCGTGAGCTCGTAATCTTCGCCCGGAAGCCAGGACTGCATTTCGTCTATCTCATAGGTTACGTCACAACGTCCCTCGTCAACATAGTCAACTTTGGTAACGAAAGCGTAATACCATTTATCTTCGTGTGAGTGGTTTAAAAATCTGAGGTAGTTCACGTGAACGAGGTCGTTCCACTGTGAGAGATCTGAAACACCGACACGGATAACACCGCCGTTGCTGTGGTCCCTGATATATGAATAGTTTGAGAAATTAAAGGTTAATCCGGAAAATCCTGAGAAGTAAGTGTTCTGTGCCGTTCTGTTAGCAAAATAAAGCGTATCCTCTCCGTCTTTATTGAGGGGAACGCCTTTAAATAATTGAACTGTTGAATTTGGTGTTACGTATGACATAGTATTTACTCCTTTTAAAAATGGGGCGGGCTTTTATACCCGCCCCTGTTCAGGAAGACTATTCGCCGAGTGCGATTGTGCAAGAAGCCGATTTTGTGCTGTCGTAAACCGATGTAGCTGTGATAGTAACTGTGCCTGTAGTTACTGTGTTAGCTGCTGTACGGATTACGTTGCCGTAAGCGTCTACCGTTGCTTTATCAGCGTCGGAAGTCGTCCATACAACGCGCTTAGGCGCGAAGTTTGCTGTGACTACGGTTGCGTTGATGTGAAGCTTTGAACCCTTTGTTAACAGTGTAGCGGAAGAAGGATCTACCGCAACGCTTGTGATTGAAGGGGTTTCAGCACTGAAGAGTGCTGCGTTCTTCGCATCTTCGGTACCCATGTAAAGGAACCTGTGGTAGAAGTAGTTTCTCTTAAGAGAAGCACCGTTAGGCTGTTCAGCCATCTCAGTATATGCCTCTTTGTAGTAGATGTAACGTCTGTCACAAAGAAGTGCGAGGATGCCGTTAAGAGCTGCCTTCTGAGAAGCATTGAACTCGATGTATGAAGCGTCCTTACCATCTCCGAGGATCGAAGAGAGAAGCTCTGTGTCGAGTGCGCCGAAGTCATCAACTGTAACGATACGGCCCATAACGAGAGACTCGTCAACGCCGAACGTCTTAGCAAGAACGTGAAGCTGGTTCACATTCATAGCTGCTACGAAATCAGCGGAAGCAATGAGAACGAGGTTCTCAGGATCTGTTGATGTAGGAACGCCGAGCAGGTTGAAATCTGCACGTCTGAATGCCATCTTCATACCGATTGAGTTAATGTTTGCGATTGCCTTTTCTACGTCAGAAGCACCGCCTTCAACGTGTGCGATCTGTCCGGAATAAGCTTTCTGAGCAATGATCTGTTTGAACATCTGCTCTTCTGTGTAGTTAGCCTTTGTAACAACCTGGTCGAGAATGTTGGAAACGAAACGAACGATGTCGCCGCCTTCAACTGCGCCCATGAATGCTGCACGGTTAACAGATGCCGGGAATGTGAGCTGTACATTCATGAAGTGGAACTGTACAGTGTATTCGGGAGTGTAGTCACCGAATGCTACGGAAGCGCCTGCGTTAGGATCGAATACAAGAGGGTTCTTTGTGTCAACAGAGATGCTCTCCTGTGTGCGTCCGTCAAGGGCACCGCTCTTGAGAACGTTGAAATGGTTCTCATAAATGCTGTCCTGAATGAGTGCCGGAATAACGAGTGTAGTTAAGCCTGCATAAAACTCATTCGTAAGACCAGGGTTATTTGCGATAACGTTGAAAATGCTCTTTACGTCATCGTTTTCCGCAAGAAGCGGAACTGCTGCCTTCCACTGTGTGGAGGCCTGAACGGAAGCTGTAAAGCTGTTCAGGATTTCAGCGTTTGAAAATGTTTTCATGTTGAAACCTCCGATAAAGATTTTATAAAATGTTTATAGGTTACTATATCATAATGACGGACACCGTCACTATTTCTGAATTACTGTGCCGGGAACATACTGCATCCCGTGAAGTTTTAATGCCGGAACAACGTTTTCGGGAGTTTCTACGTCAGCACCCTTTTTAGGATCTGTGATAAAATCTTCCTTTTTAGCATGCTGTCCTTTGAAGAAAAGGTCCTTGTATTCGTTCCTGAGTCTGTCGTTGTCGGCTTTGAGATCTGCGAGAGCCTTTTCATGCTCTGCCTTTAACGCTGTGATCGCGTCATCCTGTGCGTTGTCACTGCAAAAATCACCGCACATTTTTGCGAATTCAAGAGCTTTGTCGTCGTTACGATCGCCCAAAAGTTCTTTTGCGAATTCAATGAATTCAGTTCTTTCCATAGTCTTAGTCCTCCTGCACAATCTGGCAATGTGTAATGCCGTATTTTGTCTTAAGTGTTTCTTTAAGCTTTACGGCGCTTGCTTCGTCTTTGTAGGATCCGAAACATACAACACAATAACCCTTATAGGGGAGAACCCACGCGGGAATACCCTGCTGTATGTACGGTTTACAAGCTTTAATCGCCGTCGCTAACTTCATTGATCTGTGTTTTTGCACTCTGTACTGTGTCATTGTCTTTGTCCTCCTGAAGCCACGGAAGAGGCGGAACAAGGAAACTCCTGTTTGGCAGTCCGCTCTTGGATCCGTGCGCAACATCAACATCTGCTTTGATGGTAGGCGTTATTTGAAATGAAGTATTCATTATTCCTCCTTTTCCTTTCATTATAATTATAAACTTTTTCTTAAATTTGTCAAGAGCTAACCTGCATGCCTTCATAGTACACATAATATCCCGGGTGGTTTGCTGCACAATTCAGAGCATTTGACTTATACTGAAATGCTGCAATCTGTGATGCTTTATCAGACCACGATTTACGGACTCTATACCATTCTCCATACGGCAACTTTTCAGGGAATATTTCGGGAGCCGGGCACGGATCTTCGGCACGTTCCACCTGCGGGAGCCAACCGTAATCTGTCCAGGCATAACACTTTTTTCCGCCCTTGTACTGATAACGTCCACCGTTAGTATCGACATAGGAATAAAGAACCTTTTTATCCCATGCAGCCGTACACTCGATAACGTTGTAAAGCTTTCCGTCTATACAGGTATCACCGATATAAACTCCGCTGTGAGGGTGATTTCTCATATAGAGGTATGTTCCGGGAGTCATTAACTTTTTAAAATCCTGAGATATTCCGGAACACTGATTTAAAAGGTCAAGCCCTGTGCAATCACCCGTCGGGAACTTTACGGGACTTACGAACGAACCCTTAACGCCGGTAGGCTGCCAACCACCAAGGATCGATTTTATAAGGTTCCAACAATCGAACGAATACTTTTCGCCGTCGAAATATCCGCAATTATAGGGATATTTGTTATTGTAGTAGCTCGGAACACTTGCAGCGGTTTTGAGCATTTTGATGAATTCAGTTACTTTCATTATTTAACCTCGCTTCCTGTCATCGTCTCTCACCATAAATTCGACAAGCTTATTCATAGCTTCGAGCGCCTTTGTGCTGTTGTTGATGGCCTCCGTGATCTTCGCGTAGTCATCGTGATACTGCTTATTAAGCTCTTTTATGTCGTTTTTCTGCGATTCCATGCTGTCTTTATACGATTTTAAGATCTTCGCCATAAATAAGAGCAAAATAACCACGATAGCAATAGGAAACGCGAAATTACCTAAAAGGTCAACAAGGTTTGCATATTCCATAGCTATTTCTCCTTTCTTAAAAAAGTATTAAATATCTCTCTAATTATTATAACACAAAAGACAATAAAAACAAGGGGACCGGTAAAAATTTATCGGTGCCCCCGCTTTATTATGTGTCGATTAATCGATACTATTTTATCCTTTCAAGTGCATTTTCAAGCAGTGTAAAATCTCTCTCGATCCTTACACAGCCACCTTTAATGTGTCTGTATCCAACAGCCCCCGGGGCCGTGAATCCATAGGTAAAATCTTTATATGTAAGCTTGCCTATATTAAAGCGCTCCTGAGTGTTTTCCTTGCATTCATCACCGAGACCCGCACATTTAACGATATACCCTTTTTCGATATCCTCTTCAACGTACGCCTTTGCTCTCAAGAACTTCGCGCTCTTCCATTCGGATTCGATCTTCCAGGCTCCGAGCTTCTTTTTATCGATTTCTACGCCTTTAATCTGATCCAGGCTCTCGCATTCAAGATGAATACTGTCTGTGTCGCTATATCTGAAATACTCCTTATTTGCGATAGCGGCTTCAATAGTGCATTCTCTTCCGTATGCGGTCATTGCGCAACCTACAGGAATATACAGGCTCTTACGTGCATTTTCCTGTACTAACTGATATGTAAAACTACCGTTACGTTTTAATATCGGTTCTTTATAATCGCTCTTTGTGTTCGCTGCGAATTTACCCCCGAGATTGTTTAACATAAGCTTTGCGATTTGACGTTTACCACCTTCCGCTTCGCTCTTTACGCTATACCATTTATCGATATAAGGCCCGAACATATAATCACCGGTCATTTTCCAAAACCAATAACCCTTAATAAACTTGAATCCTTCGATGTCGTAATACTTTATAAAAAGTTTATAATCTGTTTCGGTCATTGTAAACTCAATCGGAAACATCGGCTCTATCAGTCCGTCAAGCCCCATATACTTTGACGACGTGAGCGGTCCCATGAGCGCATACCTCATATCATCTTTAATTTCAATGAACGGGAGTGCGCCGTCTTTCAGTTTAAAACGTGTCACAGTAAAACGCAGAAATGCATACTTTGAATCGGTATTTAAGACCTTTTCAAGATTTTCAGCGGTAAGTTCACGAGGTTTTCCCACCGGATAATCGCGCTCTCTCATAACGTAGGGATAAAGCGAATTTTCATCGAGTGTATACCCGTGTTTACATTCCACTTCTTCAGGACATAAAACCCAACCGCCTTTATAAGAGGCTTCGAAAAACTTGAACTGTTCCTCATCTAAATGAGGAAAAAACTGATTGAATTCGTTGTTTGTTTTATCATGATATCCATTGGGACAAATTTCGTCACGAAACGCCTTGAGACAAGCACCGCCTATTGTGACATTATTTAATCCCTGGTCGAACATCTGACGAAGAGCGGCCTTCTGAATATCTATTTCATCGGCTTCGATATCTCCTACAAAGGTCTTCCTCATATCATCAAGAGATAACGGAACGAGTTTCTTCGTTTCGCGGATCTCGAACTGTTTTTCTTCGGTCGCTGCTTTTATGTAATACCATTCGCCCATATCATTAATGAGGGCGCTATACTGTCCTATAATAGGGAGTGTCATACCGGTTAAATGCTTATAGGAAAAGCCCATTTCTTCGAGCGAATAGAGTATATGTTCACCGCATTCCTTGAGGTCGTACACATATATCAGGATCTTCTGAGCTTCTGTTAATTCTAAATTTTTTATAAACTCTTTAAAATTGCGTGCGACCTTACGCTTTGATCCTGACATTTCTGTGTAGTCAATACTGGAGATCTTTGTCTCATTTTCCTTACTCTCGGTATTAAATTTTGCGATATATTCACGCTGTGCCATTAATATGTCTCCTCGAATGTGTCATCATCTCTGATGTCTGTTTCCTCTGTGTCGGCATAAAGATTTAAAATTTCTTCAAGAACCATCCAGCTCTCGGTTATCATCGTGCCTTCTGAATAATAGATCCACGCGTCGAAAATACTCGGCTCTCTGTTATACGCTTCTTCAAATGCTGCGTAAACTTCATCAACTACGCCCTCAAAATTCGTGAAAAGTCTATCTTCCCACATATCTATGACATCCATTAACTGCTCGTTTCCGGCTCTTCCGCGCGTTCCTTTCGCTGTCATTTCCTGCAACTTTGCTCTACGGTCCAACATTGCGGCCTGTATCATATTATAGATCGTTGCGTTGTACTCTTTGCGCTTATACTCTTCCTGACGTCTAATCTCTTCACGGATTTCAAGACCTCTCTGTCTTAATTTCTCCGCCTGCGCTTCAAGTTTCCTCGCTTCCTCTCTTGCCGCGCGCCCTTCTTTGGTTCTTCCGTCGTATTGTTCGCGTAACTGTTCTGCTTTGTAAAAAAGCTTTTCTGCGCGTGCGAGATTCTGTTCTGCTCTCTTGTTGGTAAATGTTTTTACCGGCTTTGTTGTTGAAAAACGTGCCATATTGTTATCCCTCCATTAAATGATTGTTGATAATATGATTAACACGATCGTGCCAGCCAGGGCTAAAAGCCCCGCTGCGCATAATCTTATAGTGTTCACGTTTTCCTTAATATCCTGCATTCCGCGCTTGTCGTAATGCCTGCTCATGATCATGAGCCAGTCTTCGTTAAAAAGCTTAAACTTATTCATATTGTACCTCCTTATTCGTCATCTTCTTTTTCTTTATAGTTTTTATCCAGCGCTTTTTTGCGCCAATCAGCCAGTACGTCGTACGGATCTATCTCGCCAATAAGCTGTGATAAAAGCGTGTCCCCGAAAAGATCGTTTTCTATGCTGTCCGTTGTGTTGTCGTCTCCTTTTCTATAGGCTTTGATATAATCAATGCGTGCCCTTTTTAATATAGCACATGCGAGCCTGATAAATGCTTCGTCGTTCATAATGTTGCCTCCTTTATTCTATCACATCTTCGTCATTTTCGCCACCGATAACTATAAACTTTTTATTAAATTTTATAACGATCTCTTCTTCGTCATCACCTTCGGCAACGACTCCGTCCGGGGCCTGATCGAAAGCACCCTCACGGGCCAGGATATTCAACAATGTGTTTTCTGTGATTTTTTCCACTCCATAAATGGAGCCGGATTTTTTAACTTCTACAAGGTAAAGTGTTGAGTTTGTAAGTTTCATAATTTTATGCCTCCTTATTTCCAATGCGGGCCTCGTCGCGGGCCTTTAAAATGTTCTTGAGTGAATCCCTGATATCCATAAGATCGAGCCACTCTTCAACCGTGCTTTCCGGATCCTTTTCCCATCCTTCAAGATATTCGGTGAGCGCTCTTTCGATACGTGCGAGCTTTTCTGTTCCGGATACCACTTCATTGATGCTTGTGATGTTTAACATATTAACATCTCCTTTCCTTTATCTTTGTACCTACATACTACCATATTCTCTTCCATAAAACAATAAACAAAGTATAAACTTTCCATAAACAAAAATTTAATAAACTTACCTCTTGAC